>ERZ857750.2447-NODE-2447-length-17757-cov-6.258106_pt1 | contig 17757 bp, 16 predicted proteins | sample MGYA00519915_ERZ857750 | MGnify/ENA primary metagenome ERZ857750 (study PRJEB31778, sample SAMEA3449358) | human gut metagenome | biome: human gut; feature: human-associated habitat; material: faeces | place: United Kingdom | collected 2010/2012 ... | reverse complement strand
TGTTTTTGAAATTTTATTTGGCGGATACGCCACACCGACGAAATGCGTAGCATTTCGGAGGTTAGCTCTGAACAGTTACGTTAAACATAAAGGTTAATTTTTGCAGTATATTCTAGGGGATATTTTTATAAAGGGGTTATTTATGGGACAAGAACAACATAGGGCAACGGCCCGTGTATTGGACATTGTGGAATCACTTTCTGAAGTTCAGGAGGGACTTACACTTACAGAACTGGCAGTGGCCTTGAAAGCACCTAAAAGCAGTCTTTTTCCAATCGTGCATACGTTGGAGCAGAGAAGGTATATTATGTGTGATGCGGGAAGCGGGAAGTACAGGTTGGGATTGCGTACATATATTCTTGGCGCTTCTTGTACGTCACAAAGCGGATTTGAACCATTGATCAACATTATGAATAGTGTAACTGAGTCTACACAGGAAACAAGCCAGTTCGGAATTTTGGAAGGTGGTAATGTTTTATATGTAGCAAAGAAAGATTCGCCTCAGGCCATTCGAATGATATCCTGGGTAGGAACAAAACTTCCGGCAAATGCAACTGCCATCGGGAAAGCATTGCTAAGTGGTCTTGCAGATGAACAGATTAGAGATCTGTATAGAGATGGCCTGCCAAAGCTTACGGAACATACGATTTCAGATATGGATCTATTGCTTGGTCAGATTGAACAGATACGATGCGGAGAAATAGCAACAGAAACAGAGGAGTCCACTCCCCAGATGCGTTGTTTTGCTGTGCCAATCCGGCAGAATGGCAGAGTTGATGCAGCATTAAGCATTTCTGTTCCGATTTTCCGCTATACAGATGAAAAGAGAGTACAGATTTGTCAATGTCTGAGAGAGGCACAACAGCAAATAGAACAACTTGTGGGATTGTATAACTTTGAACTTATAAAGCCATAAGAGATATAAGGGAATAAAAAGATCTTCAATTTTTTAAATTGAGGATCTTTTTTGCTTCTAACAAAATGCTTGCCAAACAGATCAAAAAACATAACAAATTTGATGTCGCTTTTTTGTTGACTTTGTTGATTGACAAAAAATAAACATATTGATAAACTATACCCATAAAAACCTATATAAGAACTGAGTTCTTATATAGGAACAAATAAAACATAATAGGGAGAAAAGAACATGGAAACAATTACAGATCTCATTAAAGGGGTATCTGTACCACGCATGGTGAAAATTCGAGAGGTTTTTGACGATACACATATTCCGGTGAATATGATTGCGGATATGGTAAATGCAGAATTGTCCCGAGAAGCCCTGGGTGGTCAGGTGAAACCTGGAATGCGCATCGCAATTACATGTGGCAGCCGCGGGATGAGTAACAATGCAGTGATGGCAAAAGCAATTGTTGACTTTGTCAAGTCAAAAGGTGCAGAACCGTATATTGTTCCTGCAATGGGCAGTCATGGTGGTGCAACTGCTGAAGGACAGCTTCAGATTCTTAAAGATTATGGCATTACAGAAGCAGCAATGGGATGTCCGATTAAGAGTTCAATGGATACGGTACAGATTGGTTTATCTGGTGTAAGACACCAGCCTGTGTTTATGGATAAAAATGCTTCAGAGGCGGATGGTATTATCCTTTTTAACCGTATTAAGCCGCATACTTCTTTCAGGGGACCTTATGAAAGTGGTCTTATGAAAATGATGGCAATTGGTCTTGGCAAACAGAAGGGTGCAGAGAGTATTCATCATCAAAGTCCGGCAATTATGCACGAATTAATTGAGGAGTATGGAAGGACATTTATTGATAACGTACCTATTATTGGCGGTATTGCAGTCATTGAAAATGCTTATGATGAAACATATCTGATCAAAGGGCTTACGCCGCAGGAGATCATTACTGAAGAGCCGAAGCTTAAAGAACTTTCTTATAAGACGATCGCACATATACTGTTTGATAAATGTGATGTTTTGGTTGTGGATAAGATTGGTAAGAATATTTCCGGCGATGGAATGGATCCAAATATATCAGGAAGATTTGTTCTTCCACAGTATTGCTCAGGCGGAATTCAGGCAGAGAAGTGTGTCATTTTAGATATTACAGATGAGACACATGGCAATGCACAGGGGGTAGGACTTGCGGAGGTTACGACACGTCGTTTGGTTAATAGAATGAAACTGGAAATGACGTATCCTACAGGAGTAACCAATACATTTTTACATCTTATGAAAATTCCTATGATCATGGATAATGATCGGGAGGCATTGCAGCTTGCTTTGTGCTGCTGTCCGGAAGCAGAGGATCAGAATAACATGAAAATGATTCGTATACCGGATACCGCGCATATCGAATACATAGAAATATCAGAAGGACTTTTGCCGTTAGCAAAAGAAAATCCAAATATAGAAATTCTTACAGAACCATATGATTTGCCATTTGATGAAAATGGAAATTTGTTTTAGTTTAATATTTAAAGAGAGGAAAGGAAGGAAAAGAGTATGACATCACCTGGATTATTGATTTTGGCTCTTGTGGTTGCAATTGCTGTCATTCTGTTCTGTATTATTGTATTGAAATTGAATGCAGCGATTGGTATGGTTATTGCCTGTTTAGTTATGGGGGTTATGGGTGGACTCGATTTGCTCACTACAACATCGACGATTGCGTCTGGATTTGGAAATATGATGACAAGTATCGGTTTACCGGTTGGTTTTGGTACGATTCTTGGACAGCTTATGAATGATAGCGGTGCAGCTGAGGTAATAGCAGATAAAATTGTATCTGCATTCCCGGCAAAAAAGGCTATCTGGGGCTTAAGTATTGCAGGGTTTATTTTATCCATTCCAGTATTTTTTGATGTAACATTTATTATTCTTATTCCAATTGGTATTACAATTGCTTCTAAAATTGATCTTAAAATGGGATATGTTACAGGATGTCTGACGATTGGTGCAACAACTGCACACTGTGTTGTACCACCAACACCAAATCCACTTGCAGCAGCAGATATTTTTGGCTTTGACCTTGGTATTATGCTTATTGTTGGTTTAGTTGTAGGCTTTATTACAGTTATGGTATCCAATTTCATTTATATCAAGATTCATGATCAGGGTATTTGGAATGAGGAAAAGGATGTCAATCATAGCTCAAATGTTACAGAAGAATTGGTTGCAGCTCGTGAAGGAAGAAAGAGTCAGGAAGATAGAACCAAGAAACCGTCTCTGTTTATTTCACTTCTTCCAATCATCATTCCGGTTGTTTGTATTCTGTTTGGTACAATCGGCGGAGCCTTATTTGCAGAGAAACCTGTGATTTGCTCATTCCTTGGAGATAAAGTTATTGCTATGCTGTTAGGTACACTTGGCGCTTATTTAGTCAGTCTGCCTTACCTTGGAAAGAATGGAATCGAAAAGTCTGCGGGTGAGGCACTTAAGAGTGCAGGTGTTGTACTTTTGATTACAGGTGCAGGCGGCTCATTTGCGTCTGTTATTACTGCTACAGGAATTGGCGATGCAATTGTAAGTCTGTTGGGAACAAATACAACATCTGTATTGCCGGCTATGTTCCTTGCATATGGTATTGGTCTTATTTTCCGTGTAGCGCAGGGATCAGGTACTGTTGCAGGCATGACTTCCATGGGTATTATGGCAACGATTGCACCAGCCATCGGATGCCATCCGGTATGGATTGCACTTGCATGTCTCTCCGGAGGCAATTCAATTGGACATGTCAATGATTCCGGTTTTTGGGTTGCAACAAATATGTCTGGATTAACCGTAACCGGAGGTCTTAAAACATATACACTGGGTTCCTTTATTTCATCAGTATGTATTTTTGTACTTGCAATTATTGGTGCTCTGATTATTCCACTTTAATAAGGAACATATGTAACTGTTCAGAACCGAAATTTGGTGGCGGTTCTGAACAGTTACTGTATTAAATATAGGAGGATACATATGCAGAATGCGATGATTATAGATAGTAGGGACAATGTGATTGTTGCTATTGAGCCTATTGCAAAAGGGGATACTGTCACATGGATGTGTGATGGTAAAGAAAACACACTCACTGCACTTCAGGATATTACAATTTACCACAAGATTGCCTGTCGCGATATTGTAAAGGGAATGCCTGTTATTAAATATGGTGAACATATTGGTATCGCTGTCGCAGACATAAAGGCTGGTGAACATGTTCATATCCATAACGTTGAAGGGCATAGAGAAAACTTGGAAGCTAAAGTAAAATAGGAGGATATGGCAATGAATTTTTATGGATACAGAAGACCTGACGGACGTGTAGGTGTTCGTAATATGGTACTCATACTTCCGGCGAGTGTCTGTGCCTCTGATACAGCGCGTATTATTTCGTCACAGGTTGTTGGATCGGTTACATTTAATAATCAGCTGGGATGTTCCCAGGTGGCGTCGGATCAGCAGTACACAATGGATGTGATGGCAGGGTATGCTGCGAATCCGAATGTGTATGGTACGGTTGTTGTTTCTCTGGGATGTGAAAATTGTCAGATGGATCTTGTGGTAAAGGCAATTGAAGAGAGAACAAATAAACCTTTGAAACAGGTAATCATTCAGGAAGCAGGCGGAACAATCAAAGCAGCAGAAATTGCTGTCCGTTATGCCAAAGAGATGGTTGAAGAGGCTTCACTTCTTCAGAAAGAAGAATTCCCAATGTCCGAGTTAATTATTGGAACAGAATGCGGCGGCAGTGATCCAACCAGTGGTCTGGCAGCAAATGTTCTGATTGGGGAACTCAGTGACAGAATTGTAGCTGAAGGAGGAACTTCAATTCTTTCTGAGACAACAGAATTTATAGGTGCAGAACATATTTTGGCTTCACGGGCTGCAACACCTGAAGTGCGGGACAGAATATTTGAAATTGTTCACAGATATGAAAAAGCACTGCAGCTTGTAGGTGAAGAGGTGCGTGAAGGCAATCCTTCTCCGGGTAATAAAGCAGGCGGCATTACAACATTGGAAGAAAAATCCCTCGGATGTATTCATAAGGGTGGTCATACACCGGTAATGGAAGTGTATGATTATGCAAAACAGGTTGAGGCGAAAAAGGGTCTTGTGATTATGGATACCCCGGGAAATGATCCTTCATCAGTAGCCGGAATGGTTGCGGGCGGAGCACAGATTGTTGTTTTTTCAACTGGCCGTGGTACTCCTACAGGTAATCCGATTGCACCTGTCATCAAAATAACAGGCAACAAACTGACGTATGCTAATATGAGTGACAATATTGATGTAGATGCATCACCGATTATTTATGGTGGTGAATTGAAGAAGCTGGGGGATGATTTCCTTAAATTAACAGCAGAAGTAGCAAGCGGAAGACAAACAAAGGCAGAATCTCTTGGATTTACGGAGATGGCAATTGCCCGGGTTTGTAATTTCGTTTAATTATATTTGGCGGATACGCCACACCGACGAAATGCGCAGCATTTTAGAGGGTGGCTCTGAACAGCTACAATTATATTTAATATAAAGAACAATTTATATAATAAGGAGACAGAATATTATTATGAGTAAGAAATATGTTGTGATGGACGGAAATACTGCTGCAGCATATACAGCATATGCGTTTACAGAAGTGGCAGCGATTTATCCGATTACACCATCTTCGCCAATGGCAGAAAAAGTTGATGAGTGGTCAGCGAAAGGGAAAAAGAATCTCTTTGGTACGACAGTAGATATTACGCAAATGCAGTCTGAGGCAGGTGCGGCAGGCGCCTGTCATGGTTCGCTTCAGGCAGGGGCACTTACAACGACATTTACATCTTCACAGGGATTGATGTTAATGATTCCGGCAATGTATGCCATGGGAGGCCAGTTCCTTCCAAGTGTTATGCATATTGCATCACGAGTTGTAACATCTAATCATCATTCCATTTTTGGTGACCATACAGATTTTATGACATGTCGTACCACAGGATATGCCATGTTAATGTCATCATCACCACAGGAAGCAATGGATTTGGCAGCGGTTGCACATCTTTCGGCAATTAAGGCAGGGTATGCTTTTATGCATTGTTTTGATGGTTTCCGAACTTCTCATGAAATGCAGAGAATAGAGGCACTGGATTATGAAGATCTTCGTCCACTGATGGATACAGAAGCACTGGATGCTTTTCGTCACAAATCTTTAAATCCGGAACATCCTACAAATCGTGGTAATAATGTAAATCCGGATATTTATTTTCAGTGTAAAGAGGGTGCAAATGTTAAAGCAGCAGTTGTACCGGAAACTGTTCAGCATTATATGGATGAAATTAATAAGATTACAGGACGGGATTATAAACTCTTTAACTATTATGGTGCAGAAGATGCGGAAGAAGTTATTGTTGTTATGTGTTCTGCATCTGAAGCTGTCAAAGAAACTGTTGATTTCCTTAATGCTAATGGACGGAAGGTAGGTCTTGTACAGATTCATCTGTATCGACCATTTTCAGTAGAACACTTTGCAGCAGCTATTCCTGCAAGCTGCAAGAAGATTGCTGTTCTTGATCGTAGTAAAGAAACAGGCTCTGTCGGTGAACCGGTATATCTGGATGTTGTAACTGCATTAAACCAGGCAGGAAGAAAAGATATTACAGTCGTAGGCGGACGTTATGGCCTTTCATCAAAAGATGTTACACCTGGGCAGTTTATTGCAGTATATGACAATCTGCGTCAGGATAATCCAAAGAACAATTTCACCATTGGTATCAATGATGATGTGACATATACTTCTCTTGAGTATAAAGAGATTGAAATTCCTCATCCGGGACAAATTTCCTGTAAATTATGGGGACTTGGCGGTGATGGAACCGTTGGTGCCAATAAAAATGCAATTAGTACGATTGGATTAGTTGGCAACAAGTATGCTCAGGCTTATTTTTCATATGATACGATGAAATCAGGCGGTTTAACTCAAAGCCATCTGCGTTTTGGAGATGAACCGATCCGCTCTACATATCTGGTCAACTCAGCGGACTTTGTTGCTGTTCATGCACCTACTTATATTGGTAAATATGATGTTACAGAGGATTTAAAAGAGGGCGGTACATTCCTTTTAAATTGTCCATGGACAGAGGATGAACTTGAGACAAGACTGACAGGAAAGATTAAAAGAGACCTTGCAAAGAAACATATTAATTTCTATATTATTGATGCCGCTAAGATTGCAGCTGAAATAGGTCTTGGAAAACGTACGAACAATGTTCTTCAGGGAGCCTTTTTTGCACTGACAAAGGTTATTCCGATGGATGTTGCAGAGGAAGATATGAAACGCAATAACTATAATTCCTATTTCAAAAAGGCCGGTCAGAAGATTGTTGACTTGAATAATAAGGCGGTAGATTTAGGAATCAGTGCAGCAGTAAAAATCAATATACCTGCAGAATGGGCAACCGCAGAAGATACACCTGCAGCTATGCCGAAGAATGCAACACCTTTTGTACGTGATATTGTAGTTCCTATGGATCGACAGATGGGAGATAAACTTCCTGTTTCTGTTTTTCAGAAGTATGGTGTACTGGATGGTACATGGGAAAATGGTACATCTGCTTATTCAAAACGTGGTGTAGCAACAAAAGTACCACAGTGGAATCCAAATTCATGTATTCAGTGTAATCGTTGTTCAATGGCTTGCCCGCATGCGGCAATAAGACCTGTATTATTATCAGAAGAAGAGAAGGCGGCTGTACCAGCATCATTTGTTACAGCACCGGCTAAAGGATTAGGCAATCAGAAGAACTATTTCTTCAGAATGCAGGTATCTCCGTACGATTGTCTTGGTTGCGGCGTATGCCAGACGGTCTGCCCGGTTAATCAGAACGAAAAGATGGATGATGCGCTTGTCATGTCACCATTTGAAGAGCAGAAGAGTGAGCAGGATAATTTTGATAATATTGCAATGAATGAAGCTTATCTCAAAAAAGAAGTCATTAATGATAAAACAATTAAGAATGTTCAGTTTGCAAAACCATACTTCCAGTTCTCTGCTGCTTGTGCAGGATGTGCCGAGACAACATATATTAAGCTCATTAGCCAGTTGTTCGGAGACCATATGTACGTTGGTAATGCTGCAGGATGCTCATCTGCTGTATCCGGCGGTGCACCGATTCTTCCATATTGCAAGGATTGCAAAGGACATGGACCGGCATGGGAGCATTCACTTTTTGAAGATAACGCAGAATTTGCTTATGGTTTCTATCTGGCGCAAGATGCAATTCGCAAAGAACTGTTGATCCGCCTTGAGAATTTGAAAAATGCAGGCTCAGAACCGGCGGTTATCGGTGAATATATGGAACACTGGAATGATTCTGAAAAATCACGTGAGGTCACAGATAATCTTGTTAAGGCACTTGAACAGCTTCCTGTAAATGAGGATATTCAGTATATTTTAACAAATAAGGAATATCTTGCGAAGAAATCCGTATGGGCAGTAGGCGGCGATGGATGGGCTTATGATATCGGTTTCGGTGGTATCGACCATGTAATGGCACAGAATCGTAATGTTAACCTGCTTGTTCTTGATACAGAAGTTTACTCTAATACAGGTGGACAATCTTCAAAGGCAACACCAATCAGTGCGACAGCTAAATTCGCTGCCGGTGGTAAAACTGTAGCTAAAAAAGACCTTGGTGGCATTCTTATGCAGTATAAGTACGTCTATGTTGCTCAGGTTGCTATGGGAGCAGATCCGAATCAGACACTGAAGGCGTTAAGAGAAGCGGAGTCTTATGATGGACCTTCAATTGTAATTTGTTATTGTCCTTGTCTGGAGCAGCATATTAAGGCCGGTATGGGATGCTCTCAGGAGGAAATGAAGAAGGCAGTAGAATGCGGTTACTGGCATTTATACCGTTATGATCCTCGTCGTGCTGCAGAAGGAAAGAATCCATTCCAGCTGGATTCACCGGAACCAGATACAGATAAGATCCTGGATTTCATGATGGGAGAGAATAGATATGCTTCTCTTAAGAATAATTTCCCTGAGAAAGCAGATGCACTTTACCAGAAAGAAATTGAAGATGTCAAAGCACGTTATCAGAAATACAAGGAACTTGCAAAATAATAATGTGAAATTATAAAACTTGCATTTAGGTAAAAGAAAAAGGGGCAGTCTGAATTCCAGACTGCCTCTTGCACGTAGTAAGGTTTTTCGTATTCTGTGACAAAGAAAAAGGCATCATGCAGTCCGTTTATTATTTAGCAGTACAATGCTTTTATTACTTGCGTGACTGATAGAATATTTCCTTTATCTTATGGAATGTTTCTTCGCTAAGAACATGCTCAATACGGCAGGCGTCTTTCAACGCAGTTTCCTCGCTGACTCCAATGGACATCAGATAACCGGAGATAACCTGGTGACGCTCGTAAATGCTTCGGGCGATGGCCAGACCGGATTCTGTCAACGTGAGAAGATTGTTGTCATCCATATTGACGTATCCGTTTTCGCGGAGTCGCTTCATGGCAACACTGACGCTTGGCTTGGAGTAACCAAGATGTCTGGCTACATCGATGGAACGCACTTCTGAGCTGTGAAGTGAGAGCATATAAATGGTTTCCAGATAATCTTCTGGAGATTCCTGCATCTTCAATGGACACACCGTCCTTTCTTCTAAAAATTGTTCATTTATTATATCATATTTTGGTTAAAATATCAAAGAAATATTGCTGAAATCCAGGGCGTTACCAAGGTGAATGGATGCTTTGTTATTTTTTTCGAAAAATAGCAGTAAAATGATAAAATATAAGAAAAAGTTGTGACGAGGGTCAGTATTTTTGCATCTAATAGATATAACAGATAGTTGTATGCGAGCTCGAATAAATAAATGGTGTATACATCAAAGGAGGAAGTGAAGAGGATGAACAAGAAAGAGTTAGGGGCGTTGATTATCGACGGCACGGATGATTTTTATCGTGTGGCAAAGTCGATTCTCAAAGAAGATGCGGATTGCCAGGATGCTGTTCAGGAAGCAGTGAGTAAGGCTTTCGCAAAGATTGATACGTTGCGTGAGAAGAAATATGCCAAAACCTGGTTTATACGAATTTTGCTGAATGAATGTTATGCCATATTGCGGAAAAGAAATAGAGAGACGATTTGCCATGAGGAAATTTCTAAAGAAGAAATGACACAGCATGAGTATTCAGATTTATATCAGAAATTGATGGAACTGGAGATAGAGTACAGACTCCCATTGGTACTTTATTATCTAAATCAATATACGGTTAAAGAAATCAGTCAGATTTTGAATCTTGGTGAGAGCGCTGTGAAAATGCGTCTCAGCAGGGGAAGAAAAAAGATGCGGCAGATGTATGAACAGGAGGATACGGTATGAGTGAAAAGCGGAATTGGGATCAGGATTTTCCAAAGACACCAGAAAGCTTTAAATTAGCATTAAAGCAGCAGGTCGAGAAAGAAATGGCCAATGAAAATGATAGAAGTGAAGACATCAAAAAAATGGTGGAAATAAATCCATCAAATACAAAAAAGAAAAGAAGAAAATGGGTGAAGATTGCTGTGGCAGCAGTTGCTTTGATTGGACTTATGAGTGGTGGTGTTTATGCGGTAACAAAATCCGGTGTATCAGCGCTTGTTGGTCGTGAAGTGAACGAAGCAAAGGGAGAATCCTATTTAACAACGGACATGAGTACGTTTAATCAAACGGTGATACCGGGATGGCCGCAGACGATGATAGACATTTTTGGCGAAGAACGTGCTGCAGAGGTAAAAGGAATCAGTGAACCATTGCTCACTATTACACAGGTCTATTATGATGGATTGAGTCTGGCATTTTATGCAAGACCGACGAAAGCTGGAAGAAAATATGAGTTAGGCGCAGACAGGTTGGTGATTGGAGATGCAGTCTATATGATTCATTTCAACAGATTATCAGAAGAGGATGTAGAGGGAAAAGAAGGTATTGAAGCAGGTGACTATGTAGGAAATGTTCAACTGGGTGGAAGAGATTTACCGGATCTCTTTACCGCAGAACTCGTATTGGGAGCAGGTGAAATGAGACAAACGGTATCCTTTGATGTGCAAATTGATCAAAAGCCGATTATTAAGCCATCGAAGACCATTACCATCAGTGATGGTGTTCAGGCTTCTGTGGATGCTTTAAAAATTGCAGAGTCAGGTGCCTATATCCATGTTACATGGGAATTTCGTGAAAGTCAGAAAGCATTATATGATGAGATGACAAATGAGGAGTCACTGATCTTGTTTATGGCATTGGATGATAGTAATGGCAATCATTTTACGACGGAAGAGAATATGGATTATAGACAGACGATTGTAAACACAGTGGATAGTAGTGACTGGTCTGGCGCTGAGCCAATAAAGTATTATGAAGCTGATGGAAAATATTATGTGGAAATGTATGGATTGATTAATGGGATGAATGAAAATCTTTCTTCATTGACGGTGACACCGTATGCGAGAACAGGGGGCAGAAGAAGGTGTTCCACATGAATATAAGAACTTTGATGCAGCGGCATTTACAGTTGAATATGACGAATAGTCATTAAAAATGTACCCTCCCGGAATCTCCGGGAGGGTAGTTTTGCATATGAAAATATGTTAAAATAAGCATATAGTCTGTGATATGATCGAAGGGAAGTGTACAGAGAAATGGGAAGATTTGTGAATCCAGATAATAGTGCGTTTCAGAATGTTATTAACTCAGAAATTTATGTGGATAAAACGGGTTTATTGGCGTATATCAATAAAGTCTTAGATACAACAGAAAAATTTATATGCAATAGTCGACCGAGGAGATTTGGAAAGTCAATAACAGCCGAAATGTTGACGGCATATTATAGTCGTGGCTGTGACTCCAAGACACTTCTGACATCGTTAAAAATTGCAAAAGCACAGGATTTTCAATTGCATTTGAACAAGTATGATGTCATTCATTTTGATGTACAATGGTGTATGATGGATGCCGGTTCTCCAGAGAATACGGTTCCATATATCAATAAACAATTAATCGCGGAGCTTCATTTATGTTATCCTGAAGTTGATTTGCAGATGGTAGAGACTGCATACGGGGCAATGTCCTGTATTTATGCGGCACTTGGAAAAAAATTTATTGTGATTATTGATGAGTGGGATGTTCTGATTCGAGATGAGGCAACCAATCAATCTGTGCAGAACGATTATATTCAATTTTTGCGAGGGATGTTTAAAGGCAGTGAGCCAACGAAATTTATTCGCCTGGCATATCTGACAGGAATACTTCCAATTAAGAAAATTAAGACGCAATCGGCACTGAATAATTTTGATGAATTTACCATGCTAGATGCAAAGATTTTTGCGCCATATATTGGGTTTACGGAGACAGAAGTAAGGACGCTTTGTCAGCAGTATCATAGAGATTTTGATGAAGTCAAAAGGTGGTACGATGGTTATTTACTGGGGGAGTATCATGTATATAACCCCAAAGCGGTTGTCAGCATCATGATGTGGGGAGATTTTCAGAGCTACTGGTCAAATACGGGAACATATGAAGCCATCCGGCCGTTGATTAATATGAATTTTGATGGATTAAAAACAGATATTATGACGATGATGGCAGGAGATAAAGTTAAAGTCAGGACAAAATCATATCAGAATGATATGGTTTCCTTCAAAAATAAGAATGATATATTGACAGTGCTTATTCATCTGGGGTATTTGGCTTATGACTGCAAAATGAAGATGGCTTATATTCCAAATGAAGAAATTCGCAGCGAGTTTGTTGAGGCTGTGGAAGAAAATCATTGGGATGAATTTATTGAGTTTGAGAGAAAATCAAGGGATCTGTTGAATGCAACGTTGGATATGGATAGTACAGCAGTTGCAGAAAATATTGAGAAAATCCATATGGATTATACATCTATGATTCAATATAATGATGAAAATTCGTTGAGTAGTGTATTGACGATTGCCTATCTAAGCGCTATGAAATATTATTTTAAGCCAATAAGAGAGTTGCCAACGGGAAGAGGCTTTGCTGATTTTGTTTTTGTACCTAAACATGAATATGTAAATATCTATCCGGCATTACTTGTTGAATTGAAGTGGAATCAATCAGCGGAAACGGCGATTGCACAGATTAAAGAAAGAAAATATCCAAGTGCTTTGGAAAGCTATACAGGTAAGATTTTGTTAGTTGGGATCAATTATGATGTAAAAACCAAAGAACATCAGTGTAGAATAGAAGAATATCAATGCTAAAACGGATGATAGGGGAGACTGACGATGAATTCAAAACAGATTGAGTATTTCCTTGAAGTCGCCCGTCAGGGCAATTTTACAAAAGCGGCTCAACTGCTTTATACTGCTCAACCGGCATTGAGTCGGCAAATTGCGAATTTAGAGGAGGAACTGGATGTCACGTTATTTGAACGTGGGAAATCAGGGACACAGCTGACATCCATTGGACAGAAATATTACGAGCTTTTTCTTCAAACAAAGCAGGCAATGGATGAGCTTGCTCTCGAAGCGAAAAAGAATGGGATGCAGGCGATGGAACAAATTAGAATCGGAATACCAGAAGGATGGGATTTGAACAAGATTGTTGTGCGCCTTGGTCAGCGGCTGAAAGAAGAGGCAATTCCGGTAGAGGCTGGATTTCGTTCTTACAACTACCGTGGAATGATGGCACAGATACAGGCCAATGGACTGGATGCTTTGATTGGCCCAGAGCGCATGATACGTTCCATGTCAAATTTGACCTATGTAGCATTACCGCCAATTCGTAATGTTCTCATTTGTTCTGAAGAAAGCATGCCTTCGGAAGTTGGAATTAATCAAGTGATGCATGATCTTCGAGGGAAAAAACTCCTTCTGCTCGGTCAGGAGGAGAGCCCATTGATTCGGGAATATCAGATCAATTATTTTGATACGAAGGGTTTGAAGCCGGAATATGTGGAATACCACAACGTTGATTCTATTCTGCTGGATGTCAGTGTCGGAAAAGGCATCGCTATTTTGGATAGTTTTTCACGTGGCATTCATGATGCTGGCATTGCGTGTCTTCCATTGGATTTGGAGATGCCTATTTGCTTTGCATGGAAAGCAAGTCGTGACACAGAGGTAATGCGCACCTTTGCGGAGCATCTGCAAGTCGTTTGGCAAAATTTATGATATATCAATAACATACGTATTTCCTTCACATGTCTGCATGTTATATGCAGGATGTGGGGGATTTTTTTTGGGGGCAAAACAATATGGAATGTGCCATGTTCACTATGGCGGCTTTGATATTTTACTTGCGGGAAGTTGAATGTTAGAATTTAGGCAAGAAACGGTAAGCGCAACCGTTGCATGTTCCAAACACACATTATGATAATGAAAGGGGGATTTCAATGGTGCAATTTCCTTCCAGCTCTCTGTGTTCCGACTAAGCTACAGGGAAGGCTATTTCCAACAGTTTATGTGCTCGGTGCTGGTAAATCTTTTAGCTGGAGTGATTGCTGTCATTGTGGCTATGTTATTCTTTTAATTTTAAAAACAAAATTATCATTACAGGAGGTATTTATTATGGGAAAACCATTAGCTGATTATGTGAAACTTCCGGAGTTGGAAGAGTATAAGGAGTGGTTTAAAAATTTTGCGGATTTACATCGAGAAGATGGTATTCTTCAAGTGACATGGAAAACGAATGATGGTCCAATGCATCATAGCGGTATGTCTCACCGTGCCATTAGTCAACTGGTGCGTGTGTTGTCCCTGGATTATAAGAATGAAATTATCATTTTTACGCACATTGGTGATAATTGGATGATTGAATCCGATGCTAATGGTTGGGAGACGTATTCGGAGTTGCCGACTCAGCGTTTCCAGCACCAATATTTTGATGACACCAATCTTATCAAGAATATGCTTTTTGATTTAGATGTACCTACGATTGGTGCTATTCCTGGTCCGGGCTTTCATTGGGATTGTCCGATGCTCTGCGATGTAACCATCTGCACTGAAGATACCAAGATAGAAGTCCCTCATGCTCAAGGAGGTATGGTTCCTGGTGATGGTATGGGTCTGCTATGCCAGCACTACTTTGGAACCAAACGCGGCAACTATTATATGATGACCACCCGTCAGTTTAATGCGCAACAGATGTTGGACTGGGGAATGGTTAGTGAAGTCGTCGCGAAGGGAAAGGCGTTGGAACGTGCATGGGAAATCGCGCGAATGTGGAAACATATGCCATATGAGAATCGTACAATTATGTCCAATCTGGCCAAACGTCCTCTGAAAAAGTTATTGGTAGATGACCTGAAACTGCATACAGTGTCTGAGCAGTATGGTTCTCTTTTAAGTGTTGCTGCAGGGCGGATGGGTTATGATTCTGGTCAGCATGACGAGAAATATATCAGCCGGAGCAGTGACTGGCGGTATGCGACTTCTGATATGGAACAACCTCAGACGGCGGAGTCCTGGAGTATCATGTTCAAAAAAGCTGCTCAGTGGAATGAGAAGGTTCGTTCTGGTGAGATTGAGAATCCTTATGTGTTTGAACACAGCAATGAGCCGGAGGGCTACGCGTATTAAAGAACAGGAAGGTGGGTTTTCTGATGCTATCAAGCAAAGTATGTAGCAAAGAGAAAATCATTGAGCAATTTAAAGACGGACAAATTATTGCCATTGGCGGACAGACGGGGCGTTGTATGCCAGATCGGTTGATTGACTGCGTTTTGGAAAGCGGTGCCCGGTATTTGACAATTTACTCATTGGATACAGGGTGGGAAAATAAAGGAATTGGTAAATTAATTCATGAGAGAGTGGTGGACAAAGTAATCACGAGCCATGTAGGAACGAATCCGGAAACCAATAGACTTATCCAGGCGGGACTGATTAAGGTGGAATTGATTCCGATGGGAACTTTTGCAGAGCGTATTCGCTGTGGCGGAATGGGCCTGGGTGGTGTGCTTACAAAAACGGGTTTAGGAACGATTGTGGAAAAAGGAAAGCAGATGATTGAGGTCAACGGTCAGCAATATCTGTTGGAAACCGCCCTTCGGGCAGATGTGGCTTTAACACATAGCCGTAGAGCGGATCCAATAGGTAACCTTACATTTCGAGGTAGTACAGGAAGAGCAGATCATCCACTGATTGCCACCTGCGCAGATTTATCTATTGTCGAATGTGATCATTTCTGTGATTTGGGTGAGATATCCCCTGAAACAGTTGAAGTACCTGGGATGTTTATTGATATGATTTTGGTATAAGGAAGTACGGTATGGATAATCGACTTTTTATTGCGAAACGCGCTGCACGATATTTTAAAAGTGGAGATGTCGTCAATCTTGGTGTGGGTATTCCAAGTATGTGTGGAAATTATGCCGAGCCAGGTGTGATGTTTCAAACAGAAAATGGCTTTATCGGAGTTGGTCCGGTGGCAGAAGGATTAATGGTGAATGACGGTTATTATAATGCAGGCGGAATACCTTATATTCCTTTACCTGGAGGGTGTGGCTTTGATTCGGCGATGTCATTTGGCATTATTCGATCAGGACGGATGGCAGCTACTGTTTTAGGTGCACTTCAGGTGTCTGTAGAGGGGGATTTGGCAAATTGGGCTTCTCAGGGGCGCGCTTTTGGTATGGGAGGTGCAATGGATTTGTGTAACGGTGCCAGACAAGTCATCGTGGCTATGGAATTGACAACAAAGGATGGAAAACCTAAAATTGTCAATCGATGTACGTTTCCACTTACTGCTGCGGGGTGTGTCAATCATATTGTGACAGAGCGATGTGTGATTGATGTGACCACCGATGGTTTAGTACTCTCTGAACTTCGAAAGAATTGTACTATTTCGGAAATTCAATCGGCTGTGGAACCGACGCTGATGATTTCACCTGTGTTAAAAGAGATGGAAGAAAACTAAAGCATACCACTGCCAAATAGACAAATGGCAATGCTGTATTGAATGAAAAAGACTGTGTGACAGTAACGTTAAAATGTTGCTGTTACACAGTCTTTTTAAGTTAGTCCGTAGGAATCAGCACGCAGGCACAATATCCCGGAGACGGCTGAAAACAGTGAATCGTCAGGTTTTTATTGATCTCAGGACTGTAGTCGTGAATGATCCGCTTCGTGCCGTTGAGTGCCACATCGGCATAAGTGACCAGCCATTTTTTGTCGCCGTTTTCAAAGACTTTGTAGAAAGAGCGGTTGATCATATCGGCAACAGGCACACCTTCGACGACAGCCATTTCATCATTGCAGTAGTTGAATAACTTTCTCCATTCATCAGTGTGATCACTGTATGAGGGGTTTTGCGTGTGAGATAAATGATATCAGAAATATTAATTCTTTTTCGTTCACAATAATGTGCAATATTATAGTTCATGGAAACGCTCCTTTATGAATTCTCTTTATTTTTGAGATGGTTTCTTTTTAAACAGTTTTTTGCTTGCTAATCAGATTGGATATGGAGTATAATGTGGCGTAGGATAGATAAATATTATGTAACCTTCAGTTTATAATTGATGGTCTGTGCAGGCAGACATACGAAATTAAGGAGACACGATGCTGCAAATTAAAAATATAAGCAAGACATACAAGACAGGCAACCTTGTTCAGCGGGCGCTGGATGATGTGAGCCTGAATCTCAGAGACAATGAGTTTGTGGCCATTCTGGGACCCAGTGGTTCAGGCAAAACGACGCTGCTGAATATTATCGGTGGTCTGGACCGGTATGACAGCGGTGATTTGATCATTAACGGTATTTCTACGAAGAAATATAAGGACAGAGACTGGGATTCTTATCGAAACCATACCGTTGGTT
>ERZ857750.2445-NODE-2445-length-17768-cov-41.118783_pt1 | contig 17768 bp, 16 predicted proteins | sample MGYA00519915_ERZ857750 | MGnify/ENA primary metagenome ERZ857750 (study PRJEB31778, sample SAMEA3449358) | human gut metagenome | biome: human gut; feature: human-associated habitat; material: faeces | place: United Kingdom | collected 2010/2012 ... | reverse complement strand
ACGGACGAAAAAAGCTGTTTCTGACATGCTTAGAGCAGAAGGTGGAGATGTATAAGAAGTTTGGATTGCAGGATCTGGGAATTGCTGACTCTACCTGGGGCGGAGAAGAGTGGCATGAGATGGTGCTAAAGGGATGAATGTGATGACATGGAAAATAGGGATTTAACGTAATGAAAACAAAGGTTCGATGTGCGAGGGCAGACTTTGGGACTCGTAAAATGATAAGCTAAAGCCATCATAAGAAAAAGGGTAAGAAAAAGGAGCTTTAAAATGGGAAAAGATTTAAAAATGGAAGCATTTGCCTCATGTGAAGAGGTAAAACCGGTAATATTGCATGTATATGAACTTCATGCACAGAATATAGAGAAGAACAGATTCTCAATAATAAGAGGAGCTGTCGGCAAGTTAAAGAATTACAATCATGTTGGCGTATTTGAGGATGGAGAACATATATATTCGACAGATAGGCTTGAAGCGGATATACCTAATGCAGATTTCGCAATTGAATATCTTGGAGAAAAAGAGCTTCCTGTTCTTGAAAACAGAAGAGTATATTGTGATCTTATTAAATTCTTGATAATCGAAAAGCTTAAACAAGTTGATATATTTGATAAATACCATAAGTATTCATGTAAAAGTAACGTGACAAGTAAATGGATTATGACAGAGAATGGATTTAACATATTTGAGTCACAAAATAAAGAAATGAATCTTGAGAGAAAATACAGTTTCTGGGTCAGCATAATGGATAACGGAAAGGCATATCTGAGGATTGATACAGGCAGCGTTTTTACTTCGAAGCTTTCAATTTTTGATTATATGGTTAGAAATATTAATCCTGTTGGTATGGAAGTGAAAAATGACTGGGCATATTTTAGTCAGACCGGCACGGTTGCAGAAGTTTGTGATTGCACGGTAACTGATAAGCTGGATTTTGCGGACAGCCTGAAATCATATTATGTATCTAAAAAGGAAGGATACAGGGTGGATAAGCTACCGGATGATACAAAGGTAGTAAAAGTGAAGATGAAAAACAACGATGCGGTGCTGCCTTACTATCCACAGGCCTTAAAGCCTATACTGACGAGAGAACAGGTTGGCAGTATAGATGCCGCATTTTCAAACAGAATAGAGTCGTATGTCAAACGAGAAATGAATAGCAGACTTGAGCTTGATATGGATTTTATCACAGATATAGGTTCGTTGGACGCAATTAATGGTCTTGAATTTGAAAGAAAGACATGCAGTGTGGAAGAACTGGGATTTCGCAAGGGTATGGTGCCTCTTCCTATATTATTCGGAGGAAACGACTTTGTAATGAAGTGTGGAAATGAATATCAGGTATTTGCTCATGGATTTTATAAAAAGCCGGATAAGCAAATTAAAATAGGATACGTTTATCCAAGCGGAATGGAAAATCTTTTGAAAGCGGTTGGCAATGCAATAGTTTCATTTACAAGATATGGAAAATATAATGGTGAGCCTGATAAATTTATTGCTAAGGAATTGATGGATATACAGCCAAAAGCTCAGGCACAGGAATCATATGAGGTAGGAGATATAACTGATTATAAAAGAGCTGCAAACAAATTAAAAAAAATCGATGGAATAGACATTGTTATTGCTATTATTCCTGATGGAGCAGATGATGACGGACCATACAATCCGTTTAAAACGATATGGGCAAAAGAGAATATACCATCTCAGATGATTAGTATAAAAACTGCGAAAATGTTTGAACGAAGTAAAGCCGGGGACAGGACAGCACGTTATTATCTTTACAACATTGTATTAGGTATTCTTGGAAAGACCGGAGGAATACCGTGGATAGTGAAAGATATGCCGGGTGATACGGATTTATTTATTGGTCTTGATGTTGCAACAATGGCGAAAGGCATACATTATCCGGCATGTTCCGTGGTGTTTGATAAATTCGGAAGAATGCTTGGATTTTACAAGCCATCTACACCACAGCAGGGAGAGAAAATACAAACAAAAATACTTCAGGACATTTTTGATCAGGTTATTTTTGCATATGAAGATAAATATGATACGACACCTAAGAATATCGTTATTCACAGGGATGGATTCAGTAATGAGAATGACGAATGGTACAAGAACTATTTTGGAGCGAAAGGAATAGAGTACAGCATCATAGAGGTCAGAAAGAATATAAGCTCAAAGCTTATGATTGAAGAAGACGAACGTATTTACAATCCTACAATGGGATACTGTGTTTACAATAAAAACAAGGGATACCTTGTCACGACAAATATAACGGGGCGCAAAGGTTCTCCAAATCCTATTTTGATAGAGAAGAAGTGCGGTAATCTGGGAATGGGCTGTATACTGACGCAGATTTTGTATTTGTCTCAGCTTCATGTAGGTTCAACACATAAAATGAGGCTTCCGATTACAACGGGATATGCAGATAAAATCTGCAAAAATAGGGATTTCGTGCCGGAAGGCCGGATGGATGATAGACTGTTTTTCTTATAAATAGATGGATGGAGTATATGGAAATAACACTAAAGGAGATGGAAGGTGATTTATTGTGCAGGTGAACTTTTACGAATAATGATATGAATTTGCAAATAGGGGAGTGATTAATTATGTTTACAATGAAATTAGAGTTTGACCAGGATAAATTAGCAAAGGATCCTGAGCTTGATTATGAGATTGTAATGGAATGGCTTGATAAGATTTGTGAAGATACGTATTTTATCAAAATAGGAACAGGCGAATATAAGTTACAAGATGATGAGGATCCAATAGGCGCTCTTTTAGTTTTAATATCCCGGTTCAAAAAGCAATCCTGGTTGATTCAAAATCTAAAGACATGGAAAACCTTTGATGATGAGGAAGGAGAACAGGATGCTTTAAAGACAGTTTTGGAGGACTAAAAATTCCATTAACCAGAAAAGAAAGCGAAAAGGGCGATAGAATGGATAATAATTATATTTTTCATGTGCACACATGTAGATGCGGCCATGCATCAGATGAAACAGATGAAGACTATGTAAAAAGAGCGGTAGAGCTTGGGGCAGATAGTATTACATTTACGGATCATGCTCCCTTCCCCGGAGATCCGTTCACGAACAGAATGAATTACTCACAACTTGATGAATATATCTCTTCGTTAAAATTTCTGAAAGATAAATATGATGGAAGAATAGAGGTACATATAGGACTTGAGATAGAATATCTTCCTTCTTATTGGTCATATTACGAGGAATTAAGGGCGAATAAGGATATAGAAATCATGATGTTAGGACAGCACCATTATGAGGTATCGAAGGGCATATACAGTTATATGCGTGATGATAAAACAGCAGAATACATTGGATTAGTCCAGGCTATGTGTGATGGCATAGATACCGGACTGTTTGATGTTGTGGCACACCCGGACAGGGCATTCAGAAGGCAAAAGACCTGGACCGCAGAAATGGATGCGTGTTCTAATCAGCTCATAGAAAGAGCGTTAAAACTCAATGTGAAATTGGAGAAGAATTATAGTTCCATGAAAAAAAGAAGGCAGTACTGGAATGAGTTTTGGAGCATGGTGCCGGATGATGCAGCTGTTATATACGGATGTGATGCACATGCTGTTAATGAGCTCTTGCTGTGCAACGAAAGGAACCGAGCCTGTCAAATGGTCTGAAAATAGCTGACGTATTAGGAATTTCCCCGCATGATTTGATAAAAGAGAATTCTCAGAATTATCTTTTGAATAAAGATTTAATTTTATGAATGATATGCAGCCGGCACTAGCTACGCAGGCTAAGAATTTACTTGGTGTCATATCCAAAATCGTAAGGAAAGAGGGGGAAAAATGAGAGAGTTAATAGACAAAGGTCAGGTATTGACAACAGAGGAAATGAGATTGCTTCGCATGCCACAGAAGGAAGCCGAACAGGAATTGGGAGTAGAGGAAACAACAATGGATATGGACAGAGAGGAAATAATAGCCAGGACGGGACTGTATGGGAGAAGAATGATAGAGTATCTGGAAGAGAACCAGTACGATACGATGATGTCTCTGATGCTTCTAGGCGAATTACTTCCAATTATTCAGAGCCGAGTAGAGAAAGTAAAAACGATGATGATAGAACTGGAACATGACTATCTGAAAAAGCATCTGAACAGTCAGATGGACTTCATGACAACAGTGAAGATCAGGAATCAAGCAAGGATGATGGCAGAAGAAATAGCGATGAACGAAGTGATTTATAGACCACTGTAGCAACTCCGGATTATTCGTAGCTTGATTTGTTTGACATGGATAATAAAGATTCAGACATTTCTGACAATACAATTCAGCTTGCGGATGATGAAAGACAATTTTGAATTTAGAAGTATAAACCCTGACGAGGTAGAACAGGCAATAGCAATTGAGCAGATATGCTTCCCACCGAATGAAGCATGCTCTCCAAAGGCGATGACAGAGAGAATTGCAAAGGTACCACAGCTATTTCTCGTAGCAGTTGACAAATCAACCGGTAAGCTGGCAGGCTTTTTAAATGGTGTGGCAACAGACGAAAAAAGCTGTTTCTGACATGCTTAGAGCAGAAGGGGGAGATGTATAGGAAGTTTGGATTGCAGGATCTGAGGATTGCTGACTCTACCTGGGGCGGAGAAGAGTGGCATGAGATGGTGCTAAAGGGATGAATGTGATAATATGGAAAATAAAGTATCAGATAACGTTATAGAAAAAAACTATAGAGAGTGCCTTAAGTTCAATGAAATCAATGAAAGCAAGGCCGGTAATTTTGACATGGCAACAGCAAAGGCTGCCCTTGAAAATCTGTATGAGCTATACAAAAATGGCATATTAACAGGTCGTTTCACAAAGGATAAGGACTATGTAGTAAGGTGTGATGCTTTGGCGATATTGGCGGAGGAGAATAAAGACAGCTTGTTTTATGATGCATGGCGCATATGGTTTAGATATTTTGTGTCGATGGGCTATGCAGGATGGAATGAGCTTTGGGAGGCAGTATGAATAAACAAAAAATAGCAGAACTACGTGCCGGTTTGGAAACCGGCTTCATCAACAGTGGATACAATTCAAGCCTGGCTTATCAGCCGCAATTTTTGTCAAATAACCATAAAGAGGGTAAAAAAGTATTATCCTCAATAGAAGATGAGTTGATGACCTGTGACAAATTTCAGATAAGCGTTGCGTTTATCACGATGGGAGGCATTACACCGTTGCTTCAGACCTTAAAGGAGCTGGAGAAGAATGGCATCCCAGGGGAAATTCTCACTACAAATTATCTGAATTTCAGTGAACCAAAGGCGCTTGAGAAGCTTCATGGCTTGTCGAATATCACGCTCAAAATGTATGATGTGGAGAAGGCCGCTGAAGGCTTTCACACAAAGGGATATATATTCAAAAAAGAAGAGATTTATCGAATCATTATCGGAAGCTCAAACATGACAAGCGCCGCACTTACTAGCAACAGAGAGTGGAATACAAAGGTTGTATCTACAGAGCAGGGAGAGGTGGCAAAGCAGATTGTTGAGGAATATAACGAGCTTTGGAATTCGCGCTATGCGCTTTCCTTTGAAAGCTTTTATGAGGAATATAAAGAGCGTTACCAAATCATAAAAAGACAGCGTGAGATTGCAAAGAGCGAGGAAACCCCATCTATTGAAAAATACAGATTAAAGCCGAATGCAATGCAGGTTGGCTTTATCACAAATCTGAGAAAAATACTTGAAAAGGGTGAGGATAGGGCGCTCCTTATTTCGGCTACGGGTACAGGTAAAACTTATGCTTCAGCATTTGCAATGAGAGAACTGGGATTTAAGAGAGTCTTATTTTTAGTTCATAGGGGACAGCTTGCAAGACAGACTAAGAAATCTTACGAAAAGGTGTTTGCAAAATCTGTTTCTGTGGGGTTAGTTGGTGCGGGTTATCATGAATATGATGCGGATTATGTATTTGCTACGGTCCAGACATTAAATCGTGATGAACATTTGCTTCAATATGATAAGGATTCATTTGATTGTATTGTGTTGGATGAAGCACATCATGTAACTGCTGATACATATCAGAAGATTATGAAACATTTTTCGCCTAAGCTTTGGCTTGGAATGACAGCAACTCCTGATAAGCGGGATGACAATGTTGCAGGTAGAAATGTTTATGAGTTATTTAATTATCAGATTGCTTATGAGATACGTTTGCAGCAGGCCATGGAAGAAAATCTGTTATGTCCGTTCCATTATTTTGGAATTACTGATTTGTCTATAGTTGGAGATGATAAAGATAATCGTAATTTCAGTATGCTTACAAGCGATGAACGTGTGAAACATATAATCCGGCAGGCAAATTACTATGGATATAGTGGAGAAAAGGTTAAAGGACTTATATTCTGTAGCAGTATCAAAGAGACACAGGAATTATCACATAAGTTTAACAATATAGTTAATCCCGATACAGGGGGATTTTATAGGACAAAAGCATTGAATGGTGATGCTGACGAACAGGAAAGACAGGATGCATTTGAAAGACTTGCAATGAATGAGAGGGAGGCAAATGTCCATAAGCAGCCATTAGATTATATATTTTCTGTGGAGATACTGAATGAGGGTGTTGATATTGTAGAGGTTAATCAGGTTATTATGCTCAGACCAACACAATCGCCAATAGTATTTATTCAGCAGTTAGGACGAGGGCTCAGAAAGGCTGATGGTAAAGAATATGTTGTAATACTTGATTTTATTGGTAATTATAATAATAATTTTATGATTCCAATAGCATTATCTGGGGATAGAACTTACAATAAAGACAATATTCGTAGATATATAATGGAAGGCGGAAGAATTATTCCAGGCGCATCTACAGTGCATTTTGATGAAATAAGCAAAAAGAGAATATTTGCATCTGTTGATAATGCTAATTTTAGTGATATTAAGCTGATAAAAGAAAATTATACAAATCTTAAGAATAAATTGGGGAGAATACCGGCACTTAAGGATTTTGATGATTATGGGGAGATGGATGTTATACGAATTTTTGATAATAACAGCCTCGGTTCGTATTATAAATTCTTAGTGAAATATGAGAAGGATTATAAGATTCGTTTGTCACAGGAAGAAGAAAAGATAGTTGAATTTATTTCAAAGAAACTGGCAAATGGTAAGAGAATACAGGAATTACAATTATTAAAGAGAACACTTCTATATGCAAATGGATTATCAAAATGTGGATTATTTACAGGACTATCACAGGATCTGTTGACATATGGTAAATCCATCAGTAAGGAACAGCAAGAAAATATCGTAAATGTTATGACAAATGAATTCCCTGCGGGTTCAGGTAAAAAGACATATTCCCAGTGTGTCTTTATAGAAAATGAAGGCAATGATTATAAACCGACGAAGACATTTCTTGAAATGTTATCAGATAGAGATTTTTATAATGTTATTAAGGAACTTGTTGATTTTGGTATAAGCAGGTATGAAAGAGATTATAAGCAAAGTTATGATGTAACAGATTTTGTCCTTTATCAGAAATATACATATGAGGACGTGTGTCGTTTGCTTAATTGGGAACAGAATGAAGTGCCATTAAATATTGGTGGTTATAAATATGATAAGAAGACAAAAACATTCCCTGTATTTATTAATTATGATAAATCGGATGATATCAGTGATACGACAAAATATGAGGACCATTTTGTGCCAGGATTTAGAGATCGTCTGATAGCAATATCGAAATCCGGAAGAAGTCTTCAGTCTGAAGATGTACAGAATTTTCTTAAAGCAAAAGAGCGGGGAATTAGAGTGGAGCTTTTTGTTCGTAAGAATAAAGATGATAAGATTTCTAAGGAGTTTTATTATCTGGGCCATATGACAGCTAGTGGAAATACTAAAGAATTTACAATGCCAAATACACAGAAGACAGCAGTTGAAATAGAATGGATTCTTGATGTTCCTGTGCGTGAAGATATCTATGAGTATATTGTAAATTCATAAATACTTACAAAATCTCTGCATATGCAAAGACAGTCACATTTTGTTACAGAAAAGAGGAAAATACATGAAAACAGTTAGGGTAGTTGCAGCAATAATAAAGGCAGTTAATAATAAGAAAGAACCAATTATTTTTGCAACCCAGCGAGGATATGGAGAATTCAAAGATGGCTGGGAATTTCCAGGTGGTAAGATAGAAGCTGGAGAGACTCCACAGGAAGCATTAAAACGTGAGATTATGGAAGAATTAGATACAGAGATTAAAGTTGGAGCTTTAATCGACACGATAGAATATGATTATCCTAATTTCCATCTTTCAATGGATTGCTTCTGGTGTGAGATATTAAGCGGAGAGCTGGTATTAAAGGAACATGAGAATGCAAAATGGCTGACTAAGGAGCATATTGGAGAGGTTGAGTGGCTACCAGCGGATGTTACTTTGATTGAGAAGATAAGAGGGAATATGTAGGGCTTTATGCCAAGATTATTTATCAAATTTAAAATTAATCTACATAACATGAAGAGTTTAGATTGGAAAATGTTTTTATACAGGGGAAATATTTTTAAGTGAAAAATATGGAGAGATAGAAATGTATATTGTGTAAAAGAATAGATATAAGTATAGATGAGATATTACTTGGAAATTATGAAGATAACGGTGATTAGTTATATGGAAGTATCACAAGAATATTATATTTCGTTGATTGAACGATTGAAGAATATGCCTGATGAGACTGAATGGCTGAATATAAGGTCAATAATGACAATCCAGAGCTTATATGGGAATATATTTCTGCATTAAGTAACTCAGCAACAATTTGTGGGTACGAGACAGTTTATATGCTATGGGTAGTTGATGGAAAGAAGTTAAATAAGAATGCATTTTTATGAAAGCCCAGAAAATAAGGGGGATACGGGAAATTTTATGTAAAAATTTAGTTGATGGGTAGTTGATAGTATATTAAGATTCGACAAAATTTCTATGACTTAAAAAGGGTTACAGAGTGTAACCTTTTTGTGTCAAAGGAAAATTATGTTTTCTGACAGAATAGAGATTTTATCCAGAGGAACAATTCCTCCGGGACAGACAATGGAAGGATTTTTCGCGGGTGAATCTGTACCGGTAAATCAAAAATTATCAGATATGTTATTGCAATTGCACATAAGTGAGCGTACAGGTCGTGGAGTCCCAAAGATAACAGAGGTTTATGGAAAAGGAACATATGAGTTTAGGGAAAATTCTATTGTCGTGTTGATTCCGTTTACCAGGGTATCAACAGAGGATGAGGACCCAAGATGGACCCAAGATGGAACTCAAGAAGATAGTAAGGGTAGTTCGGAGGATGAGAAAATTAAGCGTATTTTGGAATTTTGTCAAACCCCGAAAGGTATTGAGCAGGAAAAATATATTGAACAGATATTTTTTTTTTATGGGCGTGCGTTTTATTGCCATAAACGATAATTATGATAGCGCAGATTATGTGGGGGTATCGGTGAGATTGATGTTGCATTTAATGGAATTCTATATGATTTCTTCAGTGAGGAACAGTCTTCCAAAGTATCATTGACACTTGATACAAAGCGTGGCAATGGTAAATACATAGCTACCTATGCGCCTTACGGCTACGTGAAAAGTCAGGAGGACAAGCATAAGTTGGTTGTGGATGAGTTTGCCAGTCAGATTGTAAAGCGCATTTTCAAAGAGTTCCTGTCTGGAAAATCTATGTATAAAATTGCAGAAGGACTGAACCGTGATGGAATAGATACACCGGGAGTGTATATTGCCATGCAAGTAGGAAGTGAAAAGCAACTTGCCAGATATCGTGATAAAAAGCCTCTCTGGAATAATGTTGCAATAGGAAGAATCCTCGGAAATGAGCAGTATACCGGCACGATGGTTTACAACCGCTTCAAGAGTGAGAATGTTGGCGATAAACATGCCAAAGCACTTCCTGAGGATGAATGGAAGCGTGTGGAAAATTGTCACGAAGCAATTATCAGAAAGGAGGATTTTGAAAAAGCCGCTGCCATGCGAAAAGAAAATACATGTACCAGTGCCAAAAGAAAGCATGAAACACATTGCCTGACTGGTAAAATGATCTGTGGTAACTGTGGGCATCGCCTGTCCCATACTTATGCCGGTCGACCGAAGTATTATTGTGCAAATCATTATCTGGATAAGACTGATGGAAAATGCAATATCAGCGTGCTGGATGCCGATATGGAAAGTGTTGTGAAGAAAGCACTTCAGATGATTATGGTTGTACTGGTAGATTCCAGAAAGGTTGTGGATATGCAGCGGGAGAAACAGGCAGAACGATTAAAGCAGGCAGAGAAGCATCTTTCAGATATGGAGCATAGCCGTAAACTAATTGAAAAGGATTTGCGTGAAGCTTATGAAAGCTACAAGCTTGGCATGACGGATAAAGGAACATATCGGGAACAGCGTAAGACATATGAGCAGATGCTTGAGCGCCTGCAGGAGAATATCGAAAAGCAGATGGCAGCAGTCACCAAGATGGCAGATGTGGATGTGCCGGAAGTGGCAGGTCTGGAGATGCTGGAAGGGCAGCTGAAACTGACGGGACTTAACAGAGAAATGGTGGATGCTTTTGTGGAGGAGATTGTCGTGTATGCTAAGGATAGGGTGGAGATAAAGTGGAAGTTTAATGATGAGTTTGAACATAAAATTTAATGATAGTTTGCAATCTTATAAAATAAAAAGCAAAAATATTTGTCCCACTATTGAAAAAACTGTCCCAGTATGTTATATATAATATATGAATAGTTTGACGGAAAGAGGCTGATTTTATGAAGAAGAAAAATGTAATAAATTTAGTGAAATACTATGCAGAAAAGAATGATGCTGGTTTTCGAACAGAAGCATACGAAATAGCAAGAGATTTTGATAATACAGGAGATTATCAGCTTGCAGAGTATATTATGTCTCTTTTATCAAACGCGAATACGTTTGTTCCTCAGATGTCTGAAAGTAGTTCTCCTTTTTTTGAAAAAATAGAACCTGTTGAAGATATGTTGTTATTGCCAGATTGTATTACACAAGATTTACTTGGCGTTGTAAATGCAGTTGGAAGAAAGATGGGCATTAATAAATTCTTATTCCAGGGAGCACCAGGAACAGGAAAGACAGAGGCAGTAAAACAGTTGGCAAGAATATTAAATAGAGAAATTTTTATGGTTGATTTTTCTGCAATTGTTGATAGTAAACTAGGGCAAACACAGAAAAATCTGACAGAGATGTTTAAGGAAATAAATTCATTTATTAATCCGGAAAAGGTTATTGTTTTATTTGATGAAATAGATGCCTTAGCATTGAACCGAACTAGTTCAAATGATTTAAGAGAGATGGGGAGAGTTACATCAACACTGCTTAAGTGTTTGGATAGAATGAACGAAAATGTTGTATTGGTGGCCACAACAAATTTGTTTAATATGTTCGATAAGGCGTTAAGTAGAAGATTTGATTCAATCATTGATTTTAATCGATATACAGAAGAAGATTTAATGAATATAGCTGAGAAAATGCTTAATTCCTATTTGGATAAAATGAAGTTAGGTGGTAGAGATATTAGACTTTTCAGAAAAATAATGAAATTATCAAAACCTATGCCCTATCCAGGGGAGTTAAAGAATCTTCTGAAAACTGCTATTGCATTTAGTGATATAAATGATGAGATGGATTATTTCAGAAGAATATATTATTCGGTATGTGGGGAAAAGCCAGAGAATTTGAAAAAACTTCAAGAACAAGGATTTACAGTTAGGGAAATAGAAATTCTAACAAGTAAGTCTAAAAGCAGTGTATCAAGAGAATTGAAGGCAGGTGTTGTTAAATGAATGGATTATTGCAGTTAAAAGGCAGATTTGAAAAACGTGGAAATGAAGGCATGGGGCCGGTAACTTTGCCGGCACATAAGAAAGTGACATCAGAACACATAGAAGAATTAATTGTTCAATTATCCAAAGTAAAAGCATATTGGTCTGATAAGGATGATATAGCAGGAATGATTGTCAGTGTTCATTACATTCGTGTTGTAGCGAAAAGCAATCGATTGAAGATATTACTTGCAGATGCTGGAAAGAAACCAGTGGATTCAATCAGAGGAGCAAAATTTGTCACAGGAAAAGATAATCAGGGCAAGACAATACATAAGCATGTATTTACTCATTATGTACAGGCATCAGCCATTGATAAAGCAATTAATAATTTGCAAATTGTAAAGGAAATTGTGGATGCAGATTATAATGGATGTATAACAGCAGAAGATATAGAAAAGCTAGGGAAAGAAAAGAAATATTTGCATGCTGAAAAAATTGCCAGGACAAATTTTGTAAATGTTATTGTTGATTGCCATTTCGTTGAAAAATTTGATGTAGACGAGGCAAAAGAATCGATTACGGAAGAATCTATTATAACAATTTATAAAACAGATATTGAAACCAGAGAGCTGCTGTCAAGGTTCGGGATTGATGTTGCGGAAAGCAAAATTATCGGTGGCACAACCATGTTGTTGACACCACCACAGGCAAGACTGTTATATGATAAGGCACCATATCTTATTGCAATGAGTATCACAGATTTCTCCAAAATAAGTTTAGAAGATGGTTTGTTGGAAACTGTTGAGTTTGAAGAAGAAGATGGCATTATTCCACCGCCAGGAAACGAACCAATTGTAGGCGTTATTGATACTCAGTTCAATGAAAAGGTGTATTTTCATAAATGGGTTGATTACAGACCTATGTTGCCGGAGGATATATTAGAGCCAGAGGATTATAAGCATGGAACAGCAGTATCATCAATTATTGTGGATGGCCCTAGAGGAAATAGTGGATTAGATGATGGATGTGGTCGCTTTCGCGTAAGACATTTTGGTGTATCAAAACAAAGTGGATTTAGTTCATTTGCCATTTTGCGAGAAATTAGAAATATAGTTGAAAATAATCAGGATATCAAAGTGTGGAATCTGTCGCTTGGTGCAAAAAATGAGATACGCGAAAACTATATATCTCCAGAAGCTGCAGAACTTGATCGCATTCAAAGTGAGTATGATGTCATATTTGTGATATCTGGAACGAATACACCGGATGGAATGAAACATTCGGACATGAAGGTAGGTGCACCGGCTGATTCATTGAATTCGTTAGTTGTAAATGCTGTTGATATGTCTGGAAAATCGGCATCTTATTCTAGACGAGGACCGGTGCTCTCTTTTTTCCATAAACCAGATATATGTTATTATGGTGGAGATGGTACCAAAGCTGAAGAAAAAATAGCAGTATGCGCAGATGAATTGGGGGCTATATATTTATCGGGAACATCATTTGCGGCTCCATGGATTACAAGAAAATTAGCATATTTGATTTATGTCATGGGTCTTAGCAGAGAAGTGGCAAAGGCTCTCATAATAGATGCGGCTGCAAAATGGGGACCTAGTGGAAATGTTTCAGATACAATGGGATATGGAGTGGTTCCTAAACGAATAGAAGATATTTTGAATACACTAGACGATGAAATAAAATTCATAATTACTGGGACAACGCAGGATTATGAAACCTATAACTATACATTGCCAGTTCCTGTCGTGAATGGAAAACATCCGTATTATGCAAAGGCTGTATTATGTTATTTTCCGTATTGTGATCGTAATCAAGGAGTGGATTACACAGGAACTGAAATGGATATACATTTTGGACGTGTGATTACGGAAAAAAAGAATGGAACTGTCAAAACTAAGATAAAATCTATTGATGATAATAAGCAGACCGAAGAAGGTCAGGTCATGTATGAAGAAGATGCAAGAAATATATTCCGAAAATGGGATAATGTTAAGCGCATATGTGAGAAAATCAAGGATAGAAGAGTTCCTAAAAAGTCCTATGATGCCGGAATGTGGGGGATAGGAGTTGTGACTAAAGAACGAGTAACATTAAAAAAGAGAAGACCATTGCAATTCGGACTTGTAATCACGCTTAAAGAAATGTATGGAAAAAACCGAATAGATGACTTTGCTAAAATGTGTGAAGCCAAGGGATGGTTGGTTAATCGATTGGATGTTCAGAATCAGATTGATATTTATGAAAGAGCAGAGGAAGAGATTAAGTTTGATTAACAATTTGAAACAAAAAATGTTGCAGTGTAATAAGAGTGATTGTAAAGCAGGAGTCATAACCGGCCGATACTTGGCTTTATGATTGGAAAGCTAAGATTTTTGAGAAAGGAAGTGGTTAAATTGAAAGAAATAAAAAACGCTTTTTGATTGTTGGCGCAATCATAAAGCGTTGGTATCGGATGTGGATCCGAATGTTTAGAACATATTTATTATGCCACATCCGATGACCAGAATCAAGAAAAAACATAATTTTTGATTTAAGTCAAGGAGGAAATTTAATATGTTATTAAAGGCTACAGAACAATCAGATACGGGTTTGAACACAAAGTTTGTAAATGTTGAAAGTGGAAGAACGGTAACGCTTAAACATGCAATCAAGCAGATTGAAAATGGCAATAAGAACTACAGTGATTATCAAACTGTGAGAAATTCAAACGGAACGGTGTATATTCGTTCAAAGGCTGATGGTAAAAGAAACAATAATATTGAATAACGGAGGTATAGTAGATGATTATAAAAAAGAGTAGAATTAATTCTGTGGACAAGTATTTTGCAAATATTGCAGAAGACAAAGAAGTATATGTATCTGTTCCGGCGGATGAGAATAACATTGATTTATTGAAGATGGATGGGTGTCTTGATGGAACATGTGTAGTTCCTCAACCAATAGGACCTGTGACGAGGTTTAATCTATACGGAAAAGAACTCATCCATAAAGAAATGGGAAAAGAGCATAGAGAGATAGAAAGAGATTATCATATTGTTGATTGGCATGGTACAGATCATTATGGAACGTGCTTTCAAAGCAGAATGTGTTATCCGAAAGAGGCTACCTTTGTCTAGAATTATTCGTGATAGCGGAAAACTGCGCTCGGAATTGCTGACAAAAGCAGACATAGAGTTGTTAAAGCATACGATTAATATGTTTTTGGAAGTGTTTGGGTATTGTGAAATTGTTGACAAGGATGAAAATCCAATTGGACAAAAGACTATGATAAAGGAAGTATCATGGAGAATTTTACCACCAGGGAAATATCCATGGGAGCGTGCAGAAAAAGCACTTGATGATTATTTTGAAAAAGCTCCGGGTAAAAATAAAGAAGTATTGAGAAATAATCATAAGACATTTGCGGAATACGAGCCGGATTTCCTTGCGATTGGTGAGAATAGCTTTAACGGTTATGTAGTTTATGGTTATACAAACAGAAATCTGTTTGTGTTTGAATCTAATCAAGCAGGAAATGCTACATACGTGTTTAGGGGTGAGTGGGAAAATGCGTCACAATTGACGAAATACGATATTATCAAAGGGGATTTGTGCCACAAAAGAATAGTCCATGCAAAGGCATGGGAAAAAACTGTTAAACAGATGTTTGAGTAAGAATAAATAAGAGTGTGATGTTCTTTTAATATAGAACATCACATTCAGAAATACTGAGGAGGAAATAATATATTGGAAAATTCATACTATAAGAAATTAATGCTGACTGTGATTCGTTCTTCTGAAAGTGATAATTGGAAAGATGCTGTGGTAGAATGGGACATTGATGATTGTGAAGAGGATTTAAGCTGCTCATCAGAGTGTGTCTGTGGGAAAGAGAATATTAAATATCTTTATACCATAAGAAATAGATATTCAGGTAGAATTTTATATCCAATAGGGAGTTCGTGCATTAATAAATTTGGAAGAGAGGATTTAAGAGATGCCACTTCTTTAATAGAAAGTCAGTTTAAACTATTACATGCGGTTGAAGAAGGAAGATATTTGTCGCTGTCATCTGAACTGTTTTCGAGAAAATTATTGCGTTGGCTATATGAAGAAGGCGCATTTGATACAGAATATAATGATTATGATGGAGAAGATGATTATAAATTTATGTTGAAAATGTTTAACAAAAGAGACAAAGACTCAATTAGCTTAAAACAAGATAAAAAAATAAAGGCGTTACTACTAAACGCTATTAAGCCTTTTTTGCAAGACAGGTTGTCAGAAAAGGTAAGATAGGAAATTTTATATTAATAACTATATACATGGCGGTGTAACTTATGTGATTGCAAAGCGGGAGTTATCTATTTTGAGATAGTTGTCATGTCCATATTTAGCAGAAAATTCATGCGCAATTACTGTCTTAAAAGTGTTTTCTAGCTTAAGAAGGTATTTTAAATATATGTTCCTAAGTTCTCTATCAAAGTTATACAAAACATAAACTTCGTCAAATGTAGTGCCTGTTTTATAAACTTCATCTGCGGTAGCAGTGGCTTTAGATGCAAGGAACAATTCCTTATATCCGTTGATGACATTGTAATAGTTTTCGCGTTCAAGAATGCGCATTACACGTGAACCCTGGGACCCTTTTCCAATCACCATGCCTCTTGAACGTAGGATATTTAGTTGTTGCCGATACGATTTGTATGATTTATCTGCCATGGTACCTCCTATATATAAAAAGCCCCCGGGCCCGAAGGACACCGGAGGACAAACTGGCAATCTCTTGTACAAGTATTGTACCACACATTGGCAAAATGTCAATGACACTATGCTGATTTGGTGTGGATAGATACCGAACAAGTATATACCATATTATAGTTTATTGCAAGCAAAAGGAGATTATGAATGAGAATTCCAAAAATGAAATTTTAAATTCCACCACCACATTTGGTGGTGGAATTTACTCCCGCACAGTAAAGGTTTACTCTTTCATATAAAAATGGTAAGGTTATCTTTCTTTCTGACAGCAGTAGAAAGAAGGATATCCATGAGTAAATATATTCCAGGAAACCAGAAGCACCTTTCCCTTGAAGACCGTATCTATATCGAAAACGAACTGAACAAGGGAGAAACCTTTAAGAACATTGCCCGCTTTCTTTGCAAGGATCCAACAACCATTTCCAAAGAAGTAAGGGCTCACCGTCTATCCGACTGGTATCACAAAGGTACTTTCTATAATGCCCATAACTTTTGTATTCATCGCTTCCATTGCCGGAAAACCAATGTCTGCGGAAAAATCATTCTCTGCGATGTAAAATGCACTTCCTGCCCCACCTGTAATCAAACTTGCAAGGATTTTGTGAAGGAACAGTGCAAAAGACTGGATAAGGCGCCCTATGTCTGTAATGGCTGCACAAAAAAGATAAATCATTGCACCATCGCCCAGAAATACAGATACGATGCACGTTTTGCTGATAGAAAATACCGTGAAAAGCTTTCCGGTTCCAGAGCCGGTATAAACATGACAAAACATGAATTACGCAAAAAGGATGGCATTGTTTCTCCTTTAATCGAGCAGGGACAATCTCCATATCAAATCATTACCAATCATCCAGAACTGGATATGTCAGTCCGTTCCTTGTACACCTATCTGGATCAAGGTCTGTTTACAGCCAGAAACATTGATTTAAAACGTAAGCCCGGCTTCAAGCCACGAAAGTGCCATAAAACACAGATTACAAACAGAACCGTCTTCGAGAAAAGGTTATTCAGTGATTTTAGTGAGCTGCAGTTATCCTCTTTTGTAGAAATGGATACGGTACACTCATCCAGAGAATCCAACAAGACGTTACTGACCTTTTTCTTCACTAAGGAAAAGCTGTTCCTTGCCTTTCTCCTGAATCGTTGTACTAAAGGCGCTGTCCGGCTTATTTTTGACCGTTTAG
>ERZ857750.2431-NODE-2431-length-17842-cov-11.990049_pt1 | contig 17842 bp, 15 predicted proteins | sample MGYA00519915_ERZ857750 | MGnify/ENA primary metagenome ERZ857750 (study PRJEB31778, sample SAMEA3449358) | human gut metagenome | biome: human gut; feature: human-associated habitat; material: faeces | place: United Kingdom | collected 2010/2012 ... | reverse complement strand
TTCACTCACTACTTCATTTTTTCCAGCACTTACTACACATCGGAACTGTCTTCCTTCATGGTAGGTCTGCAGGGTTCCACTATAACTTGCTTTCGTTGCTCCTGTAACATTCCCCCAGGTCTTTCCTCCATCTTTTGAAAACTGCCATTGATAGCTCAGTCCATTTCCACTCGCCTCTACACTGAACTCCATCTGGCTTCCCAGTTCTCCGGTATAGTCTCCCGGCTGTTTCGTAATCTTTACCGAATTTGTCGCCTGCTCTTCAACTTCTATTGCTTGCGTATTCGCCAGAACAAGCATACCATCTTGAAATATAGTCGAAGTTGTCATTACACCAGCAAGCAAGAGCGCTAAGTACTTTTTTTTCATACCTTTTTCCTCCATCTTATTTGCATCATTATTTTTTTACCATTATTTTTCCTGAACACCACTCCCATCTTCCTGACTTTCCTCTATTGTTATTACTATAGGGATCTAATTTATAGCTAAATATTTTAATATAATTCTAACTACATCACACGTTTTCTCGTCCATGCTTTTCTTCAGAATCAATCACCGTGTAGTCCTAAACTGCGACCACCATCCACACATAAATTTTGTCCCGTAATAAAATCTGCATCATTACTCGCAAGAAATGCTACTGCTGCCGCAACATCCTCAGAACTTCCTACTTTATTCATAAAATTGGACTTCAATAAATATGGTAATTGCTGTTCATTAAATTCATCTCTCTGAATAAATCCAGGTGAAACACAGTTAACAGTAATTCCCATTAATCCCATTTCCTGTGCAACAGATTTCGTATATCCAATAATCCCAGCCTTTGAAGCAGCGTAATCAGAGAATTTGGGCTTTCCATGTTCACCAATAACAGATGCAATATTTATAATCTTGCCAGCACCAGATTGCCTCATTAATTTTCCAAACTCACGTGTACAAAGCATACTTCCTCGCAGATTTGTATTTAACATTTCATCAATCATTTCAACACTCTGATCAATTAGATCTGCGCAATTTCCACGAGTACTTCCTCCTGCACAATTGACAAGGATGTCCACTTTTCCCTCATTTTTCTTAACTTTCTTAGCCGCACTTTCGATTGATTTTTCATCCGTAACATTAATTTTCAATATCTTTGCATTGATACCATGTTCCAGCATTTGATTTGCTACTTGGGATAACTTTGTTTCGTTTCTTCCGCCCAAATATACCGAAGCTCCTTCATATCCTAATCTCCATGCTATTGCTCCGCCAATTGCGCCTGAAGCCCCTGTTATAACGGCAACTTTCCCATTGAATCTTAATTCATCATTTTTTATCACGTACTCCCGTTTCATTGAAAACTGACAAGTCGGCTTATTTAGAATAGATTTAACTACTCTTTTCAAATATCTTTTCGCCCCCATATTAATTTCCTTTCAACTTTCTTACTAGTTCATCACCCAAAACAGATTTTATAAGTTTTTTTGCACTATCTTTTGCTACAGTTGTTGCATCTCGAACCGTAATTTCGTCATAGAACTTATGTTGTTCTTCTGCATCAATATCCTTATGTGTAAAAACTTCAAAGAAAATCGGACTATCACTTTCCTTCTGTATAAATTTATCTAAATTGGTATCAAATTCATCTTTATTATGTGCACACAAATAAGTAAATCCTTGTGCTTCTACCCATCCTTTTGCTGTTGCAAAATGTTCTGCTGCCACATTCTCATTCAGTGTTGGATAATTTCTTAATCCCTGATTGAAATGAAATAATGCTGCACCTTCATTATTATTAAGCATAATACGCACATTTTTCCCAACATAACGATTCCAAATAGCGTTCATATCATAGAAAAACGTAAGGTCACCGACAATTAAAAAATTAAGTTTTTCAGGAGATGCATATGCTTGACCAATAAAAGTAGAAACACAACCATCTATCCCATTAACACCACGATTGCAATATACTTGAATGCCTTCATCCAAATCAAAAAACTGTGCAATCCGAATTGTTGTGCTATTGGCAATATTAAAAATAGAGTTTTTTGGCATGGCACGCATTACCTTTTGAACCGTATAAAGATTCGAATATTCAAATTCAGGTATCTTCACTTGCTCTGTGCGTTTTTTCCAATGTTGATAGTATGTATTATCACTTGTATTGCCATAGCACGCCATACTCTCCAAAAAGTCAAGTGTGGTTCCTTCAAATACTACTTTCAACTTTTTAAATGGATCTGCAATTCGACCTTCTTCATTTACAATCCAATGTTCTATTGTGCCAGGCATACTTTTCAGCTGAAATTTATAATCCATTGCTGGATTCCCTGCTATTGAAATAATTACATCTGGCATAAATTCTGTTGGTTTTTGAGCATACGCTCTCGCTGCCCGTGTTACCTCTACCGTCCCTTCTCCATGAAGATTAGAAAGCTTATCTGTTGCAAATACACAATTGTACTTTTTACTAATTTCAGAAATCAGAATATTTTCTTTTTCTGGAATATGATCATCTTGCCCACACATAATGAAAATCTTTTTTCCCCGTAAGGAATCAAAATATTTCTTCAGTATTTCATCATTTGCAGATTGCAAATTAACACGATCTATCTTGTTAAATTCCGGAAGCTCATTCGATATAAAATCTTTTCCTATAGCCAACATACCATTCTCAATCGGCACATCAATATGGACAGGACCTATTCCGTGATGATTTAATTCGAGCAAGGTTTCATTTAAAACTCTTTGGCAGTACCATGCATCTTTCTCATTTTCAATAATTGGCAATTTACATCCATGTCGAACAACAGAAGAAAAAATGCTCATATTTTCAATCATTTGATCCTCATACTGTGCAAGATAATACGGATTTTTATCACCGGTGATCACAACAATGGGTAGTCCTCTACGGGAAGCTTCAGTAATTCCCGTTAAATAATTGGATGCTGCTGTACCAGCCGTACAGCAAATCGCAACAATTTCTTTCTTTTCCTGACATAATCCACATGCAAAAAAAGCTGCACTACGTTCATCAACAATATTATATGTAGAAAAATAATTGTCCTCTTCCATAGATCTTACGATAGCATTATGACTATTACCAGGCGACACTACAATATGTTTAATTCCATATGTCTTTAATGCCGCTAATAAGTACTGAACATTCTTCAAATTGCTATACATAGATGTTTCCTCCTACTTTAATTTTTCAAAAATCTTGTTAAACTTATATTTACTAACTCGATTGCATAATTCCAAAAATGGCTCATACATTGGGTCTTTTCTATATACTATCAGTAGCACTAACAAACTACTAATTAAGCAAATAAAAACGTTAACGATTAATTGCGTAATCCCTCTAAACGGAACCAAACCGCATAGAATATAACTAGCAAGTCCAGCTAAAGCTGATACTCCTGCGCCTTTTAGCAAAATATAGAGATATTCCCGTGCTGATCTTTTAAACACTAAGCTAAATAAGTTATGAATAAGCCATGGCATCGCAACAAAAATATAACTGCTAATGGTCGAAATAATAATTCCATATATCCCAATGTAACGAACCATTAATAAGTTTAACCCCAAATTCACCAGTCCACCTATAAGCGGACGAAAACGATCCTGATGCCAAATACCTGCTGCATCCTTATACACGCATGAAAGATGATTAACCAAATAAAGGTAAAAATATATGCAAAGCAACACGACAACATCCATATCCAGAAGATACTGTTTACCAACCCACAAAGTCATAAATGGCTGATATAATCCAACAAAACAGCTAATACATATAGCCGCTATCCACATTGTCAAAAATACAAGTTTCTTAAAATCAAAGTAATTCTTTTCCTCCGACTCCATCACCAAACTATTTCCAATTCCTGCAGTACATGAATTAAAGATAATAAGTGTAAATCCAAGAACTGAATTCATGATATAGTAATAGTTCTGATAAATAGCCAGCATTGATAATCCAAGAAAGACTGAAATAACAATCGTATCTGCTGAATTAACAATAGTTCCACCCAATTTTGCAGTAAATAAGTCTTTTATTCTTTGATTGATTTGCTTTACGACCTTCTTATCCAGAGTTCCTTCTGGTTCATACTTTGGATACATTTTCGTTGCAATAATAGCTGTAACAATATTAGTTATAGCCTGCGTTACCAATGCAACAATAACATACAAATAATAATTTTTTGTTATTGCAATTACCAAAATTTGAATTCCATATTGCACTGTGTTCGTTAATATCGTCACTTTACTTGTCACATCCGTTCTCTGATGTGCCTGTAATAAACTATTTTTGTATGCCAAAAGCCAATATGACAATACTGTCAGTATCAAATTCATCAAATATAAAATATAAACATTTAATCCTGCTGGCAGACCACTTTTTATTAATTTGGGGACAAACGGAGTCACTGCCGTACCAACCACAGCAATGACAAGACCAATTAAGAAGTAATATCTTTTATACAAACGCAATAATGCACAGATTGTAATTTCATCATCTTCTGCTATCGGTTTATACATGCTATATACCATCGCAGAACCAACCCCTAATTCTGCTAAATTTAAGACCTGTAGAATAGACGTAAATAAACTATTTAGACCTAAATACTGAACACCCATAAAATAAATCATGGCTGTTCGCATTATAAAGGGAACTATAATCTGATAAGCCTTTAAGATCACACCAAACACTATATTCCTTGTTGCATTTTTTGTTCGTTCGATTTTCATTAATGTATCTCCAAAAAATATTATTATATCTTATTAAATCGATATATATTTGTCCTAGTCATCCCTCAACATACTATCTATATATTGCATTGATTCCATATATAATTTTTCAAAATCATTAGTTGCTTTCTTGGCACTTCCACCATATATGTTTTCTAATTTCCCTTTACTCGCAAGCAAATCTTCAATTCTTCCAAACATATTTTCAAAGCCTGGTTGCCTGCGCTTAAACACTTTAAAACGTTTCTCAAAAAGGACAGAAAAAACCGTGCAATGGAATGAATCCGTAAAAACATATTCTGCTCGATCTATAAGGCTCAAAAAACCACATGGTCCACATTCACTAATATGACGATTAAATATATCTGAGAAATCAATAATATTATCTATTTTATTTATCTTCATTACATTTTTTATGTATTCCATATACTCATCTGTCTTCTCACCAAGGAAATAAATAAATGCATAATTTTCCTGACTTCTTGCATAAACAGTAGCGTTTTTTTCGAGTTCACGCCATTCTAATGCTGTTAATAATAGTGTCGGATCTAAAACTTGTTGTATTCTTTTTCTCGTGATATTCGATGCGATTTCACATCCTGATTTTTCTCTACACGAAATACATTTCATTCCTCGCATTCCTTGTTCATGTTGAGAAATATCTACTGATGGAAGTTCATTAAATCCGAAACTTGCAGCATATGCCATTCTCTTTTCAGGTGGCATAAATTGTAGATAATAAAAAGGCAGTTCATATTCATCATTTCTCCATTTATGCCAAATCTGATCACTTCCCGCAACCGCCATGGCGTATTGAGACCAATCTATATTAAAAGCCTGCTGGTTCGAAACTTTAACTATTTTTTTTATGTTATTTCTATCAAACTTTTTATTGGCTTTTCTTTTTCTTTTTTTTGAAATGTAGTTTTGATAGTCCTTGTTATATTTTTCATTTCCTATCGCACCACAAATACCTTTTATATTTTCTTTAATCCTTGTTTTTAGATTTGGTATGGTAGTATATCCATTATCCAAAACAGTAACATCTGTACCACATTTAAAAAGAACCTGCTGCAACGCATAATTTTGTAATCTATTACCAATATTATTATCATCAAATAATGTAACAATAACTATTCTTTTACTATTCATATTTTTTCCCTGTATATCATTAAACTTAAACAGTATCTTTTTTATCGAACATTTTATGCTGCAAAATAGTAACATCAATAATAGAAACCAGTCTTTTTAAATTTAATTTAAGCATATATGTTCTGATCTTTGATCTTATCCCATCATTTTCATCTTCCATACATAAGTATCTATTAATTTCAGGATGTTCATTCATCCACTTATACGTTCTATCTGAAACCGTCAAAATATTTCTACTTAATTTTAGTTCATTTTTTATATAGTCTTTTTCACCTTTATGCCAAAATTCAATAGCCACCTTATTTACATCAAGTTCATACTTTTTAAACCGCATTTTCATAGCATTATACTCATCTATTTGGTATTTTTGAAAATCTTTTTTATATCGTCCAGTAACCGATTCATTACTGCATTCATATCCATATATAAAATTATTTTTTACATAAACACGATTCGCATTAGATAAGCAATCTAGCAGAAAAAGAGCATCTTCACCAATTTTAATGTTCTCAGGAAACTTAAGAGCATTTTCTTTAATAAGTTCTGTACGATAAATTTTCCCCCATACCGCCCGAAAAAAATCACCATAATACTCATATTGATTCTTGCAGTATAAACCATACATCAGCTTTTGTATTTCATTCCTAACATAAAGATGCTCCGCTGGTATAAACTCTCCCATTTCCATCAATTTCTCATTTTTTGAATAGTAAGAATTCCAACAGTAAATATCTGCAAAATTTTCACTAATATCTTTTTCTATAGTTTTTAATGCACCTGGAAGGAGAAAATCATCCGAATCCATAAACATAATCCATTTTCCCTTAGCAATAGAAATACCATAATTTCTTGCAAATGAAACGCCATGATTATCCATATGAATTACTTTGAATCTTTTATCTTCTTCTACTTGGATTCTACATAATTCCAAAGAACGATCCGCAGACCCATCATCAATAACAATGATTTCCAAATTTTGATATTCTTGGTTTTTTATGCTACTGAAGCATCGTTCAATGCTTTTTTCTGTATTAAATACAGGAATAATAACAGATATTAAATCGTTCATCCGTTATCTCCTTTCACTTTTTTATAAATCGAGAAAATTCCTTCTGCATTTTTCGTATCCGTAAAATGAAAAAGTGCATATTTCTGTCCAGTTTCTACAATACTTGCATAATCATTAAAATGTTCTATGCAACTAATAAGTTTTTTACAGAAATCGTTTTGATCATCCGGCTGATACAAAAAACCATTTACACCATCCTGTATCAATTCAGTCGTGGCGCCAGAAGCAGCCCCCACAACAAGGCAATTTCCTAACATAGCTTCCACTGTAACACGACCAAACCCTTCTTGGTTCGAACACACGCAGACAATATCTGTATCTTTCAAGAGACTTCGGATATTATGTACTTCACCCAGATATTTTACATATTCTTCCATCTTTGCCTGCTGTATACTTTCCATACACTCTTTAAAGTATTCTTCATTTTCAACTTTCCCGGCAAATTGAAATATACATGGGGTAGATATATTACGCAAAATTTTTTCAGCTGTCCTCACATAAAATAACTGTCCTTTTCCCGGAACAACTCTGCCATATAGGAGAACTTTGATGGTTTTAGTTATCTTTTTATCAGTAACATAATAGTCTTCAACCGGAACGCCATCATGAACAACAGTGATTGGAACATGTAAGTAAGTCGACCACTTTTTACAAATTGGTTGCGAAATCGCAATGAACTGCGTTGCACGATTCAAGAGTTTCAGCGAATATGATCTATCTATAAAAGAAATGCCAAGATCTTCTTCCATAAATTCACGAATGTGCCAAACAACAGGAAGTTTTTCCTCAATGGCAGCTTTTCCAACAACATACGCCGTTAACGCATTTACGTGAACAATATCAAAATGTTCAGAGCGTAGATACCTTCGACATTTTGAGACTGTAATTTTGTTCATTATACGTTTAATTACAATTGCAAAAAAATTCACACGTTCAGATTTTTCTTTGTACCAACACTGATACTCACGCATTACTACGAAAGGTATATTTTTTTCATATAAAACTTTCTCAATATTACCTCCTGCTTTTGGAAGTGAAACAATAACTTTATGATCTTGGCGAATCAACGAACATGCCAGTTCAATTAGACATTTTGAAGCTCCTGAAAAATCTTCTGTAGATGTTGTAGCTAATAAAATTTTCATTTTAGTTTTTCCTATTATCCTTCTTGATTTTACAATTTAGTTCATCTTTTATAATGCACTCTGCCCAAAAAGCGACTGTAAAATTAATCGCAAAAGATCTTAAGACGTTTTCGGTAATTCCCCATAAAGATATTGCAATAATTGTTATCAAAAAAATGTATTGTTTCTTATCAATAAGTTTTTTCATCGCCCGAAAATACATTATTATAAAAAGTGAAAATCCAATTACTCCGAAATCATACAATAAACATAAATAACCGTTATCAACAACTGAATATCCAAAATGTGATTGAAGAAGACCAAAATCGACAATTCCTCCCCACAGCGGAATAGAATATAAATCAAACACTCTGGCAGAATGTGTAAATCTTGATCCAATCAACCCATTTAAAGCATATAAAACGACTTTGAATTGTCCTGTTGCTGTAGACATCAGTAATGGGAGTCCCAGAGCACCCAAAGCGCAAATGGGCATTATCCATATGGCGAATTTCCAAATGGAAACAGCACTCTTCTCAGTCGCTTTTTGACGCTGTACTTTAAAATAATAAATTTCAAGCATAAGCAGCAAAAAAAAGCCAATAATAAGTATTGTTCTTGTTTTTGTTAGCATATAGCAAACGATCGAAGTTAATGTCACCCCTATAAGATGTCGTTGTCTTATATTTTGTCCTTTATAACAAATATATAAGAGAAGTAAAAGTCCTACATTATATGCCAACTGGTTAGGATGATTGAATCCTAATCCATAGCCAAACACATTTATAGCTATACCACCTTTAAAAACAGCTGTTTTATGAACTGACAAAACTCCTACTAAAGAGAAACAAATAATTAACATTAAAAAAAAGAATCTTTCATAAAATAGAAGTCTAAAAGCCTTTTTGTAATCCAACTCTGTAAAAATCACCGCAACCATAATCATAACTAAAAAAACTGTTTCCTTAGCCAGCAAATAATGAATGCATCCGACGCTCAATAAAAATACAATTTTCCAAAATTTTTTAAGATTATATTTTCCTACAAAATATAGAAACGAAAGAAATATCAAGGACTCTACTAAAATAACACTCGTAGACATCATTCCTTTTATTTCTAATGATGTATTTGAAAAGCTATATACAGCTGATATCAGTAATAAGAATAAATAGCCAAATACTACTGACTTCTTTTGTTGTTCCATTTTTTTCTCCAATTAAATCTCAGTTCATATGTTCACTCTATATGACTACACAGAATACTCACTAATTTATCTGTTGATTTTCCCCAATCAAGATGTTTTACTGTTTCAATTGATTTTTCTTTTATTTTCTTAATTAGCACAGGATTGGATAGCACTGATTCAATATTCACAACCATACCATTAACATCGCCAGGTTCTGAAATCATCATATTTTCACGATGAATTCCCAAATCTAGGACGAATCCTGTTCTAGTTCCTACGACAACACATCCGCAAGCCATAGCCTCTAATGGTGTCAATCCCCAACCTTCTTCAATGCTTGGAAAGATAAAAATATCTGACTGAGAATATAATTCAATAATTTTTTCTTTCGATGGATTTTGAAAGTATTCGACATATTCTGGTAAATTTTCGCCATCGCACATTCCAAACATTTGAAGTTTTGCATCTGGATGTTTTTCTTTAACCGCTTCAAATACTGCTAATCCATTAGAAACTCCTTTTTTAGATAGTTTATGGTTCAACATCAAAAATAAAAAACCATTCCTATCTCTTTTTTGCATTGTTGAATGATAAATATCCACATCCAATCCATTATAAACAATTGGAAATGGCCCTATTTTCAAATCACGTTGCAAGCAGTTATTAATCCAAGTTGAAATTACAATTTTGTTGAGTGGTAACTGGTAAGATTTTTTTCCGATTTCCGCATTATCCCAGATTTCATAGTCTTGAATAAAATAAAACTTTTTCCCCTTTGGCTCAGCAAGTTTATTAACTTCAAAAGCTGTCGGCCAGGCAGTTGCAATTGTTACATCTGCATCACGAATAGAATTATTGCTTATTTTCCAGACAAAACAATCTACATTATGCTTATACTTTTCTTTTTCAAAAAATGTTTTTACCGTACAGTAAACTTGATGAACTGTATTTTTAAATTTTGAACTGTATCGGTACATATTATTTGCCTGTAATGATTTATAAACGCAGACATCATGTCCATTTTTCTGCAACAAATCTACATATTTATATATAACATCAATACCACCTGATACACCAATAGCAGGTACTATAATATTTATCTTCATTCATTTCCACCTTGCCTGATAAGCACCTTTCCATCCTCTGCAAATAGCGATAATCTTATTTTTTTTATCGTCTTCATATAGAAGTGTTACAACCAGCATTCCGATATTTCGAAGATTTCCTCGAATCAGTCTCAACCACAGCCGATGTTTCAATGGATAATAAATATTATTTCGTGCAATATAGTATTTACGAAATGCAGGATGCCCTGTAACATCAATTTTCCAGAAAACAATTCTTTTTCTCTGACTTTTCCCCAATTCATGAAGCAACCGTACATCACGAACCTGTATTACACCATATCCATATTTTCTCATCCGATAGCAATATTCAAAATCTACAGAATCAATAAACATGCTTTCGTCATACCCACCAATTTCTTTCCATGCAGAAAGTTTAGAAAATGCTCCAGAAGTAATGCAAGTATTTACATGCGCATATTCCGTTCGAGGATTATGTCCCACTATGCCAACATTTCTATCAATGATAACCGGAGCTACAATTCCAAGTTTTGACTCCACAGTTAAATATGTTTTCATTCTTCTGACATAGTTTTTATCACATACTGAGTCTTGGTCCAAACTCAGCATCCATATATATTGTCTTGTGAATCCCCACTCCATCAATTTATTTAACGCTGCAGCTATTCCAATATTTTTATTTGACTCAATCAATTCAATATTTCCGAATTTAGAAATTGATTCTTGTATTTCTTTTACGTTAACTGAGCCATTATCAAAGATTACTACCTTCGAAACCTGATTCTGTATCGCGTCTATATTGTCTTTTAGTCTATTAATATCTGGATTATATGTGACAACCCCGGCATATAATTCTTGTGTATGCATTTCGAGCAAGTCCCTTTCAATTAATGTTAGTCCATACAATTGGGCTTGAATTCAGTCCATCTTTGATTCCCTTGAATGTCGCTCTTATCACTTTTCCTCTATCTTGTGCACGTAAAATACTCGGAATCATGAAACTGATAATATATCCCAAATATCCTTTACAGTTATAATTCTCATAGCCAATCGTTCCATATTTTTTCATTTTTTTATTCAAATAAATAATATTCCGATTAGTGTAATAAACTCTAACCGGGCTAACATATTTTTTGTACGAAAATTTTGCAAAATTTTGATTGTGAAGTATTTTACTAACACTTATCCAAAACCTTTGCTCCTTTGGGCCTTTGGGAATAATCTTTCCAAATTCCTGATCCAGAATCCATTTATTGAGCTTCAAAATTTTATATCCACTTAGCGTCATTCTTTTGCAGAAATCATTATCTACAAGATCAATAAACATCCATTCGTCAAATTTTCCACATTTTTCCCATGCTTCAATTGATGTGCATGATGCAGACGTAATACAAAAATCCACATATTCTTCAATAGTAGTATCTTCCGCGTGAAGATATGCTCTTCTCTTATCAATAACCTGTGGACAAACAATACCAATTTTTTCGTGAGTCTTTATATTTTCTTTAAAACCGTCAAGCATTCCATCAGGTATTAACGAATCCTGATCCATAGTTATAAGCCACTTATACCCATCCGCTTTTGCTTTTTCCATGATTTGGTTAAGAGCATATGCTATACCACAGTTTCTATGTTCTGTTATATAAGTAACCCCCTCATACTCACTAACCGAAGACTCAGAATTATCAAATATATATATATCTTTCACCTGTTCTTTCAGGCGGCATATATTCTTTTCAAACCTCTCTTTTTGAGGGTTATACACTACTATACCCGCAGCAATACTGCCTATCATTTTTAGGACTCTCCTTTGTAATATTCCTTTATATATCTAAACTGCCATTTCTTCGATACTTTCTTACCAATCCAAAAATTCTCATGTCAACAATGAAATATCTACGAAACATTCTTTTAGGCTCCTGTATAAAACGATAAAACCATTCAAGACCAGCATTCTGCATCCACAGCGGTGCTCTTTTTACCCCACCAGCCATGAAATCGACACAACCTCCCATAGTAATTGAAATCGGCACTTGGTACTTATCCTTATTCTGATATATAAACTTTTCTTGTTTTGGGCAACCGAGAAAAACAATCAGAATATCTGCATTGCTTTCTTTGATTCGTCTATTAGCTTCCGTCAATTTTAAATCATTTTTTTCAAAGCCAAATGGAGGTGAATAAGAGTCCACAATATTTAATTCAGGCAATTTCTTTTTAATATTTTCTGTTGCCTTAGTCAAAACATCTTCTTTGCCCCCTAACAAAAACACTTTGTATTTTTTTTCGATTGCCAAATCGAAAACATCCCAAACAAAGTCTGTCATGCAAACACGCTCTTTAATCGGATTTCCTAAATAACGCGAAAGTTTAACTACAATTTGACCATCTGTCAAAATCAAATCAGCTTTATCGCAAATTTTCTTCAGCTCTGCATCATCTTGCATTTTTACCACGATATCAGAATTCGGTGTTACAACATAATGGTATCCATCAGTCTGAATCAATCTGTCTACTGCTTTCTTTGCTTCTAAGGCAGTTAAATTATCAATATATGTATTTAAAAATTCAATTCTGTTCGTATCGACTCCCACTATTCTCTCCTTATTATTTTTAATGACTCAGGACATACATCATCATGTGGTCTAACATCATATGGACATCCTCAGAAATTTGCATATCATTGATATTTACATGAATACTATAGTCAGCTATTTCCTTCATTTTTCCCCCAGAATAGCCGACAATTGCTATCGTAGTACCACCAGCCATCTTTGCATATTCCATCGCATTAACAACATTCTTAGAGTTACCAGAACCGGAAATACCAATCAAAATATCTCCATTCTTCATTTTATTTTTCAACGGAAATCTAAATACTTCTTCATAACCAATATCATTCGCAACCGCCATTAACGTCGGAATATTGTCGTTCAAACATTCAAAATTGTATTTCTCGTTCTGATTTTCGCTTACTCCCTTATTAAAATCGCAACAATAATGGCTCGCTGTAGCGGCTGATCCACCATTACCACAAATAAAAATACGTTTTCCTGTCAAACGCGCATCTTCCAAAATATTCATAATTTGATTTACTGAATTCAAATCAAGATTATTAAGCACCTCAATTTCACGTTCACGATAAGCGTTCAACTTATTAATGTAATCCATTTGTAAAACTCTCTTTCTACTATTCATTTTTTAAAATATACTGTACGGCTTCTAGCAAATTTTCTTTAATAACTGTTGGCGTTACATTATACTTTCCATCCATGCCTGCTTCCCCTGTTTTCACCAATACTGTTCGCGTCCCCGCATTATTACCTGTTTGAATATCCATTGTTGTATCTCCAACATACCAAGATTGAGACAGATCAATATTATATTTACTGGCAGCACTTAAAAGCATCCCAATCTTAGGTTTTCGGCAATCACACTCAATCTTTAACTCTGGAATTTCACCCTTATATCCTTTGTGCGGATGATGTGGACAAAATAATATATCGTTCAGAAAAGCACCCTTCTTACCAAGATCTGTTTCCATTTTCTTATGGATACTATCAAGCTCTTCCAAAGTGCATTCCCCTCTTGCAATAACCGGCTGATTTGTTGCAACGATCACCAGATATGGAGATCGATTTAAGGCTTTAATCCCTTCTGCTACTCCTGTAATAAGTTCAAATTCATCAGTACTTTTCAGGAAGCCTTTGTGAACATTAATCGTTCCATCCCTATCAAGAAATACTGCTTTTTGTTTATTTTTCAAGCATTTTGCATCCCATACACAATCGAGTTGCTCTTTGCACACAGTTGCAAATCTATCTGGTGTCCCAGCATCTTTAACATACTCCGGCGTATTATACGCAAATACTTGCCCTGCTCCCATTAACGGTTCAACAATCTGAGATTCAAAATCCAGTTTCTTCTCTTCTGTTATTTGTAATAGAATGCTGCTTTTAAAAATCGATAGCCCTGCATTTACACAATTCTTATAATTATAATCTCGTATATTGTTTTTGGAATCAATTTCATTGACTCTATCATTCTTATCCACAATAAGCAGGTCAGAATCATAAGGATGAGCATTGGGATGAGCCAAAAGCGTCACCAATCCGTTTTTTTTCTCATGAAAAGCAATGAATCGGTTCCAATCAATCTCAAACATTACATCACCAAAAACAAGGATTATGTCCTTTTCCTTAGCATATTTCTTTACATGGTAGAGCGCACCCGCTGAACCAAGTGGTACATTTTCTCGAATATATCTTATGTTAATGCCCCATTTTGAGCCATTTTCAAAATATTCTTCAATTTTCTCACCTAAATGTCCAATAACGAATATAAATTCCTTAATCCCATACTCCTTCAACTGGAGGATCTGCCATTCAATCATTGGTTTTCCATTAATCAATAAAAGTGGTTTAGGAATTTCGTCATGCGTCAATTCACGCATCCGTGTTCCTTTTCCTCCCGCTTGAATAACGGCAATATACTGTCTTCTCATCATTCTCCTTACATACCAGCCTCTACTGCATCTTTAACGGTTTGTCTTACTGCTTCATCAGAAGTGTGTTTCGGCTTCCACCCCGTAGAAAGGACTTTAGAAATATCATAGCTAAATCTAGGCACATCACCTTTCCAGCCTCTGTCACCGCCTGTATACTCAAATTTAACATTTGAAAGTTCCAGAACATCCACAACAATTTCCGCAATATGTGTCACAGTCGTTCCTTTGCTTTGTACACTAATGTTGTACACTTCCTCACCTGGTTTAAATTTTTCTGTTAACTTTATAATCGCTTCAACAAGATCACGTACATAAATATATGGTTTACACTGCGTACCATTTCCGAGAATTTCCAGAGAATGAGGATTTTTTCTTAGTTTTCTAATAAAATCGAAAACAGCTCCATGAGTCAGTCTTGGTCCGATTACATTTGGAAACCTAAAAATAATTACATTCATATCACACATTGAAACATAAGAAGAAATCAACGCTTCAGATGCCAATTTTGCTCCACCATAATATGAAACAGGTTTAATTCCCCCTGTCGTCTCTGTCAATTTAACATCTAACATTTCTCCATAAACTGCAGAAGTCGAAGCAAAGAACATATTTTTCACATTGTGTTTACGCATTCCTTCCAAAATAGCTCTTGTAGTAAGAAGCGTATCATTAAAATCAATCGATGGTTCCTTGCCTCCTTTTTGAATATCTGAATTTGCTGCCATATGATATACAGCATCGATCTCATTTTCATCAAAAATCCTATCGACATTACTCTGATCTGCCAACTCTACCTCATAAAATTTAAAGTTTGGATTAGTTATAAGATGTTCAATATTCTGTTTTCCCATGATCAACTTATCCGCCACAATAACTGTATTACCTTTTTCCAGAAGTGCATCGCACAAATGACTACCAATAAAACCTGCACCGCCAGCGACAAAAATATTCATATAAAATCCTCCATCCCTTATGAGATTATAAATAATACCAGATCAATAACCATATTGATTTACTTATAATCATACACTTTAAATAAAATCTCGATCTGTCATTACAATAGATGCACCTGAATTATCCATCTCAAATTCCATTTCCCGCAAATGTGAGAGAACCTTTCTTACTGCAACCTGCTTTTCTTCCGGAACATAAAAAAGCATAAAACCTGCTCCACCTGCACCAAGTAGTTTTCCACCTGTTGCCCCAGCATTCATGGCTAGTTCATACGTTTCATCAATAAGTGGATTAGAAATCCCTGCAGCCAAAGAACGTTTCAGTATCCAGTTTTCATGTAGCAACTCTCCCATTGCATCCACATTGTTGTTCTGCAACTCTGTTTTTAAGTTTCTTGCAATATCGCACATTTTCTTTTGAACAGTTGCTTTATCAGTCGTCTGAACATTTTCTGATTGTTCTTTCAAGATAGCCGAGGCAGAATGCGTTCCACCAAGATAGAACATCAACAGGTTCTTTTCCAGCTTAGAATAACTTTCTGGTTTCATAATGACTGGTTCAACATTTACAAATCCATTCGGCATAAATTCATAAAATTTAAGCCCTCCAAACGCAGCAGCAAATTGATCCTGCTTTCCAATTGGTTCCCCAAGTTTTTCAATTTCAACTGCACATGCATCTTTTGCAAGTTTATACTTAGACACATACTGTCCAGTATATGTATTAAGTAGGTGAAGCAAAGCAACGGTAAATGTGCTAGATGAACCTAAACCTGTACCGGCTGGAATATCAGCCATTGAAGACAATTCCACACCTTTTAAGTCAAAATCCGAAAGACATTGTTTAAATATCCGATGCTCAATTTCTGAGTAATCATTTACAATTTCTGTTTTTGAGTATTTTAGGACAATCTGATTTTTTTCAAAATATTTGTGTATCGTTAGATACATGTATTTTCGAATTGTGGTACTCAATACACAGCCACCATATTTTTCGTAAAAACTAGGTAAATCACTTCCTCCACCGCAAAAACTCACACGAAACGGTGCTCTTGTAATAATCATGCTTTGCTCCTTCTTTTATCTGTTTAATTTGTAGATCTCGGTCATTATGAAGTTCTTTACCTTGCGCTCATTTTTCATTCCTATTTATTGTTAAACCAAACATCGCCACCGAAAGTTTCTTCTCCATATTGTTTCTGACCAATTCTTTCTTTTACTTAATTTCTTTATTATTTGTTATAACTTCAAACACCCTCTCCCACCCTCATTCCCAGATCTCTCCGTTTTTCAGGCAGGAATTCTTCGTCACTTCTTCTTCCGACGTAACCAGGCGGTGTTCAGCCTGTAAGAGCCAGCCGGTAAACCGGCTCCCACTTTTTGCTTTCGCATCTATAAAACAAAACGGCAGTTACCGTATGTTTTCTGTTTTTTGAAACTGCGCCAGGCATCTTTTTGCTGTATTTCTTGCGATGTTCAGATACCTGTTGGTTTTGTGTCCGGCTTCGCAGGTGCATTCCTGTGTTTTTTTATCGACAGACACAATATTTGCTCCGCAGACAGCGCAGGTTTCATGTAATCCTTTTGCATTAATATCGATAACCAGGATGCCGGATTGCCATGCTTTGTAAGTGAGGTATTCCCGGATTCTGGTGCTCAGATGAAGGGTGCTGTAATTGCCGGAGGCTTTTTTAACATGTTTTTCATAAGATTCGGCATATTTGGGAAATGCGATGATTCCCACTTCGTGTGCCTTGCAATATTCCACGATTTCCCGGCTGATCTGGTGGGCGTAGTGGCTGTTCAGATGTTTGATCTGCATCCAGTAACGCTGATTCACCGGTCCTTTGCCATTTTCTCCGCGGGAAGCGTGGGATTTGTCGATATGTTCCACGACTCTCCGGCACTGATCGCTGTAGCGATTTCCACCTTTGAAGTAGCGAACTGCTGTCTCTTTTCCATCAGCTGTCAGGACACTTACCACGGCAAATACATCTTTCGTTCCAAACTGGACACCGCAGACATTTCTTTCTGC
>ERZ857750.2422-NODE-2422-length-17871-cov-9.045914_pt1 | contig 17871 bp, 10 predicted proteins | sample MGYA00519915_ERZ857750 | MGnify/ENA primary metagenome ERZ857750 (study PRJEB31778, sample SAMEA3449358) | human gut metagenome | biome: human gut; feature: human-associated habitat; material: faeces | place: United Kingdom | collected 2010/2012 ... | reverse complement strand
ATGAATTTAATATCTGTTTGACAATATAAAGACCTAATCCATTTCCACCACTATTTTTATTTCTATCAAATTCAGCTCTATAAAAAGCATCAAATATGTGTTCTAAGTGATTTTTTGAAATCGGCTCACATTCATTTTCTATAATTAATGAATTATTTTCAAAATATATATTTATATATTTACCCTCATCTGTGTAATTTACTGCATTTGATATAATATTTGATAAAACCTTATTTAATAAAATTTTATCAGTATTTATAATTAACGAGTTAGAGTAATCTATATTCATATTAATATGTTTTGATTTCGCTATAATTTTATAAGGTTCAATCATATTTTCTAATAAATTTTTTAAATTTACAACTTTATATTCTTTATTATTATTCCATGTGTTCAATCTAGATGTATCAAGTATTTCTTGTACCATATTGCTAAGATCAAGTACAGACTCTTTACATTTAGGCAAATATATATCATGATTTTTATACTTCCCTATATTTAAAATCATATTTTCCAACATTATATGAATACTCATAAGAGGAGTTTTTAGTTCATGAGATGCACTTCTTAAAAAATCAACCTTACTTTTTTCTGATTTACTTACATTTTCAATTTCTGTTTTTAAAGAATCAATTGTATCTAATAGTGTATTATATAAACTATTTATATTATGAGATAAAAGTTCTATTTCATCTCCCGTATTTATGTCACAGTAAGCATCTTCTTTTAAAATTTTCATATCTTTTGTCACATTACATATTTCTTTTATTGGCTTCGTAATTTTTTTTGCATATATATACGATGCAAAAAGAGAAATAATTAAACTTATGCCTATAGAATATGGTAGTAGCATGAACACAACACTTCTAGCTTCTTTAAAAGATTGTAAATCCATCACAATTTTTACTGAACCACTTGTTCCATCTAAAGTCTTAATATTTTTTTTATAGAATAAAGAAGAATTTTTAACTTTAAAATAACCTTCTTTGTTTTCTATTGATTCAGAAGAATTTTCACTATCTTTAAATTCAACATTGTTATTGATTATTAGTGATTCACTGTCTAAGGATTCTGGTTTTATATAAATATCATATTGCTTAATTCCTTCAAATACATAATTTTTATTTTTTATATTCAAAGCTATATTAATGCCATATTTATTAGAAAAATCTTTGGCTATTTTACTGCTCATATCTTTATTATTTGACTCTAATTGTTGTATTAATTGAGTACTAATGTCGCTTAAATCTTGTTGTTTTTTATTAATGTAAAAAGTAGGTAAAAGCATGTATAACAAAGTATGGGAGATAATAATCATTACTCCCATCAATGCCATAGTAAATAAATAAGTTTTTTGAAATAACTTTAGCTTCTTCATAGCTTTTCCTCAAACTTATAGCCGATACCTTTTACAGTTATAATACAGTCTATACCTAATTTTTTTCTAATATTTTTAATATATACATCAATCACCCGATCAAGTGGTGCTTCCTCAACATCCCATAAATTATCTAGCATTTGACTTCTAGTTAGTACTTGATTTTTATATTTTAGCAACAATTCTAATAATTTAATTTCCTTAGGTTTCAGATCAACAGTTTTTCCTTGTTTTTTTGCTGAAAATCCTAAAAAATCTACCTCTACATCTTTATAAAGCCATTTATTTGTATTTTCTTTACCTTGAATTCTTCTCAATAATGCTTCTATTCTTTTGTGAAGTATTACTACAGAAAAAGGTTTAGTTATGTAATCATCAGCTTTTTCATTAAAACTCATAATCTGACTATAATCATCGTTCATTGCAGTTAACATAATTACAGGTACATTACTAGTTTCTCTTATTTGACTTAAGACTCCAAAACCATTTATTTTTGGAAGCATTATATCTAATAACACTAAATCAAATTTATTTTGCCTAAATAAATCAATCCCTTCTTGTCCATCAGATGCTACCTTAACTTCATACCCAACTTCTGATAAATACTCACTTATGCCTTCTCTTATATCTACTTCATCTTCTATAATTAATATATTTATACTCACTTTTACCGACCTCTTTATTTTTATATTTTTTCTTAGTATACTATAATTTATCAATTATATTAAATATTTTTATTTGCATCCAGAACAATTTAATTTACAATTTGAATTACAATTAGGTTTTTGTGATTTAGAAAATGTAGTACTTATAGCTTTTTTAGGACATACTTCTATACATTTTCCACATCTTATACATTCAGCACTATTTGGTGTTTTATATGCAGCCACATTCATATCGCACTTTTTCTCACATAAACCACATTTTGTGCATTTGTCATAGTCCACTTCATATTTATAAAGTGAGTAATTATTGAATAATCCATATATACCACCTAAAGGACATAAATATTTACAAAATGGCCTGTATATTTTTATTGATAAAATAACAGTTGAAACTAATATAAATACTTTCCAAGTAAATAATGGACCTATTATTCTTCTAAGTGAACTATTCATTGATACAAGAGGAATACCCGCAAAAAGTGTTCCAGAAGGACATATTAATTTACAAAACCATGGATTTCCATCTCCTGCATAATTAGTTAACGTTAATGGCATTATAATTACAAATACTACTAATATAATATATTTAAGATATCTCAATTGCTTGTCAAAAATCACTTTTTTGATTTTTTTAATTCCAGGAATTTTATAAAGTAAGTCTTGTACTAATCCAAACGGACATAACCACCCACATACAAATCTTCCTATAAAAGCACCAATCATCATAAGAAAACCAATTATATAAAATGAAAATTTAAAATTTCTACTTCCTAATACAGCTTGTAAAGATCCTATCGGACAAGAACCTACAGCTCCTGGGCATGAATAACAATTCAGCCCAGGTACACATAGTTGCTTACTATCCCCTTGATATATCTTTCCCTTTGCAAAGCCTAAAAAATATCCATTAGTTAAGGCTGTAAATACAATTTGAACAGTCAATCTTAAGTTAGATTTTATCTTTTTTACTAAATCCATATAAATCACCTAACCAATTCCAATGCATTCAAGACATATAATATTAGACTTTTTAGCTACAGTTTTATGTTCTTGTCTGAAAACTCCAACAGACATAGATAATAGCCCTATAGCCATTAAAGTTATTCCAACTTTGTTTTTCATAAATTTATTCATTAGTCATCACCTTTTCTAAAACTTCATCTATTTTTGCCTTCCATCCATCATAATCATTAGAGCCTTCTATGCTATCAACTATATTTCCATCTTTATCTACAAAGAATGTTGTAGGGAAAGATTGTAAAATTAAAGTTTTATCTTGTAACATATCTTCTGATACAGTCAGTTGTTGATAAGTTGATTTTGCTTTCTTTAATATATCTTCAACTGTTTTTTTCTCTTCATCATTTAATCCAACTCCTGATTCTAATAATAGACCTTTTATTGAAACACCTTTTTTCTCATATTCTTTATTTAGCTTGTCTAAAGTTGGTATTTCGTCAACACATGGAGTACAACCTGTATTCCATACATTAACTACTGTAAGTTTATATTTTGAGAATATAGAACTATCTACCTTATTTCCATTAATGTCTTCTGTTTTCATTTCTTTAAATAACTTACTATTCGAGTTTGCTGTATTTGTACTCCCTTCCTTTGAACTTGTACATCCTACTGCTAATGAAGCTATTGCCACCATTGTTAGTGCTACTACAGTTAATTTTTTTACTAATTTACTCCTTTTCATAATCAATCTCCTTAATATCAATATTTTATCTATAAAAATACTAATATTTTAATATGAAACCCATATGAAATTAAATATCTATCTTTATAAAATGAAATTTATTTTGTTTATAATAAAAAACATAGAGTTATACAAATTCATATAAAAGAATTGTTCTCTATGTTTTTAAATAAAATCTTTACTTCAATTATCTTTCTCTAGTATCAACTATAAATGTAATATTTGTTGTATAGTTATCAACTTTATCTTCATATGTAAGATAAACAGTATGTATTCCTGAGTAAAAGTTTTCTGTACTAAATGATATTTTTCCATCTTCATCTATACAGTCTTTAACATTTAAATTTGTATATTCCCAAGTTCTGTTATCCTTTATAGATATAGATGTTGGAGTTAATTTGTCTCCGTTTCTATTTAAGATGTTATAATCAACAGATACATTTTTATCTTTTGCTAAGACCAAATCTTCGTATATCATTTGAGGATTGGCTTTTAAATTTGTAAGTTTCTTTAGGTTCTTTAATGGTGATAAATCTTTAATTTCATTATTTTCTATATTTAATGACTTCAAATTAATAGCATATTGTAGTCCGTCTAAACTTTTAACGTTTTTAACACTTAATGAAACAAGATCTTTCATATCTCCTAATCTTATCTCTCCTGGTAAACCAAGTTCTTGCTGTATACTTAGTTTAAGATTTTTATCTTTTATTTCAACTAAAGTATTTTCTAATTCTGTTGAATCAAATTTTGAAAATGTTCTAAATTTAGCATCTGCCCAATCAGCATGGTCCCAAGTATCTCCGTTGTCAGCTTCTTCCACTACCAATTTTACTTTCTTAGAATTTCTAACATCTACTATTAAGCGTTCTTTTGGTGAATTTGATTTCATCACATCTGTTTGTGCTTTAAGTTCGCCATCTACATAAACTTTAAATATAACACTCGATGCATTTTGATTTGATACAAATTTATCAAGTCCAACCCAAGTATCAAATACATCATATCCGCTTGAGTCATAAACTATTTCTGAATAAGCATGAGTTCCTATACCTTTTTTAAATTTTTCATATGTTCCATTTTCATTTAAAAGTTGTATAGTTTCTTCTCTTACAGATTTATCTTTTCCTATATATCCTGAACCAATCGTTCCGTATTCCCAGTTTAAGTCAGATAAATATGTCTCTTTTTCAGAAACTACTACTGTTCTTGTAAATGTTGATTTATTTTTATCTTTATCTATTACAGAGCAATTTACATTAAATATTCCTGTACTTCCTTCAATATAATCTGTTTCCATTTTTATATTTGAGGTTAAGTCACCATCTTCAGCATCTGTTACACTTATTCCTTTAAGTAAGTCTATTTTGTCATTTATATTAAATGCTATTTTATCATCACCTTTAAATTTAGGCTTACCATTATTTGTTGTTAACTTAGGATTAACTATTATACTGTGATCACATGTATTTCCATTGCCACCATCATTAACTTCAATTACTAATTCTTTAACTCCAGCTACATCCACATTTATATAAGCTAAATTATCTTCATAATTCATCATATTTGTAGATGCGATAGTTTTTCCATCTGCTAATATTTTAAATTTTAAACTTGAATGTTCATTTTGACCTATAGATGTATCTATACCAACTAAAGCCTCAAATTTATCATAATCTTTGTCAGATAAGTCATACGTTATTTTTCCATTAGCATGTATTCCTATACCCTTTTTAAACTTAGTGACTTGTCCATGAGTCATACCTTGAATATTTCCGTTTTTTCTTGGAGTTCCCCAATCTGTTTTTATACTTTCCCATGAAAGATCTGATAAGTAGTCATAATCACTTACCACTTCAACTTCCATACTTTTTTGTTTAGTAGTATTTTCATTAGTTAATGTATATTTTACTGTATAAGTTCCACATTCGTTAGTATTTACATTACTATCAACTTCTATTTTTGAAGTAATATCATCACCAAAATAAGTAAAGCCTTTTACATAATCTTTGGCATTAAAATCTTCTCCAATTTTTAAAGTTACTTTTTCTTGTTGTAAACTTATATTTGGTGTTGATGAACTTATTTCAACATTTCTTCCCGTTGTTAAATTTTTTGCATAAGGAACTACTTCATATTTACTATTATCATTTGCTTCATTATCTGTATAAGAGCTTTCTGTTGTAAACCCAATTACTTTTCCATCTTTTATTATTTCATAACCAAGTAAATCATTTTTAATAGATTTATTTATATTCATAGTTAGCTTTATATTAGATTTTGATTTTGATAATGTTACATCTAAGTTTGTATCTACGTTATCAAATCCTTGCCCTTCATAATTCATTACACTACTATTTAAATACCATAATTTTTCATTTGATGTTGGATATTTTTTTAATTTTTCTTTACATTCATCTGATAAATCAAATCCGTATTTTTCAAAGTAATAAGTTAAATTAATATTTAATACTTCTGAAGAATAAGTTGCAAGTATATCTTTTTTCTGTTGATAATTATTTGGACTAGGTTTTCTTTTTCTATATAAAGATTCTAATTCAGCCCAATAAGTATCTTTTTTTAATTGTAATTGCCAAAACATCCCTAACTTTTGGAAGTAGTCCATTTCTTCAAATCCTCTTAGAGATTTTTCTGGAGCTAAATATTTATATATGTAAGTATAATTAACTCTATCATCAAAACCTTGTTTTATATGAGCATTGTTTGCCCACATATTATTTGTTATCTCTGGCCATGCTCTAGCATCTATGTCCATTTGGTGACCAACTTCATGAACAGTCGCCCATAGTACAGACCCAAGACTTGATTTATCTGTTTTAAGCATTGATGTTTCATAATCTCTTTGTATACCCACATGATCAACATAAGCATATGCTAATCCATATGGTTGCATAAGTCTTATTGTTGTTTTTATATTTGTAGAGTCATTTGATGGGTCTGATATATCATCTTTTAATCCCGAAAAATCAAAAGCTTCTTGAATTTGGCTATTTAAATTATTTGTACTTTTCTCTATATCCACCCCTTCTTCTACATATACTTTATATGCTGATGATGTTGTTCCTGTGTAAAGTATTCTATTTGTATTAAACTCAAATAAATCTACTGTATTTTCTGGATCTTCATCTAATTTTTTCTTATATTTTTTTAATTCTTTTAAGAATTGTTCTTTATCGTCACCTTCATTATATAAAGGAAAAGTTTCTCCACCTTCAATAGTTACAACTGGAGCTTTGCCTTGTTCTTCTTTTGTATATCTATTTAGCAGATATACAGCTCCACCTTTTGCTGTTTTCTTTTCCCATGAGTTGCTATAAATTTCTGGTACTGTTATAACATTTTTACCTGGCTTTAATTGATACCATCTCACCCAATTTGAATAAAATCCTTCATGTTGACTAAATGCAATTGTTGGTAGTGGTACATTTTCCTCAGCTTGCACATACACAACAAATTCTTCTCCTGGCTTTGCAACTATTCCTGTAGATTGATAATCTGTACCAAAATAAGTCATTTTTAAATTATCTCTTGCCTTTGCATGGGTATTTCCATTTTGAGCTACAGTAATAACTTTTTTAGCTTTACTTGTTTTTTTATTTTTCGAACTATCTTTTTTAATTACTTCAGTTGATGCAATTTTTTTTGAATTTTCTTTTATTTCATATGCTAAAACATTTGTTGTAAACAATGAAAAATTTGAAATAATTGATACTAAACTTAATAATGCTATTTTTTTCTTAAACATACCCTTCTCCTAATTAGTTTTAATCAAAAGGGCTAATCACCAATTGCGATAGCCCTTTTATATAAATATTATATATTATCAAGCATAAACATAAATTGTGACGTATAGTTATCAACCTTATCTTCATATACTAAATAAATTGTATATATATATGAATCAAAACCTGTTGTATCTATTGTTACTACTCCATTTTTGTCCATACAATCATTTATATCTAAAGTAGTGTATTCATGGGTTTTATTATGTTTTACTACTACAGATGTTGGCAGTAATTTTTCACCATTTCTATTTATAACATCTAAACTTACTTTTGCTTTATTATCTTCAGCATAAACACGCCCAGAAATTAAGCCTCCTAAAGGATTTGCCTTTAAATCAGTTAATTTTTTAAGATTTTTTAGTGGTGATAAATCCCTTATTTCATTATATGATATATCTAAAGATTCTAAGTTTATAGCATATTGTAATCCTTCTAAACTTTCAGCATTTGATACTTTTAGTGAAACAAGTTGTCTCATTTGACCAATTGTTATTTCACCTGATGTATTAAGCTCTTTTTGTATACTTTGTTTTAAATATTCATCTTTTATATTTACTACTTTATTTAAGTTTAATTCTACTAGTGAATCTATAGCAGAGTTTAAACTTTCAACTGCACTATCTATTACTTCTTGATTAGTTGAATTTAAAGCATCTTCACCAAATTTTATGGCATTTTCTAAAACTTCTATAGATTGTTCAGTGTAATTGTTTAAATCTAATTTTTTTGCTTCTTTTAGAGCTTTTTCCAATTGAACTGTACTAAATTGTGGCACATTTCTAAATCTTGCATCTGCCCAATTGGCATGGTCCCAATTATTTCCGTTAGTTGCCACATCCACTACTAATTTTATTTCACTAGAATTTCTAACATCTACTACTAAACGTTCTTTTGGTGTATTAGCTTTCATAACACCTGTTTGAGCTTTTAATTTTCCATCAACAAATATTTTAAATTGAACGCTTGCATCATCTCTTCCTGATACATATTGGTCCATACCAACCCAAGTATCAAATATATCATATCCACTTGAATTATAAACTATTTCTGAATAAGCATGAGTTCCTATACCTTTTGTGAAAGTTTCATAATAACCATCTTCATTTAAAATCTTTATTGCTTGTTGTCTTACTGATTTATCTATACCTATGGCTCCCGAACCTATAGTTGCAGATTTCCACTTTAAGTCAGATATATAAGTTTCTTCTTCTGTAATTGCTACTTTTCTAGTGAACTTAGTTGTTAAATTATCACTATCTGTTACAGAATATACAACATCAAATACACCAAATTTGCCATAACTATAATCCGTATTTACTTTAACTTTTGAAGTTATATCTCCATCTTCATAATCTGTTGCAACTATACCTTGAAGTAAGTCAACTTTTTCTTTTGTATTAAATACTATTACATCATCACCCTTTATTACAGGTTTTGAATAATTTTGATATAATTTAGTATCAGCCCAAGATGCAAAATCACCTACTAAATTTCCATCCACATCATCTGCTATTAAGACAAGTCTTTTAACTCCCTTAATATCTAAACTAACAAATTCTGCTGGTGTATCTTTTCTAATCACATCTGATTTATATACTTCTTTTCCATCAGCAAGAATTCTAAATTTTATAGTTGTGCTATCCATATCAAAGTTTTTATCAGTTCCCACATATGTAGTGAAATAATCATATTGACCTTCTAAGTCATATACTATTTCTGCATTTGTTGCTGCACCAAAACCTTTATCAAAAGTTTTAACACTTCCATCAATATTAAGTTTTATCTTATCATTTGTACCAACTGCTTTATCTTTTATAACACTTCTCCATCCTGATTGTGCTGATATCCAGTTCATATCTGATAAATATTCACTTTTTCCATAAACTATTATTTTTCTTTCTTTTGTAACTGAATTTAAATCTTTATCAATTACTTTATATACTACAGTGTATTCACCTACTTTATCTGAAGAGAAACCACCATCATCTAATATAGTAACTTTTGATGTTATATTACCATCTTCTTGGTCATTAGCTGTAACGCCATCTTTTAAGTTAAAATCACTTTTTCTCTTAACATATGTTACATCTTCAACTTTTATAGTTGGGTATTTTGCTTTTATTATCTTTTCAGCATTATCTAATTCAACTTTAAATAATTCATATGCTGGATGATTTTCAACTTCTTTTCTTAATTCTTCTACCTTTTCTAAAGTATTGTAATTTTCTGATACATCTGTTTTATTTTCATCTTTGAATAAAGTTGACATTTTATCAGCTAGTTTATCTTCTTTATAGAATGATACTTCACTTAAACTTGCCCAATTTTCACGAGCTTCTACAAATTTAAGTTTTACTCTTCTTGCACTTACTTTGCTCATGTCGAACTGTACAATGTCATTAGGTGATCCAGAATATGATCCACTTCCTGCTAAATAAAAATCATCCCCTGATTCATTTTCAGATACATATATTTCAAATTTTGTTGCAAAACCTTTATTATACGCATCTCTTCTTGCACCATATGCCATTTTACTTATTTCTTGAACTTCTCCCAAGTCAAATATAACTTCATTTTTAAATGTGTCGCTATTTTGATTACCAGTTTCCCAATGAGTATTTATATTTCCATCTATTGCATTAGTTATTTTACTATTTCCATAATGACCTGCGTTATTTGTTACAGATGCTATAGGTAATTTAAATTCATCATTATACGATGATAAATTATTAAATTTACCAAATTTAGATTTTTTAACTACATAATCTTCCGATACTGTTACATATCCTTTTTGTATTGCAACATTATCATTTGAATCTTTTACTTTGTATACAATTTCATATCTACCAATTTTATTTGGAACAAAGTTGTTTGATTCAATTGTAATATTTTTTGTTAAATCTCCATCTTCTTGGTCATATGCTTTAATATCTTTCATCTCATCTAATGTGTCACCAAGTTTTAAGAACTTTTCATTTGCAGTTATCTTTGGTTTACCATTGTTTGTAGTTAATTTAGGATTAACTATTATACAGTGGTCTGCTGTATTTCCATTTCCACCATCATTTGCTTCTATTATTAATTCTTTAACACCCGATATTGGTACACTTATATAAGCTAAATTATCATAATATCCTATAACATTTGTAGTTGCTAATGTTTTTCCATCTGCTATTATCTTAAATGTTACACTTGAATTATTATTTGGTTGTATAGCTGAAGAATCAATACCTACTAACGCCTCAAATTTATCATATTCTTTATCAGATAAATCATAAGTTATTTTTCCATTTGCATGAATTCCAAAACCTTTTTCAAATTTTTTAGTTGTTGAATTTATTCTACCTTGTATATTAGAATTTCTTCTTGGTGTTCCCCATGAAGTTGTAGCTGATTTCCATTCAAAATCTGATAAATAATCGTAATCACTTACCACTTCAACTTTCATTATTTTTTCTATATTTGTATTGTTTTCAGTTATTATATATTTTACTTCGTAATTTCCACCTCTCGTAGTATCAACATTGCTCTCAACTTTTAATGACTCTGTTATATCTTCGCCTTCATTTGTAAATGCTTTTGCATAACTTTTAGCATCAAATTTTTCATTTAATTTCAATGTCAATTTCTTTTGTTGAACACTTATACTTGGTTTTAATGAGTTTAGCTGAACTTTATCTCCCGTTGATAAGTTTAATGCATATGGAACAACTTCATATTCGATGTTTTCATTTGTGTCTTTAGCTTTAGTATCTGTATAAGTACCTGATGTAGTAAATGCAATTACTTTTCCATTTTTGATAATTTCAAATCCAAGTAAGTCATTTTTCATATCTTGGTTTATATCCATATTAAGCCTTATACCTGCATCAGTTTTTGATAAAGAAACATCTAAACCTGTATTTTTATTTTCAAATCCATTCCCTTTATAACTTAATGCATTTCCATTTAAGTACCAGATTTTTTCACAATCATTAGAGAATTGTTTTAATTTTTCTTTGCAACTATCAGATATTTTAAATCCGTATTTTTCAAAATATTTAGTTAAATCCATATTTAAAATTTCTGATGAATACAATGCTATTGTATCTCTTTTTTCCTGCTCATTTCTAACACTTGGCTTTCTTTTTCTATAAAGCGATTCTAGTTCTGGCCAATATGTATCTTTCTTTAATTGTAGTTGCCAAAACATCCCTAATCTTTGGCTATAACTAATATCATCAAAATTTTGTGATGAATCATCTGGAGCTAATAAATTGTATAACTCATTATATGGAACTCTATCACCTGCATTATTTTTCATATATGCATTATTTGAAAACATGTTATTTGTTATTTCACCAAGTTCTCTAGATGATATATCCATTTGGTGACCAACTTCGTGAATCATCCCCCAAAGTATACTATTAATACTATCTTGGTCTGTTCTTAATGCTATTTCCTGGATATGTCTTTGAATACCAACATGGTCTCCCGCAGCATATGCAGCTCCATATGGTTGCATTAATCTTACTGTTGTTCTAACATTTGTAGAATCATTTGTCGGATCACTTTTATCATCTTTTAATCCAGCAAAATCAAAAGCATCTTGTATTTGTTTATTCCAAACATCAACACTTTCATCAACATCAACACCTTCATTTACATATACTTGATATGCAGCTTTTGTTGTTCCTGTATACATAAATCTTTTTGTATTAAATTCATATATATCAACTGTATTTTCAGGGTCTTTTTCTAATTTTACTTTATAAGCTTTTAGTTTTTCTAAAAAAGCTTCTTTATCATCTCCTACATTAAATAAAGGAAATTCTTCTCCACCTTCAATACGAACTATTGGAGCTTTTCCTTGCTCACTTGATGTGTATTTATTTATTAAATAAACAGCACCACCTTTTACAGGTTTGTTTGTCCATGAATTATTATAAATTTCAGGAACTGTTATAACATTAAGCCCTCTTTTTAATTGATACTCTCTTTTCCAATTATTATAATGCCCTTCTTGTTGGGTAAATGCTATTTTAGGAAGGGGTGCACCTTCTTGAGCCTCAACATAAATTTTGAATACTTCTCCTGGTTTCGCTACTATACCAGTAGATTGTAAATCTGTTCCAAATCTAGACATTCCTAATGTATTTCTTGCTTTTGCATGAGTATCTCCATATTGTGTCAACGTAAAAGTTCTATCTGAATAATCTTTGTCTCCTTGTAATATCTCTTTTGCTAGATTTATTGCATATTCTAAATCATCTTTTAGTGGATGTTTATTTACTTCATCTTCCAATTTATTTATTACATCTATACTGTTGTATTTATCTTTTAATTTAGTCATAGTACCATCTGTAAATAAATCATTTATAGTTTCAGATAGTGTATCTTTTTTATAAAGCATAAATTCTGAAGCTGATGCCCAATTTTGATTAGCTTTTTTAAATTTAAATTTTATTCTTTTAAATTTGGTTTCTTCAAATTTTATTTCTACAATATCTCCAGTAGAACCTGAGTATCCACCTTGGCTTACTAAAGTAAAGTCATCTTGGTCATCTGTTAGTGAAGCATATATTTCAAATTTCTCAGCAAAACCTTTACCTTTTGCTCCATCTTGTCTTGCTCCATATACTATTCTATCTAAACTTGTAACCTCATCTAATGTAAGTGTCACTTCATTTTCAAAGTCTTCTCTATTGTATCTTCCTGTTTCCCAATGAGTGCTAAAATTATTATCAATAGCTTTATATAGCTCTGATGCTGGATAATTACCACCATTGTTGTTTATTGCGATTATTTTAGATTTGTCTAATTTAAAAACTTTATTGTATTTTTCTAAATTTTTGTTGTTAAGTAAATCAAATTTACTAACTTTAGCTTGATTTGATTGTACATCCTTTTTACTTGATATACCTTGTTTCGGCTTAATTTGTTCTACTTCATGAGCCAAAACTCCTACAGTGTTTGATGAAAAGTTAAAAATTATTGCTGCCAATGTTAAGGCTGCTATTCTTTTTTTATGCATTTTTCTCCTCCCGAATGATTTATAATCTCCTCAGAAGTACATTAATAAAAAAAGTTACTCAAAAAGAGTAACTTAAATCTAGCCTAATAATTTAATGTTTCGTGTAAAAGTATACACTTGACATTAATACTAAGTTTAAAACAAAAAGTATTGTAATGTACCCTTTGGCAACTGGCTGACATAGTTAATAACCTTAGTCCCTATAGCTTTGTGTCCCTAGATTTCCCTAGGTTTACCTATTTAATTTATACATTATTCTACCATTTATATCATTTTTTAGCAATTAAATTATACATTTTTTGATAAATTTATTTTTTAATCTATAACGTATTCTTTATATTCTAAATTTCACCATAAATTTAGTAGATATTAGCTATAATTAAACACAATATTTTTAACCATTTTTTCCCTAATAAAAAATTATTGATATAAGTATTTGTGTATATTATACTGTAAAAAACAAAAGATTTAGAAAGGATTAAATTTATGATAAAAACAATAAAACTTGAAAAGAAGGGACTAGATAATATAAAATTGCTATCTGGTGCACAACTAAAATATATCGCCTTCTTATCTATGTTAATTGACCATGTAAACAAAGCTTTAATATATCCTATTTTAGATGGAGGATTACTTTTAGAAATAAGTGATTTTTTTGATGTTATTGGAAGAATTGCATTTCCTTTATTCGCATTTTTCATTGTTGAAGGATTTTTCAAAACAAAAAGTCGAAAAAAATATCTTGCAAACTTATTAATATTTGCAGTTATATCAGAAATACCATTTGATATGTTTTTCTCCCGCACATTTTTTAATACAAGAGCAAACAATGTTTTATTTACTTTAGCATTATCTCTTATAACAATATGGATTATAGACATACTAAAAAGTAAATTAAAAAATAAACCTAGTATTTTATGGTATCTCTCATCAGTAGTATTAATTCTTATTTCATCATTTATATCTATGCAATTTGGATTAGACTACGAGCATTACTCAATAATAATCGTCTACTTATTTTATATTTTCTATAATAATCTTGTTATAGGTTGTGCTCTTGGATACCTTACTTTAATTAAAACACTTTGGTCTATACTAGGGTTTGGTCTTGTTCTTACATATAACGGAAAACGTGGTAATCAAAATAAAATTATAAATTATTGGTTTTATCCTGTTCACCTTCTTATATTAGGAATATTAAGAATGTATTTTAAAATCTAAAAAAAAGAGATTAGGCAAAACCTAATCTCTTTTTTTAGTATGTCAATTTCTTATCTTTTAATTCAAGTATGACATCTGATTTTTTTGCTAATTCCTTGCTATGAGTGACAACAATTACACATTTTCCCTGTTGATGAGCATTCTTTTTTAATATTTCTATAATCTCATCTTCTGTATCGCTATCTAAATTTCCCGTTGGCTCATCTGCTAGTATTACTGGTGAATTTGCTGCAAGAGTCCTTGCAATTGCAACTCTTTGTTGTTGTCCACCTGATAATTTTAATACATTTCTATTAATTTCATCATCCTTTAATCCCAAGTCATTCAATATTCTTTTATCAGCCTTTGAATTAACGATTCTTATATTTTCTAAAGGTGTCATATAATCAATTAAATTATAGTTTTGGAAAATCAATGAAATATTATTTTTTCTATGATTTTCATATCCCTTTGCTTTTATATCTTCATTATTATATAATATTTGTCCGCTACTAGGTTCATCTAGACCTGCTAATAAAGATAGTAGGGTTGTTTTTCCTGAACCTGAAACTCCTAAAATAGTGTAAAACTTTCCTTTTTCAAATTCTATACTTACATCATTTAAAACTTTTTTTCCATTTTTATATGAATAGTTAACTTTATTTAATGCTAAAATTGACATTTGTCTTCCTCCTAGCTCATTTTTGACAATATTTCTTTTGGTTTTAATTTAATTATCGATCTTGAAGATATCATTACTGAAGTTATAATTATAGCTGTTCCTATTAAATAAACATATGCAACTTCTTTCAATTCTACATCTACATCAATTTCATCTGCAGTTTGAGTTGCTAAAGAACTATTTGCATCAGCTCCTAAAGAGAATCCCCCAAATCCTTGTTGAACTTCTTGTATAGCTTGTTTGCTGGCTTGGCTAACTATTGCATTACCCATACTTTGTGAGATTGCTTTGCTTGAGAAGAAAGAAGCTCCAAAAGCTATAGTAGCTATAAGCAGTAATTCTATGATATATTGTGAAATAATTTTGAACTTTGGAACTCCTATAGAAAGTAATATTCCTGTTTCATGCACTCTTCCTTGAATCCAAAATGCTAAAACTAGTGAAAGTATTATTATACCAACTACAATTGCACCTATTAAAATTATATTTATAATTTTTTCCATAGCATCAAATGATTTTGATAATGCTAAAAAAGTATCTTCACTTTTTAATATTGTATATAAACTCCAGTCTTCTGAAATTTTATTAAGACTTGAAATTACGTCATCTACATTTTTGCTAGTGTTATATACAGCGCTTGTATATTGAATTTGACCATCTGAATATCCATATAAAGTTTTTAAAGTGTTTATATCTGATATTATAAGATTTTCTGGAATTTCTAACTGACTTCCTTCTCTTTTTGTGTTTTCACTTTCAAAGATACCTACAATTTCAAGGTCATATTCATTTGGTGAATCACTAGTTGCTCTGTAATCTACAGTATTTTTTGTTCCTTTTATTTTATCTCCAACTTTTAATTTATTTTTTTCAGCTAAAGCCTTGTGTATCAATACTTTATTTTTATCTGTTGCTACAAGGTGTCTTCCTTCTACTAGTCTTAGTGATTTGCTTGTAAATTTAGTATCGTATTGTGTTGATGTATGTCCTTCTACTGAAAAAAGATGTTTGTATTCTTCTTCATTGTATTGAATCATATTATTTGCAGGGTCAACACTGCTTATGTTCTTAAAGTCCATTCCTGAACCGCCAATTATACCATCATAATTTTTTATTCCATCCACTTTAGATATTTTATTAACTAAACTTTCTGGAATTAGTCCATCAAAGTTTGTAGCGAGATTTGTTTGAAGTTCAAATATGTTTGACATACCTTTATTTGAATCTTGTCTTGCTACTGTTGCTGCTTTTTTGATAGAAATTCCACTTAAAACAGCTGTTGCTATACCAAATAATATAAATAACATTATAAGACTTTTCTTTTTCTTTCTTGTTATATATAAAATTGATCTTTTAAATGCATTCATTGTTTTCCTCCTCTGTTTGATTTTCTAAAAATATTATAATTTGCTTATGTGAAATATTTATGAAACTTTAAAATAAAAATTACTAAGTTTCTAAAGTGGATCCTATACAGTGGACACGATAAAAAAACGTGTCTACTTGTATAGGATTTATTTTTATTAATTTTTAAGTGTATTTATAGTGTTTTTGTTTTTAATTATACTAATATTTATTAAAATTTACTCTTGATAAAATTAATATGCTTCTTTTTTATTTGATGAATCATACATACTTTTTATATATTTGTATTCATCACTTGTAACTGAACCTTTCAAATATACAAAATCTCCTCCCTTTGCAGATTCTACAAACATAGTATAATCTTTAAAGATGAAAATATTATATGGATAATAATATTTAGATGCAGAATCACCATCAACACCTCCCAAAAGATGGAGTTCAATATCATTATCTATATTTTCGTAGTTTTTATCAAATTCTGATGGTTCAATAGTTTTAAACTCTTTGCTATTTAGTATATTTATTATTTTGTCTATAACTTCATTTTTATTTTCAATTACAGATAGATTGTATTGTTCTTCACGAGATATTTTTCCTGAAATACCTTCTGATCTCATTGAATAATCAACTATACTAAAAAAATCTGGAGTTTTAAGCGTTTCATTAAAAGGCTCTAAAGAATAAGTTACTTTATTTTCCGCTTTTACAAAAACAAATATACTAAAAAGTAGCCCACTTATTATTAATAATACAATTAGTAATATAAGAATAATTTTTTTCATCATAATTGCTTCCCCCTATTTAATAAATAATTTATAACTCATAGAATGTAAACTATATTTTTGCTATATAATATAATAACATAACTTACATTTATACTCTCAATAAAATTTTAATTATACAATTAAATATATATCGAAATAAAATTAAGAGTACAAAATATTAGTTTAAAATGATAGATAAATCTTAACCTTTTTATTTTCAAATTTATAGAGGAGATAAAATTAATTATTGGGGAACAATTTTAATATAATACTAACTACTTACAACAAATTAA
>ERZ857750.2417-NODE-2417-length-17905-cov-3.291317_pt1 | contig 17905 bp, 12 predicted proteins | sample MGYA00519915_ERZ857750 | MGnify/ENA primary metagenome ERZ857750 (study PRJEB31778, sample SAMEA3449358) | human gut metagenome | biome: human gut; feature: human-associated habitat; material: faeces | place: United Kingdom | collected 2010/2012 ... | reverse complement strand
GTATCTATAATGTCTTGTCAATTTCAGATTAAGCATTCCCATTAGTTTCTTTAGCGGTTGGTTAGGCCTTACCAAACAGGCATTCCACCAGCTAGACTACTCGCCCTTGTCTGGGCGCACAATTTCGAAATTGTATTATATAAAAAGTTGCGATATAATAAATTTGTAATCTCGGAGGAGGTGATTTTATGACCGATTCTCCAGATAAAATCCAGTGGCATCCTGCATTTTGTGCAGCTGCTGGACTAGAATTACAAGAAAATATAGACGCTTTGGAATTAACTCCGGAGTACAACTTAAGCAAAGAGCCCATTCGGATTGACCTGCTGATCGTTAAGGATCGCAAGAAATTAGGTAAAATTAAGAATGAAATTGGGCACATTATGAGAACCTACAATGTGATAGAGTATAAAAGCCCAGAAGATGGACTCACCATCGATGACTTTATAAAACAATTGGTTATGCATGTCTGTATAAAGGCTATGGAGAGAATGTGGATAAGATTCCAGTAAATGAACTGACGGTTTCTTTATTCCGGGAGGCATATCCCAGAGAAATGTTTCTCGCCCTGAAAAGACATGGCCATGAAATCGAGATGGTATATCCAGGGATTTATTACATAACCAACAATCTGCCTTTTCCAGTGCAGGTCATTGTAACAAAAGAACTGAAGAAAGAGACACATAGCAGCTTACGGATATTATCGAACAACGCAGAAAGAGAAGATGTTGAACGCTTTCTGGAAATGTCAGTGAGGATAAAAACTCCCTGGGGCAGAAATAATGTGGACTCCGTACTGCAGGCAAGTGCACGAGCTAACTTCGAATTATATGAGAATTTAAGGAGGGAATCTGCTGTGAGTAGTGTGTTTAGAGAACTGTTTAGAGATGAAGTGGAAGAAATGGAAGAAAGTGGCTTTCGGGCGGGACAGGCTCAGATTATTATTAAAATGTACAAAAATGGTTTCACCCCTGAGCAGATAGCTGCTGCAACTGATAAAACACTGGAGGATGTGAATAGTATTCTTTCCTCAAAAGATGAACAGTAACATTCATAAAAATAATATACCTTTAGAGAAAAGTCCCGGCGAAATTCATATTTCGCGCGGGACTTTAAAACAAATTTCGTATCTCACTAACCTTGATTATTCGCCCTGCTCACTGACTTCTTCCTGTGCTTCTTTGCCTCATAAAGCTGCTGATCAGCCAGGGAAATCACCTGCTGGATGTCTGTTGAAATATTTGGGCGGAACTCGGCAATTCCAAGGGAAATCTCCACCAGGAAGGGCTTGCCGGATTTTTCATTAAACAGCTTACATGCCATCTTCACACGCTCCCGGAACTTCTCCCCGAAGTCGGCTTCCTCGCATTCCAGCATGATAATATATTCATCACCGCCCACACGGCCCAGAATATCATTGCTGCGCAGACATCCCTTTAATATTTCAGCAACACTCCTAAGGGCAAAGTTCCCTGCCGGATGCCCCCAGGTGTCATTAATCTCTTTTAAGTGATCCAGATCACCGTAGATCATATATGCCCTCTGGCCATTCCCAGCCTGGCAAACCCGCTTGGTGTGCTCCATAAACCCGCGCAGATTCAGAAGCCCGGTCAGCTCATCATACTCGGAAATAATACCAAGAACGCGGTTTTTCTCCTTAATCTCTTCCATATCCCTGGACATCTCCAGCCGTCTGGCCGCCTCTGCCTTGCTGATCTCCAGATAATGCAGGGACAAACCAATCTGCAGGCTGATCACATAGAAGAACGGGAAATCCTCCTGGTCAATGTCACAGGCCAGAAGTCCATACTGCTTCTCCCCGGAAAAAAGAAGAAAGACCATAAACTGGTGGCGCTCTTCGTTCTCCATCAGATCACAGATTCCGTTTTCCTTCATAACCAGAGGTCTTTCATAAGCCGCCTTGGTAATGATCTTGCCATTCTCATAGCTGGCAGCAAGATGAAGGTTATAAGGGCAGGTCCACTTCCGTTTGCCATCGTAAACAATCGGTTCATCCAGAAGAAAAAGATGAGTACATCTTGTATGAAGCTCCCGCATTTTCTCCATAATTTCCTTCAGAAAAGCCTGCTCGTCATCCATGCAGTCGTTTAAATCCCGGGCAAGAACCGGAATAAACCAGGATTTCCTCTGGAAACTGATCAGCTCCAGCTTCATTCCGGCAATGGTCTTATTCAGCCTGTGCACCTGGGCACCAAGCCCCATGGGTGTCTCTTTCTTCGAAACATCCTCTGACACACAGCCGCAGGACTCTCTTTTTACAAGAGAAACCGGCACGCGTCTGGATACCGCTTCTTTTCCGGGATCTTTTCCATCCAGGCGGTTCACCAGATCGTAGACTGCCATTTTACCCATAAGTTCTCCGTCCTGCTGAACTGTAGTAAGGGGCGGTTCCATCCCGGATGCACGCTCGCAGTCATCAAATCCGGTAATCATAATATCCTTGCCAACCACAAGCCCACGCTTCTCGCAGACACGATAGCCGGCAAAAGCCATCTCATCATTGGCAAATACAATGGCCTGGGCATCCGGGTTGCTATCCAGAAGGTATTCCACCTGTTTGTCCACAAACTCGGAATAGTCCCCCTGGGCAATCATTCCAGGGGTTACAGGAAGCCCGTATTTCTTCATGGTTTCCAGATAAGCTTCCTTGCGCTCAATGGCATCTGTGTTATGCTCCGGTCCTGCCATGAACAAGATTCTGGACAGATGATGCTCTTCCACCAGATGAGAAATGACCATCGCAATACCACCTTTGTTGTCACAGATCAGGGAGTGACAATTGGGCACATCCACGACTTCTGTAAGAAAAACCGTGGTGATCCCATTATATTTCCGGGCAAATTCGTTGGGATCAACCTCCCGCAGCTGGATTCCCAGTGTTCCATAATTAATGATCAGACCATCCAGTCCGCCGATCAGGCTGTAGTCATGTATGGTATTAAATTGATAGTCATAGGAATTTTTCTGTTTGCTGCCCAGGACATCTTCAAAAAAGTCCTTCGTCCGGGTTCCCAGGAAAAAACAGACATTTACATCCAGCTCTGACGCCGCCTCAGAAATCCCCTTGATATGCTCTTTTGGAAAATAGGTATGCACTCCTCCGATGAGGACTCCAAGATTATACCTCTTTTTTTCTTCCATCTTCACACCTCTTGCTGCAAAACTTTGATATTTTTTCTTTCTCCTTCATATCGCACTTCATCTGTTCTTACGCTCTTTTTTATCCAAAATCAGCTTTTGGCTTTCGTCTATTATAACAATGTTTCCTATAGCATGTAAAGTCGCTTTTGTGAATTTTCGCTAAATATGTGAATATTTGAGCCCTTCATTGCAGTGCAGATTTTTTTCTGGTATACTTTAGGCATCAAGCGCACATCTGCAAATTAAAGCAGTAAAGAATTGGACTTTATCGGTTATAGAGACAGCTTGCAGGAATGATTTACCAAACACACTCTGGCGCCTGATAGGAAGGATAAAAAAATGGCAATTAACCCCATGAAATTACTTGAACTTAAGAACCTGTGGAGCGCTTTTACAAGGCGTCACCCGAAATTCCCACAATTTATTTCAGCCGTGCAGCAGGCCGGCATTTCCGAGGGAACCGTGATCGAGGTTCAGATCACCACACCAGATGGCAGAACTTTCACTTCCAACCTGAAAGTACAGCCGGAAGACATTGAAGCTGTGAAAAGTCTACAGAATTACCAGTGAATATTTAGTTAAATTTCATCTGGATTTTACAATATTTTTGCACAAAAAAATTGTATTTTTATTGAAAATATTGTATAATATGGCTTAAAGCATTCCTGTTTGCAGATACAGTTCCGCGAACAGCAGCCTTAAAGAAATGAAAGTGAGGGTTCACCATGAAACAGAACAGTATGTTAGCAATGATTCTGGCAGGCGGCCGTGGCAGCCGTCTTCACGATCTTACCAACAAAGTGGCTAAACCGGCAGTTTCCTACGGCGGTAAATACCGTATCATTGATTTCCCCCTCAGTAACTGTGCCAACAGTGGCATCGATGTAGTAGGCGTACTGACACAATATGAGTCAGTTGAGCTGAACAGTTATGTTGCAGCTGGCGGACGCTGGGGACTGGATTCCAAGGACAGCGGTGTATATGTACTTCCGCCTCGTGAGAAAGCAGACACCGGACTCGACGTATATCGCGGAACAGCCGACGCGATTTCCCAGAACATTGATTTTATAGATCAGTATGATCCGGAATACCTTCTGGTACTTTCCGGTGACCACATTTATAAAATGAATTATGACAAGATGCTTGCCTTCCATAAAGAGAGACAGGCAGATGCTACTATCGCCGTTATCGAGGTTCCTCTTAAGGAAGCCAGCCGTTTCGGTATTATGAACACTGACGGCGAGACAGACCGTATCACCGAGTTTGTTGAGAAGCCGCCGGTACCTGAGAGCAATCTTGCCTCTATGGGTATCTATATTTTTAACTGGAAGCTTCTTCGTAAGCTGCTTCTTGCAGATATGAAGAACCCGGATTCCAACCATGACTTTGGCAAGGACATCATCCCTACTCTTCTTGGCGATGAGAAACGTCTTTTCGCTTACCGCTTCAAGGGCTACTGGAAGGATGTTGGAACCATAGATTCTCTCTGGGAGGCAAATATGGATCTTCTCAGCCCGGATAATGAGCTGGATTTAAGCGACCTTACCTGGAAGATTTACACCGAAGATGTAACCGCACTTCCGCAGTATATTGGCACAGAGGCCAGAATCCAGAATGCTTACATAACCCAGGGCTGTGTAATTGAAGGCGAGGTTACCAATTCCGTAGTCTTTACCGGAGCCAGGGTGAGACCAGGTGCAAAGGTAATTGACAGTGTACTTATGCCAGGTGCTATTGTAGAGGATGGTGCTGTCGTAATACGTGCCCTTGTTGCCAATGGCGTAAACATCGGCAAGGGTGCTCTTGTAGGAAGTGCTGACAGTGAGCACATCGAGCTGATCGCGAAACGAGTAAAGGGGGCCGAATAATATGTATAAAGCATTTGGAATTGTAAACTCATCATCCAGAAACATCCGTGTAGAGGGACTTGAGGACTACCGTCCAATCGGAGCTTTCTCATTCCTGGGCAGATACCGTATGGTCGACTTCCCGATTTCCAACCTGAGCAACAGCGGCATTGACCGCATCCAGATCTACGTGAAAGAGAAACCACGGACTCTGGTTTCCCATATCGGCACCGGACGTCATTATAACATTAACTCAAAGAGCGGACGGCTGCAGGTTCTTTTCACTGACAGCGACCAGAGAAACAATATCTATAACACCGATATTGCTTCCTATTACGAAAATATGGAATGCATCGAAGAAATGCATCATCCATATGTGGTAATCACACCAGATTACATGGTTTATACTGCTGATTTTTCCAAGCTGATCGAGCAGCATATCCAGTCTGAGGCTGACATTACCTTGCTTTATCACGCAGTAGACAATGCGAAGGATGCTTATCTGAACTGTAATATCCTGAATCTGAACAAGCAGAAGGGTGTGCTCTCCATTGAGCCAAACCACGGAAATGCCAAGAACCGCAATATTTTCATGGACACTTACATTATGAAGAAGGATCTGTTTATCGAGCTGATCCGCAAGGCAAAGGCAATTTCTTCAGCCTTTACTCTTGCAGACATTATCAATGAGCTGCATAATGAGCTGGATGTAAGAGGAGTTTCCCACCGCGGCTTCTTCGCTTCCATCACAGATTTCCAGAGCTATTACAACGCCAATATGGATCTGATCGATATCAAGGCTGCACAGACACTTTTCGATCCGGAATGGCCAATTTATACCCGTACCAATGATTCCTGTCCGACTCACTATTATGAAACCGCCCAGATCCGCAACTCTGTCGTTTCCAACGGCTGTCAGGTGGAGGGAACCATTGAGAATTCCATTCTCGGCCGTGGCTGCATTATTCACAAGAATGCCGTGATCAAAAACAGTGTAGTTCTTTCCGGTGCTGAAATTGGTGAGGGCGTACATGTAGAGAATCAGGTAGTAGACAAGATGGTCAAAATCCTTCATGTGAAGGAGGTTGTCTCAGATCCGGCACTTCCTGGATACATTAAGAGAAGAGATATTCTGTAAATATTGCATTCCAGAACCTGTTTGGAAAATCAAACACACTTAGGAAAAACAAAAGTCCCGAGCGGTTTTGCCCGCCGGGACTTTCTTCTTATATTCTTACCTGCTCCAGCATTTCCTCTACCCTGCCTGGTATACTGGTACCGGCAGTAACAAGCTTCAGCTGCACTCCAGGCAGCTCCGGAAATCTCAGGGCCTCTACTCTTCTGCACATTTCCTTCTGGATTTCGGAAAGCTCCTCTTCCGTAGCCTTAAAAAATACTGTCACAAAATCATCGCCGGAATATCTGAGCACATCGCCTTTACCAGCCGCAACATCCCGAAGCACACCTGCAACCTGGCGCAGCACATCATCTCCAGCCTGATGTCCGAAATTCTCATTGATCCTTTTAAAGTTCTTAATATCCGCAAACATAAGAGCTGCTGCATTGTCCATTTTGCTCAGCTTCTCCACATAATAGCGTTTATTATAAACTCCGGTTACCGGGTCTATATAAACCTTTTCCTTATGAATCCTTACAGATGACAAGATCTCATCTTTGGAATACCCATCAGGCATAAAATCACCATCTATCCTGGAAGCCATCTCCAGACAGCAAGGCTTCCCGTCAATCTCCACATACATGGATACCACCTGATACGGATCCTCCCCTGCAATCTCAAGCTTTGTCATGCGCTTCCCGGTCTGCATGCTGAGTCTGGAAATACAGTTGCTGCATTTTTCCAGGCAATTCCATATATCTGAGCAGGCAGTTTCACTCTCCCACATTTTTCCGTCTTTTTCTATATGGATAACCTTATTCGTTATAGGATCTACATATCGGACCAGATCATAGGAGATCTGCAGGTACTGAAGCAGAAGCCACGCTTCCGTTCCATCTGTAGAGAAGCCGCATTTCTTAAATCGGTCATAAAAACTGGAAAATTCTGCGCTGCGGTCTTTTTCCAGGACTTTCAAACCTTCCTCCCGGACGTTTTCCATAACCATATAGTCATCCGTAATATCTGTCAGCTTTCCAACAATGCCTGTATAGCCTTTTTCAGCACCATCAGTCCAGATTACCCTGCATTGGCACCGGTAGTGGCAGGGATTTTTTCCATCTGTGAGCAAAAGATTGCTTACCACGTCCGGTGTTTCCCGGGTGGCCTGGGTAATCTTCCGGATAAGCCGTTTCAGGGATTGCTCCTCCACAAGATCTTTCAGCACACCGCTCTGCAATGGAGAAAATGAAGGTTCTGTAATCCCGCTTCGTTTACAGCCAGCCTGGTTAAAGGTGAGTAGCGGCGGTGAAATGGTATAAGTAAAAACAATATTTCTGCTGCCCTCTGCCAGAAAATTATAGCGCATTCTCTCAAATTCCAGCTGCTGCACAATTTTCTCTGAGGAATCCATCTCAAAATCGTGAAATCTGCTGGCAATATCAGAAAGATCTGTCTGTTCATACCTTTCCTTGGATTTATAGCCCATTTTTTTCTTCAGGGAAGAAGAAATATCCAGAAGGCACTCCAACATCAACGGATTAAATGCACCACACTGTCCTGCCAGTATCATCTCGATGGCTTTCTCATGAGAATAAGCATCTTTATAGCATCTCTCACTGGTCAATGCGTCATATACGTCAGCTAACGCCACAACCTGTGCTGAAACAGGGATTTCTTCCCCTTTTAATCCATCCGGATATCCGCCTCCATCGTAGCGTTCATGATGCCAGCGGCAGATCTCGTATGCAGTCTTGACAAGAGGCTCCTCCTTCTGGTCAAGTGGCAGTTCTGACAGCATATTGGCTCCTGCCATGGAATGTCCCTTTATTACTGCAAATTCTTCGGCTGTAAGTCTGCCTGGCTTATTCAGGATTTCATCCGGAATACTGATCTTGCCAATGTCATGAAGCGCAGAGGCTGTGGTAATCATCCGGATCTGCTCCTTGCTCAGGGCATATCTGTTATTTTCCTTCTGAACCAGCTGGCGAAGCAGCATTTCTGTAATTGTCTGAATGTGCAGCACATGAAGTCCGCTCTCCCCATTGCGGAACTCCACTATATGAGAGAGGATATTGATCATCAGCTTGCTGCTTTTTTCTCTCTCGTAAATCTGATTGGAAACAATACTGGTCATTCGGCGCTGCTTGGCTCCAAGAAGTATGGCATTGGCCGAACGGCGTAATACCATATTTGCATCAAAGGGCTTTTCGATAAAATCAGTAGCGCCCAGATCATACCCACGTTTTATGTAAATAGGTGAATTTTCTGACGAAATAATCACAACTGGAATAGAATCAATCCAGTGTTCTTTATTCATATAAGAAAGAACCTCGAAACCATCCATGTGGGGCATAACAATATCCAGAAGAAGCAGGGAAATCTCCTCGGCATGCCTCTGAAGGCAGTCAACTGCCTGCACACCGTCGTTCACCTGTATGATATCATATTCCTCTTCCAGAATTGCAGCTAAAAGTTCGCGGTTCATTTCTGAATCATCCGCTATAAGAATCTTTTGTTTAGTTATAACTTCACTCATTTTATAATTTCCCTCGCTGGTGCAGGTACCCCCCCCCACGCCAGTTTCCGTTTTACTGTTAAGCTGACAGCTTTTATAATATGGGTGCTATCATGTCCTGATATTTCTGTCGTTTCATGTGAATTTTTCTTCGGTCTGAAATTCTTAATTTGTTTTGGAAATTTCAACAGAACTGTCAAGATTTAATTATCGCAGTGCAGGTATCAGAAAGCTATCGTTCGCGGACTGGTCAATAGCTGCCTAAGTTCTTTCCGATCCTAACTTTACCTATATGAGTTTAACAGTCCGCCGCATTAATGTCAACCATCTATAATTTTTTTGTCCAGAGGATTTACACAGCTTTGAAATACCGTTACAATAGTTGTATTTGAAATATACTGATCACTGTTACCAGGAGGTTTTTTATGGAGATTACAAGACCTGATTATTATAAAGAGTTTTCCTGTATTGCAGGTGCCTGTCCCGACACCTGCTGTGCCGGCTGGCAGATCGTCATTGACGACAAAAGCCTGAAAAAATATAAGCGTGTGAAGGGTACTTTCCGGAATCGCCTTCATAATGATATTGACTGGAAGGAGAAGGTTTTCCGTCAGTATGATAAGCGGTGTGCATTTTTAAATGAGGACAGCCTTTGCGACATCTACAGCGAGGTTGGAAAACGAATGCTTTGCGACACCTGTCGGAAATATCCGCGGCACATCGAAGAATTTGAAGGTCTGCGGGAATATTCCCTGTCTCTTTCCTGTCCGGAGGCAGCCAGGATTCTGCTTGGCAGAAGGGAAAAGGTAACCTTCCAGACAGCGGAGGTTCCCTCCCCGGAAGAAACTTATGATGATTTTGACTATATGCTTTTCACTGCCCTTGAAGATACCAGGGAATACTTTCTTGAGGTGCTGCAGAACCGGCAGATTCCCATGCGGCTTCGTATGTGGAAAATACTGGCTGCAGCCAGTGATTTCCAGCGCTGTGCAGACCGGAACCAGCTTTTCAAATGGGAAGAGATCCGGGAGCGCCATAAAGCCTCCGGATATGGCGAAGCCTTTACTTCCAAGGTGCAGAAGCATATGAATAAAAAGGCTGCGCCAGATGAACTTCTGAAGACCATGTGGAAGGCGGTTGTTCCCCGAATGGAGGTTCTCAGACCGGGCTGGCAGGAATTTCTGAAGAAAAATTTACAGGCGCTTTATAGCAGTGCAGAGTCTTCCGGTGGCTCCCCCGCTTCTGTTTACTCTCAGAACCGGGCTGATTTCGAAAAGGCTTACCCGGACTGGAATATTCAGGAAGAGCAGCTGCTTGTGTATTGGATTTACACATATTTCTGCGGTGCTGTTTACGACGGCGAAATTTTCGCCAAGGTAAAAATGGCTGTGGTCTGTACCCTGCTGATTCATGAGCTGGATATGGGCGCTTACCTGAAAAATGGACGGGTGTTCTGTCTGGAAGACCAGATAGATATTTGTTACCGTTTCTCCAGAGAGCTGGAGCATTCAGATCTGAACCTGAATGCGTTTGAAGATTTACTTGCTGCTGATAAGCTGTTTGCTCTGGAAAACATGCTGAAAATCTGTTAGCAGCTAAAATTTTCGTTTGCAACTACAAAGGAGGAATCCTGCCATGTCATTACCAATTACTATCCGCCCGGCAGCCCCAGAGGATGCAGAGGCGCTTCTTTCCATTTATGCACCTTATGTAAAGCACACTGCAATTACCTTCGAATATGAAGTTCCCTCTGTAGAAGAATTCCGGAAGCGGATTGCACACACACTACAGCATTATCCTTATCTTGTAGCCGAACGGGAAATAAACAGCTCCGCACCAGGCATCAAGGATGAAGGGAACTGCAGTGCATGTACTGAAATTGCAGGCTACGCCTACGCAGGACCGCTCCACGCCCGGGCAGCCTATGCCTGGTCTGTGGAAACTTCCATCTATGTAAGAGAATCCGAAAGAAAATCCGGAATCGGCAAGGCGCTTTACGCTTCTCTGGAAAAAGCGCTTGCCGCCCAGAATATGACCAACCTGAATGCCTGCATCGCCAGTCCTGTAGTGGATGACGAATATCTAAACCATAACAGCATTCAGTTTCATCAGCATCTGGGGTATTCCATGGTAGGAGAATTTCACAAATGCGCTTACAAGTTCGGGCGTTGGTACAATATGGTCTGGATGGAGAAGATCATCGCCGATCACCCTGACAGACAGCCCGATGTGATTCCCTTTGCACAGATTCCTCCAGAGATTTACTGCTGATTTCAAATGCTTAACAAATTGAAAAATACTTCAATGCTGTATGCAGACTGTTTCCCCCTTAAATAACAGCTTATTAAAACACCCGGGAGCAAATACTCCCGGGCTTTTTACTGTCTTTCATATTCTGTTTATATCTTACTCTATCGCAGTCAAAATCTCTCCCACAGCTCCCACAATTCCTTCTTCCGGATGCATTGCGGTAAGCTGGGTGAGTTTGGCGGCATTGGAAATTTTCTTGTCCAGAATTTCCATGATGGCTGTTTTCTCCATGTATGGGATTTCAGCCTGGTTGAGAAGAGTGAATACCTGGGTTTTCACATCATTCTCACGAAGCTCCGGAGCTCCCAGAGTAATGATAATTTCAGCTGTTGCAGAGGTTTCCGGAACACTTATCTTCAGGCAGCCAAGTGCTTCATCGTACTCTTTAAAAGCTTCTACCTCTGTACCTTCCACCTCTACGGTAACCTCGGTGTCCTTCACACCCCAGAACTCTACAGTCCAGGTTCTCTTCTGCGGGATCAGTTCCAGCCTGCCTGCTGCCTTTTGGATGACGAAGCGGCCAGTACTCCACTTCAGATCCATGTCTGTGAGAACGCACTCGTCTTTCAGGTAAGCGTTGGACTCGTTGTCGTCTTCGTAAAGCTGGAAGCTGCCGTCTGCACCGCCGTATACACGGATGGTCATAGTTTCCGGATTTCTGGCCGCTTCCTGTCCAAAGATTTCCTCAGTCATCGGCACAATGGCACCTGCTTTCGCCAGAACCGGTATGGAATGAAGGTCACGGTACATATCCATCTCTCTGTCGCCGGAGTATACCAGACCTGTGAAGAAATCAATGTAAGTACCCTCTGGCAGCCATACATGAGTCCTGGCTCTTCCAACGCCCTGGACAGATTTCTCCGTAACAGGCGCTACAATAAATGCGGTTCCATACTCATATTCATTCTTCACTGTGTAAGCCACCTGCTCTGCCGGATATGTGTAGTACATTGGCAGGATCAAAGGCGTGTTCTCTTTATATGCTCTGTAGTTCATGGTATACAGATACGGAAGCATCTGGTGACGGAGTCTTAAAAACTCCTTCATAACCTCACCGATCTCCATAGGGAACTGCCACGGTTCTTTTCCCATAAACTCATTTTTGCTGCTGTGCAGACGGTTAATTGGAGAAAATACGCCAAGCTGTACCCAGCGAAGTGCCAACTCATTGTCACGATAGCCAAACATATGTCCGCCGATATCGTGACTCCACCAGGTGTAGCCGATATTGGAAGCTGTGCTGGTAAAATAAGGCTGGAAATTCAGGGACTCCCAGGTTACGATACTGTCGCCGGAAAATCCTACCGGATATCTGTGTGAACCAGGTCCTGCATATCTGGAAAAAGTAAGAGGACGTTTTCCATCGCGGGCATTGTCCAGGTAATGATAGTGGTTCAGCATCCACAGAGGATCCAGACCAGGGACCTTCGTGATATTGCCCTGCTGCCAGTCGATCCACCAGAAATCAACGCCTTTATTTTCCTCTGGATGAAGCACACATTTGAAATATGCTTCCAGGAATTTGCGGCTTGTGATGTCAAAATCGATGGGAGCTTCGTGTTCGGTATCTACATCTCCCAGCTCCTTCGCCATAGCCGGATATGCTTCCTCGAAGGCGCGGATTCCACCAGCCGGATGAAGGTTTACAGAGATTTTCATTCCATGGTCATGAAGCCAGTTCATAAAACGCTCCGGATCCGGATAGTACTTTTTGTTCCAGGTATATCCGGTCCAGCCGCTGCCATATTTTGGGTCCACTTCCTCTACCAGGTGCCAGTCCATATCCAGAACACCAACAGAAAATGGGATCTTCTCTTTCTCAAAGCGGGTTACAAGCGCCTTGTAGCTGTCTTCTGTGTAAGCGTAATAACGGCTCCACCAGTTTCCAAGGGCATATCTTGGGAGCATAGGCGTTTTTCCGGTGAGACGGTAAAAATCATTCAAAGCTTCTTTGTAATCATTTCCATAAGCGAAAACATAAATGTCCACCCCATCTCCTGTGCGCACCTGAGTCCAGCCGTTTTCATCTAGAACCAGAGAATGGCTGTCATCAATCTGAGAACAGCCGCTTCTGGACATAATTCCCTCCTGAAGCTGGCATTCCCCATCTACCCCATCCAAGGTTCTTGCGGTTCCGCCAAGATTGTCGCCTTTTTCCCCATAATACCATACTGCACCAAAGGCGTTCTGACCGCCTACTGCGTTTAAGTTCAGACTGTTTTTGGTAAAAGGTCCGCCGGCATAAGTAACATGCATTCTGTCGGTAAAAAGCTCGAAGCCTTCCCCCTTCTTTTCCACACGGAAGTCTACCGGATCAAATTTACGGTTCCATACGACCTGGGTAGGACGGTCTTCGAATTTGCCGTCTTCCCTGTATTCCATTCGGATCAGGCAGGGAGTCAGCAGGGTGAAGCGGTATTTATCACCCTGGATGGTGTTCTCCGGTCTGCCAACTGGTTCCATCGTCCACAGATTATTCTCAAACATATGTGTATCCTCTCAAACACTTAAGGTTTTTAGTTATTTTTTATATATGTTTTCTACTGCTTTTTCAACCAGTAAAAACTGCTGCTATACTTTTCTTTCTGCCCCTCTGATTTGCCATGGTCAACCTCCTGAATTACAGATTTTCTCCGTTTGTTTCGATAATATTTTTGTAGAAATATGCGGAATCCTTCCATATCCGCTTCTGTGTATTGTAGTCTGTATAAACAAGTCCGAATCTCTGGGAATATCCGTATGCCCACTCGAAATTGTCCATTACGGACCATGCGAAATATCCTGCCAGATCCACACCGTCCTCAGCTGCACGCTTGTAAGCGCCAAGATAACGAGCCATAAAATCTACGCGGGCCTGGTCGTGAACCTTTCCGTCCACACCTACCCAGTCATGGGAAGCCATGCCATTCTCTGTGATCATAAATGGCTTCTTATAACGCTCCTGCATAAATTTTGGCGCCCAGTACAGAACCTCCGGAGTTACCGGCCAGCCAATTGCGGTCTGTGGGAAACCATCATAACGTGCTGCGCGGACTGCTTTTCCATCCTCACCGGCACGAACGGTTACGGCATTGTAAATGTTCTGTCCAAAAAAATCAAGTGGCTGTGAAATCAGCTTCATATCGGCATCTGTTACTTTCGGGAAAAACTGTCCGAATTCTTTCAGAATATCCTCCGGATACTGTCCCAGATAAACCGGATCACAGCAAAGAGCAACGTCCCAGCTGCAGGCTCCGATGGAGCTCTCCGGGAGACTGAAGTTTGCTTTTCTTGCGGCTTCAATGTCTTCCGGCTTGTTTGTTTCCGGAACATAAAGGGCTCCACATGGTGCCATACTGATTTTTACAGGCTGTTTGCTGAACTCACGAAGCGCTTCTACTGCACGGCCGTGGGCTTTCAGTACGTTGTGCCAGATACGGAAATAATCGGATGGACCAACCTTCAGGCCTGGTGCATGCTCACCGGTCTGATATCCAAGGCCAACTACGCACTGCGGCTCATTGATGGTGAAGAAATTCTTTACTCTGTCTGAGAAATGCTCTGCCACTACTTTTGCATACTCGTAAAACCAGGATGGAGAATTTGGGTTCATCCAGCCGCCCTGTAAATGAAGGGCGTATGGAAGATCCCAGTGATATAAGGTAACAAATGGCTCAATTCCCTTGTCCAGAAGTTCATTGATCAGGTTGTCGTAGTATTTCAGACCTTTTTCATTGACTGCACCTGTGCCTTCCGGCATGATGCGCGCCCATGAAAGAGAAAAGCGGTATGCTTTCATGCCCATTTCTTTCATGATCTGAACATCTTCTTTGTAGCGGTGATACTGGTCGCAGGCTGCATCGCCTGTCTGGTTCTCATAAATGTGTCCGCCGTCTTTGCAGAAAATATCCCAGATGTTCAAGCCTTTTCCGTCTTCATAAGCTGCGCCTTCTACCTGATAGGAAGCGGTTGCACCGCCCCAGATAAAATCTTTCTTAAATCCCATGGTGTAATTCCTTTCTCTATTATGTAGGGGAGAATTTTTTAAATGCGTGTTTCGATTCTCCTGATTGGTTGATCTATGTATCGTAACATTTTATGTGATCGCTCTATTTTTACTTTTGCTTAATTCTACAAACCTCTGTCTACCAGCAAAAATTACGTATCTGACGTTTTGTTGCGGATTTCGAATATTTGGAGGATTGCGGGAGCAGCGTAGCTGCGTAGCAATCCGGGTATCAAATGAGTGTCAAAAGACCTTTTGACACTCATATCATTTTATTAATGATATGTATGATAAATATCGTAAATCCGAACGCCGTCTCTGGAAATCTTCTGGTTTTCTACTGGTACAAGTGTGACTGCTTCCTTGTCTGTAAATGCAACCACATTCTCGTTCCAGATGGTATCCGCGCTGATTCCCTCCAGCATGCAATACGGAACAAAAGTATCTGTCTGAATGGAAACGCTTCCGTCTGCATTCTCAGTTACCTTAAATGCAGGATCTTTCAGTTCCAAATATTTGACTGGAACAAATGTCTCGAATTCTTTCTTGGAAACCTTCTGTCCGTTCTGTTCATACTCATATTCGACAACAAAGAATACGCTGTCATCACGACCTGCGATCAATTCCTTGTATTCTTTCTCAAACAGGCATTCCGCACTGAGTGCAGGTACTTCTTTGGATACTTCCTGCTCCTCGATCACCTGAAAGTCCAGTGTTTTCACCGCGATTTTCGCTTTTACCGTTACCTGATCAAGTGTCTCGTTTGAAATCCAGAAGCCCATGTGAGTCTCTTTTTTCTCAATGCTTCCTGCCACATTGTCGCAGAAGCCTTTTGCCATATAATGGAGGGCCTTGTATCTTCCATAATAGTCCATACTGGACCAGGACGCAACCGGCCAGTTATCATTGAACTGCCAGTAAATACTTCCCATACATCTGCCGCGGTTTCTTCTCCAATGCTCCGTTGCTTCCTTCATGGCGTATCCCTGAAGAATCTGGCTTAGAAAGATCAGACTTTCCAGGTCTTTCGGATAACGGAAGGTCTCAGATAAATAATACAGGATCTTACCGTTTGCCGCCGGATTTTTCTGATGGCTCTCCATAACTCTGGAGAAAAGGTTGCGGTCTTTCTCCCCGGTAAAGGTCTCTACTGTCTTGATAGATGGAAGGGACTGGAAACCAAACTCGGAGCAGAAACGGAAATAGTGCTTCATGTACTCGCTGAATGGTTTCTGACCATGCCATACATCCCAGTAATGGCAATCGCCGCGGTTCTCATCACATGGATTGTCGAAGCTTCCTCCTGATGACGGGGAAGACGGCCAGTAGAATGCATCTGGTGCATTTTCTTTTACCACATCTGCAAGGAGGAATTCGAACTGATACAGGTAGTCTCTCTTAAGAGACGGTGCATGTCCCTGGACATCCTTCCAGTCTGTCCATGCGCATTCCAGCTCATTATTTCCACAGATCAGGCCAAGGCAGGCATGATTGCGGAAACGGAGGATATTGTCTTTTGCTTCAATTGCAATATTCTCTGCAAACTCCGGTGTTACGTCGTAAATGTTGCAGGCGTACATCAGATCTTCCCAAAGGAGAATTCCGTATTCATCGCAGAGATCGTAGAATTCGTCGGATGGGTAATATCCGCCGCCCCATACGCGAAGACAGTTAAAGTTTGCAAATACGCAGGCTTTTACATCGCGCTCCAGGATTTCTCTGGTGATTCTTGGGTAGAAGCAGTCATCTGGAATGTAATCTGCGCCCCGGGCAAAAATCTTTACGCCGTTTACCATGATGGCAAATTCCTGGCCCCACTGGTCATCCTCACGGGATACCGTGACGGTGCGGAGACCGATGCGGTACTCCCTGGTATCAAGAACGGTCTCGCCGGCTTTCAGCTGGATCGTCAGGGTGTATAAAGGCTGTTTGCCGTAGCCGTTTGGCCACCACAAAGCAGGGTTTGTTACGTTTATATCAGAGTCGGTGCCAGTGTAGATGAGAGCACTGGATGGATCACGGAGTTCGTAGAAAAGCTGTAAGCCGCTGACTCCGGGCTGTGCGCTGCCGCCAGATTCTGGCTGTGCTGCAGAATTTCCATTTGACTGCATAGCAGTATTTCCAGCTTTTACAACCTGTCCATCTGCTTTCTCAATTTCACTTCCAATATGAAGTGTCACAGCTCCGTCCACATGCTCCTGGCGGATCAGGGATTCGCCCAGTCTTGCAGTATCAAAGCAGCAGAGCTCCACACCGCGGAAAAGTCCCGCATCTGGAAGCTTTGGGCCCCAATCCCAGCCGAACATGGAGTGTGCTTTACGAATGTACTGGCTTCCAGAGGTAGTTCCGGTGTTGGTAAAATGAATCTCTCTTCCTTTCTCCGGCTTGTAAGTCTCAATGAATTTTACCGGGGAGGCGATATGAAGTTCCAGAAGGTTCTCGCCTTCTTTTACCAGCTCTTTCACCTGGTAGACCCAGGTGCGGTGCATATTCTCAGTATGTCCAAGCTTCTTTCCATTTAAAAAGACATCTGCCACAGTATCAATTCCGTAAAAGGTAAGAAGAATCTCCTCACTGGCAATCTCTTCTGCGCTTACAGAAAAAGCGCTTCTGATGTCAAAATCATTTTTCCAGAATTCTGTCCATTTGTACTCATTCATTCCATAATATGGATCCGGAAGAATTCCTTCTTTGCAAAAAGTCTCCATGGCGGAGCCGGGCACATTCATGTCATACCAGGTGTCCTGGCCGCTGATGGATATCTGAAAATTGTCTTTTAAGTCTCGCTTTATCATATGGTTATCCTTTCTTGTCAGCAAGCCGTTCAAAAATATTAAGATATGTAAATATAATTTAACAGTCCTATGAAGCAATGTCAACCATATACCAGTGGAGATTGTTACTGTTTATGATTTACTGTTCACGCCGACCAGTAACACGCTTCGCGATGCACAGAAAGACGAACATTC
>ERZ857750.2394-NODE-2394-length-18045-cov-4.877654_pt1 | contig 18045 bp, 17 predicted proteins | sample MGYA00519915_ERZ857750 | MGnify/ENA primary metagenome ERZ857750 (study PRJEB31778, sample SAMEA3449358) | human gut metagenome | biome: human gut; feature: human-associated habitat; material: faeces | place: United Kingdom | collected 2010/2012 ... | reverse complement strand
AAGGCTCCTTTCGAAGCCCTATAGTAGTCCAGAATTTTGTCCGCACCCTCGACTCGAATTTTTAAAGTCATTCCAGAATAATTATTTACAATAATTTGTTTCGCATGTTTTATTCTTCTGTTAACGGTTGATTCGCTTAAGGATACCTCTTCTGCTAAAACTTTAATAGTTCTGCCTTGATTATGTTTATAATATAAATAGAAACATTCGTTAATATCATGTGATTTATTAGTTTTCACTGTTTTTTCTCCTAATGATTTATATAGGAATATAATTGTTAAATATTGTAAAATAACGCTGAAAGCGTTACTTTATGTATATACAGGAGGTGTTTGAAGATGGAGAAAATAGTAATATTACCTAAAATTCCGATATCAGTAAATACTGCAATAATAACAGATGAAGAAATTCACGAAAAGTTACAAAGAGGATACACAGATGCAGAAACAGGTAATGTAAGAAGTGCTGCAGAGGTATTTGCAAAATTTAGGGAGAACCATTAGATGGAATATAATGCAGTAATTACAGGGTAAGTAGAGTAGGACATGGAAGAATTTTATAATTGTTTACATACAATTGATAAAAAGATATAATTAACATAAAATTTTATAGAAGGTAGTAGAAAGATAAAAAGCAATCAGGATAATTATATAAGAGAACTGAATACAAATCATGTTATGTTTTCAAAGAGTTTGCAGGTGAAGATAAAAAGAAGGTTATTATTATTGATGCAACCAAAGGTACAGGAAAAGTATCTGTGAGACAGGAAAGTGTAGATGAGTTATTTGATAGAGGCTATAAAATATATCGAAAGAAATAAATAGGGAATTATTAATAAAAAAGAAAGCTAATTACTAATTTTCTTAACAACCTTCAAAACAAAATAAACCTATCTTTGTGTTATACTTAAATCAACATAAAGGTCGGACAAAATTAAATATCGAAGCTACACTGTAATGTGGGATGTTAAAGGCAAGGACGTCGATAATATTCATATTTGCAGTTAAAGATAAAATTGCTATTTCATTGTTATAATTGGGTAGCAATTTTTTGTAATTTATATTTTGAAAAATCATATAATATAAAAAAATACTTTAAAAAATTATGGTCAAAAAATATAAGTGGATTTTGATTTTTGTGATTGTATTTCCAGTTATAATAACAGTAATAGTGAAAATGGCGAATAAAGAAACAACCGAGAGATTCGCAAGTGGACGAACTGTTATAATTGAAAATGACGGATATACAATAAAAATGGATGTAGAGGACTTTATACCATGTGTTTTAATGGCACAGATGGAGAAAAGCGAGTTTTCCAATGAGTTAATAAAAGCACAGAGTGTTGTGATTAGAACGTATATATATTATTGTATGAAAAATTCTCAAAGCATTGAGGCTACGCAACTGGGTTTGTCATATATTCCATACTGTAAGTTGGAAGAAATTTGGTACAGAAAGTTTTGTGGCGAAAAAGCAAATACTCCTAGAGGATTTTTTTATAATTTAACAGGGTTTGGTAAAAGTAGGTGTATGGAAGAAAATCTACATTATTGGGATAGCATAATGAAAAGCACAAGGGGGAAAGTTTTAAAAAGTAACGGAAAAATTGTGCTGCCTTTGTTTCATTTGACTAGTAATGGCAATACCAGAAGTGGCGAAAAAATATTGGGGCAGGACTATGGTTATCTAAAGGAGGTGGCGTGTAAAAGTGATTTGCAGAAAAACGATTACATAGGCATAAAATATTTTACAGTAAAAGAGTTTATAGATACTCTTAACAAAAATGGGATAGTGGTATATAAGGATAAAAAAGAGAAGTTTGACTATTCCAAAATGGATTCAAAGGATCTTCTTAATATTATTAACTGTAAAAATGTTGATGAACAGGGTTATTTATTATGGGCAAAAATTGGTGATACGAAAATAAGTGGGGATTTATTTGCTAAGGCATTGGGGCTTCAATCAACCAGTTTGCAAATTGATGAGTGCGAAAAGGGAATTAGAGTTACTACAAAAGGCATAGGTCATGGCTTTGGAATGAGTTTATCTTTCGGGAATCATTTAGCGAAGAAAGGGGCAAACTGGAAAGAAATTTTACGAAAGTTTTATGACTGTTCTATAGTAGATAATTGAAAATAAAAGATTATTTTTTATAATGGATAATATAGTTGAAAATAGAAAATTATTTTTTATAACAAATAATATAATTGAAAATAGAAAATTATTTTTTATAACGAATAATTAAAACAGAAAATCATTATTTTATAGAAGATAATATAATTGAAAACAAAAAATTATTTTATAATAGATAATAAAATAGAAAAAAATTTCATTTTTTGAATAACTTTCATTTTACAGGTCATACTATCAGTGAGGTGATAAGTATGGATAAGAAATTTATAACTGCAGTTATTGTTTGTGTTGTAGCATTAACGGCTGTGGCAAGTGGAACATATTTCATTGGTCAAAAAGGCAGGGACAATGTTGTAAATTTAAGAGAAGCAAACAATGATGCGACAACGGCAGAGGAAAATGTTAAGGTAGCTCAGGACAAAATTCAGGAAACTACTGAAGGTGACAGAGTTGCTGATGATAGCACTTATAGGGGAAGTACAGAAGGTGAAACCGAGATTGTAGCAAACAATCAGGTAGTTGAAGCCAACACAGAGTCAAATGTAAAAGAAGATGAATACATGTATGGTTTGTCATCTGAAGCTGCGGCTCAAATTAAAAAACTGAAATTTAATAAAAACAGTCAGTTGTTGTGGCCGGTTCAGGGAAATATTGTAATGCCTTATGATATGGAAAGTACAGTGTATTTTTCAACTTTAGGGGAATATAGAACTAATCCTGGAATTGTAATTGGTAGCAAAAAAGGTGAGCCAATTAAAGCAGCAGCAGATGGGGTTGTGACAACTCTTGATGAAGATGAAGAATTGGGAATTTGCATAAATCAGGCAATTGGAAATGGCTACATTGCAACTTACGGTCAGGTTATTAATCCGGAAGTCGCAGCAGGAGATTATGTTGAAGCCGGTCAGACAATTGCGTATGTTAATGAACCAACAAGATACTATTCAAAGGAAGGGGATAACATTTATTTTGCAATCGCAAAAGATGGAAATCCAATAGATCCTTTAAACTACATTAATTACGAAGATTAAGTGCCATAAAAAATTATTTGTAAAAAATTCTATATGTCGACCATAAATGTAAGATTACAAATCTTTCATTAGTGGTCGACATTTTCTGTTATAATACATTTAAGTGAAGTGAGTTTTGCATAACAAAAATGAAAAAACAAAACCAAAAGTTAGTTCTATAAAAAGAAAACAGAAAAAGCAAAACCAGAAAGTAGTTCTGGAAAACGAAAAAGGAAAAAGCAAGCCAGAAGTTAGTTTTGCATTCAACCACCCTAAAATTTTTTTAAAACAGTGAAAAAACGAAAAAACAAATGGAAAAAAACAAATGGAAAAAAATGGAAAATTTTTTTGAAAAAATAACATTTTCGAAAAACGCAGGATTATTATGTATAGAAGCTTCAAAAAACGGAGGAATAAATGATAGCGCTATATTTAGCATTAGTAGATGAAGAACAAAAAGACAAGTTTGAACAGGTATATTACAAGTATAGAAATTTGTTATTTTACATAGCTTATGAAATTTTGCAAAATGAAAGAGATGCGGAAGATGCAGTTCAGGAAGCGTTTCTTCGTGTGGCAAAAAACATAGCGAAAATTTCTGATACATATAGCAATGAAACGAAAAATTTTGTGGTGTTAATTACAAAAAGAGAAGCTATGAAAATATACAACAAACGAAAAAAGAGAGATGAGGACACAGACATTGAACTGGAAAAAGTGAGAGTTTCAGAGGCGAACACGGTTAATGCTGTTAAATTTGCCATTGAGAAAATGCCGTACAAATACTCGTCTTTATTAACACTTAAGTATGTGATGGGATATTCGGGAAAAGAAATAGCTGAAATCACAGGTTTAAGTGAAACAAATGTAAGGCAACAACTTTTAAAAGGAAGAAAATTGTTGGAGTCTATGTTGGAGGAGGAATGAAAGTGAAACTAAATGATGACGTATTGAAACAGGCACTTGTTTTACATAATCAGGAGACAATGGAGCAAATTCCTGACATTATCAATACGCACAATTTTTCTTATAGATTTGAAAAGAAAATAAGAAGAATAAGTAGGGCGCAGAAGATGTTTGGCGGAAATATGATAATGGAAAGGTGTACAAGATATTGTTCAAAAATTGCAACTTTCGTTTTATGTTTAGTTGCTGTCAATGTTACTTTTGTAAAAGCTTTTGACATAAATTTGTGGCAGATGGTAGTTACACAAACTGAAAATTTTATCAATGTGGACTTTGCACAAACTGAAAATGATAATAGTAAGGTTGCAAAAGGAAGCAGAATGATGATAAGTAGCACCCCTGACGGTTACAAAAAAGAAAGCGAGTATTTTTCAGAAGAATTGTCGGTTCAACATTTTGTAAGTGACAGTGGAACGATTAGTTATACGGAAAGTTTGGTAAGTGACACAGCCAAGATTAAAGCAAAAGCTGAAAAAACGAAAACTGTAACAGTAGGTGCCAAAGAAGTTTTGATATCTTTTGGAGCTGAAAATATAACTGCCATGTACACTGATGACAAATATTGTCACACAGTTGAGGTACAGGGAACAGATGCAGACGAAGAATTTGTCATAAACATTATATCTGAACTGGAGGCACGAAAATGAAAAAAATTACAGGACTAATAATATTTTTGCTGGCATTTACTACTGTTTTTACTTTTTCATTTGACAGTGTAAAAGCAAAAGAAGCAGGCACTAGCAAAGTACAGAGCAATGTCATAAAAATAAAACTAATAAACAGTTATGTTGACACAAATACTTCTGAAATTGTTATAAGAATAAAAAACAAGAATTCAAAAACAATACAGTTAAAAGGTATAATGCTAACTGACAGTGAGAACAAAAGGTACAAACTACCTTTTAATAAAATCAAAATTCAAAAAGGAAAGACAGAGTATACAAGTATTCCTTTAAAAAAAGAAGCTGGTCAGTATAAATTAAGTTTTATTTTCAATAAGAAAAAAGTTGTTAAAACAATATCTTTAAATGTTGAAAAAGTTGTGCCGTGGGAAAATGACAAAAATACTGCCAGCAACATTAATAACAATAATGGTAGTGACAAGAATAATAGTGGCATTGGTGGTAACGACAATAATAGTGGTGATATTAATAATGACGGAAATGACGACCAGAATAATAATGGTGGCATTGACAACAACGGTAATAATAACAAGAATAATGACGGTAACAATAATAAATACATCCCAGCTAATATTACCAACAAGGACATAACAAATACTAAATCCAAACAACATTTAGGTCAGATTCTTTTAAACAGGGATTTTCGAATTGACAAAAAAGGAAAAAGCAATATTGTTATTTTTTCGGAGAACAACTACAAAGATACATACAAAACAAAAATAAAAGTAATAATAAAACGGAAAAACAAAAAAGGATTTAAAGTATGTAAAAAATATGTTGAAACGAAAAAAAGCAATATAGCTTTTCTAAATAAAACTTTTAAATTGAATAAAAAAGGAAAATACAAAATGGTTGTGAAAATAACCAGATACAAGAAAACGGTTAAAGGAACAGTGAAAGAGAGTAGCACGTATGCATCAAATACTGTAAAATTCAAATAGGAGGTATCGTATGAAAAGAACAATGAAAAAAATAACGGCAATGATAATAGTAGCAGGTATGCTTTTAACTGCAATGCCATACGCAGACTATCAAAATGTAAATGCCAAAACTACAACAACAAAATGCCCAGCAAACAAGGGAAGCAAAACGAAAACTACAACAACGAAATGCCCTGCAAATAAGGGAAGCAAAGCTAAAACTACAACACCAAAATGCCCAGCAAACAAGGGAAGCAAAACAAATAAGATATATCTCTACAAGTCAGGAACTAAAAGTAGCAAAAAAACTAAAACCATACGAGTATATCAAACAAAGCAGCTTTATTTTAAAGGTATGGGGAAAGCAAAAAAAATTAAGTGGAAAAGCTCAAAGAAAAAAGTCGCAAAAGTTTCTAAGCAGGGAATTTTGACAGGGTTAAAAACAGGCAAGACAACAGTAACAGCCAAAGTCAAAAAGGCAAAATACCAGATTAAAATAAAAGTTAAGAAACCATTGAAAATCAAGGGGGAGAGCGTGGGTGGCTCTCAGTTGAAGCAGGGCATATTTATTAATGACTACTATGCTTCTGATAAAAATACATTAATAAGTCCTACTTCAATAAACATAGCTCTTGGAATGGTTCTTAATGGAGCAAAAGGAAATGTTTTTTGTCCTAGCAATGTAGAAAGAAATCAGCAGGTTTATGTAACTCCAAAAAGTGAAGTCGAAAAATATCTCGGAAATAAAGTAGATAAATACAACGAGTATGCTAAAAAAATAATGGACGCAAAAGATAACTCCACGTTAAAAATAGCGAATTCAATATGGTACAAAAGTGGAATAAAACTAAGTGATACTTTTGAAAATGCAGTGAAAAAATACTACTATGCCACAACTAATGAAATTCCATTTGACAATACAGGGGCGGAGCAAATTAACAAATGGGTGAATGACAACACAGATGGCATGATTGATAAAATCATAGATAATATTGACAAGAGTGCCTATGCATACATATTAAATGCAACGCTTTTTAACGGAAAGTGGACATGGAAATTTGACACATCAGATGTTAAGAGCAAAAAATTTAAAAAGTTTAACGGAAAAAAAGTAAACGTTGAAATGATGGAAGAGGAAAGCAACAGTTATTACGAAAATGACTATGCATTAGCTTTTGAAAAAACTTATGAAAAAGATAAGAAATACTCATTTATTGGTATATTGCCAAAAGCAAAAGGAAGTTTCAAACTGGAAAACCTTAATATTGAGGAACTTTTGAAGAAAAAGAAAAAAGATCAGGTTCAAATAGGAATTCCGAAATTCGAATATGCCTGGAAGAATAATATAAAGTCTTCATTAGTAAGTGCCGGAGTAAAAGAAATTTTTAACAAATACATACCTGCATTAAATCCAATGTTTGATGACGCAGATTCGAGTAACAAATATGTGGATGAGATAATTCATAGCACAGCCATTGAAATGAATACTGACGGAACGAAAGCGGCCGCCGTAACTGCAGCTGTTGCTAAAGAAACATCAATTAGAACGTGTTCAAATAAAATACTGCTGGACAGACCGTTTGCTTACATAATAAAAAATAACAAAACAGGAGAAATACTTTTTATTGGAAAAGTAGTTGATCCAACATTGAAATAGTAAAAAGGCGCATTAAGTTGCGTCTTTTTTTGTAGCAAAAGCCTGACAAGCGATATCGTGCTTGCACGAAATATCATTTGTCAGGCGTAAGAACATCGAAAAGCTATGCTTTGAGATGCCTGCTATCTGCAATCGAGTAGGAGTCAGCCTACTCGATTGACCACAGATATATTGTAAACTTCTTGTAATAGTGCCATAAAAAAGATAAAATAAAAGAGATATTATTGTACGGAAAATAATGAAAATATAGAAAACAAATGAATAAAATTACATACATGGAGGACAAAATGGGAAAGTACATAATGGCGCTTGATCAGGGAACAACAAGCTCAAGAACGATTTTATTTGACAAAGGTGGCAATATAATTTGTCAGGCAAATAAGGAATTCGAACAGATATTTCCAAAGGCAGGCTGGGTTGAGCATAACCCGGAAGAAATTTGGATGACACAGGTTTTAACAATGGGAGAGGTAATGCGAGAGGCAGGAATTGACGGAACTGACATTGAAGCAATAGGCATTACAAATCAAAGAGAAACAACCGTTGTGTGGGACAAAAACACTGGGAAACCAATTTACAATGCAATTGTCTGGCAGTGTAGAAGAACTTCTGACATTGTGGATAAATTAGTGGCAGATGGATTGACAGATACAATAAAAAGTAAAACAGGACTTGTACCTGATGCCTATTTTTCGGGAACGAAAATTAAGTGGATTCTTGATAACGTAGCAGGAGCGAGAGAGAAGGCTGAAAAAGGCGAGCTTCTTTTTGGAACAATTGACTCATGGCTTATGTGGAAATTAAGTGGCGGTGTAATTCACGCAACAGACTATACAAATGCAAGTCGAACCATGATTTATAATATCAATGATTTAAAGTGGGACGAAGAGTTGCTTGAACTGTTAAATATACCGAAATCAATGCTACCAAAGGTTATGCCGTCAAGTGGAATTTTCGGGTACACAACAGCGGAACTATTAGATGCAAAAATCCCAATAAGTGGTGTGGCAGGGGACCAGCAGGCAGCTTTGTTTGGTCAGTGTTGTTTTGAAAAAGGTGACGTAAAAAATACATACGGCACAGGGTGCTTTTTGCTTGCAAACACAGGTGACAAAATTGTTAAATCAAAAAATGGATTAATCACAACAATAGCCGCATCAACAGATAAAGTTGAGTATGCTTTAGAGGGCAGTGTATTTGTGGCTGGGGCAGCGATTCAGTGGCTTAGAGACCAGATGCATTTGGTTGACAGTGCAGCAGAAAGCGAGGATGTTGCCTCAAAAGTTCCGGATACAAACGGAGTCTATGTAGTTCCCGCATTTACGGGGATGGGTGCTCCATATTGGAAACAGGATGCAAGAGGTATGGTAGTTGGAGTAACAAGAGGTACAAGCAGAGAACATTTTGTAAGGGCAACTTTGGAGTCTTTGGCATATCAGACTAACGATGTATTACAGGCAATGGAACAGTATATGGGACAGCCAATTAATACAATAAAAGTAGACGGCGGTGCCTGTGCTAACAATCTGTTAATGAAGTTTCAGGCAGATATTTCCCAGAAGAAAGTTAAGCGACCTTCAGTGATAGAAACTACAGGGCTGGGAGCAGCATATTTGGCAGGTTTAGCCACAGGTTATTGGAAAAACAAAGAAGAGATAAAAAGAAATATGTCAATAGATAAGGAGTTTGTTCCACAGATGAGTAAAGAAGACGTTCAGGAAAAACTAAAGGGCTGGAGCAAAGCTGTAAAGTGTGCAATTATTTATAGTGAAGAATAAGATAAAATTAAGACCGGATTGTTGTTTTGACAATGACAATCTGGTCTTATAAGTTTTTAATAAAATGACTATATTAATGATACCATATACTGATATAATCAGAACAGATATAAAATTCATATTAACCATATATGAATTACTTACATTAGGAGGAAAATTATGAATAGTAAAGTAGTATCAAAGATTGTATTAACAGCACTTTTTGCGGCATTAGTTTATGTTGCAACTTCAATTATCAGATATCCTACATTTGGAACTCAAGGTTATATAAATATTGGAGATAGCATTGTATTATTAAGTGCATGGCTTATTGGTGGTGTTTATGGAGGACTTGCAGCTGGAATCGGTTCAGCATTAGCTGATCTTTTAGCACAGTATGTAACTTATGTACCAGGAACATTTATCATTAAGTTTTTAATGGCACTTGTTGCATATTTAATTTTTACAGCACTTAAGAAAACAAATATTAACAAAGTTGTAGCTTACATTGTAAGTGGTGTAGTTGCAGAATTAATTATGGTATTTGGTTATTTCTTATATGAAAGCACAATATTAGGATATGGACTTGCAGCAGCAGCTTCAATTCCAAGTAACGCCATTCAGGCTGGAACATGCTTAGTAATTGGTTGCATTGCAATCGGAATTTTAGAAGGCGCAAAAGTTCCAAATTTACTTAAAAAATACGTGTAGATAAAGTCCCCCAATGGTGAGAACCATTTTTATAAAACTTTAAGGTAAAGGTTGAATTTATTTCAGCCTTTGCTTTTGCGTTAGGGAGAAATATTGTGGAGTACCAGATATAAAAATGTGTAATTAGAAACAGTTTGTTAAGCATATAAAAAGTCTTAGTAATTATAAATAGTAGATTAAACATGGAAAATGTTGAAAATATTATGGAGTTACTTTCTTATTAAAGGAAAATATATTTGTAAATAATATAATATTGGTATAAAATATAAAAAGATATTAAGATTAAAAAGTTATTTTTTATAACTTTAGGAGGCGTAGAATGTATACTGAACTTACAAAACAGGCAGAAGAAGTTACAAGAGAGATTGTCGAGAAAGCAGGACTTACAAAGGGACAGATTTTCGTAGTAGGCTGTTCATCAAGTGAGATTTGCGGAGACAAAATTGGAACTAATTCAAACCTTGAAGTGGCACAGGCTGTATTTAAGGGAATTTATCAGGTTTTACAGGAAAAGGGCATATATTTAGCAGCCCAATGTTGCGAGCATCTTAACAGAGCAATTATCGTTGAGAGAGATGCAGTACCTTTTTCAGACATAGTTAATGTTGTGCCTCAACCAAAGGCAGGTGGTTCTTTTGGAACAACTGCATACAAAACATTTGCAAATCCTGTTGCAGTTGAAGAAATCAGAGCTGATGCAGGAATTGACATAGGTGGAACACTTATCGGCATGCACATTAAGAAGGTTGCCGTTCCTGTTAAGTTAGAACATAACAAAATCGGTGAAGCAAACGTTCTTGCTGCAAGAGTTAGACCAAAATTCATTGGCGGAGAAAGAGCAGTGTATAACAAAGATTTAATGTAAAAAGTTTTAATTAAATATATTTATTTAGAAAACAATTCGTAGACTTAACTTAAAGGAATAATGATACAGAATTGCTTTTTATTTATGGAATAAGAAATTTCTCCGGAATTTCTTATTCCATAAATAAACGTTCCACTAGGGATATACTCTGGCGTGAAAAGAAAATAGTTGCGGACGGGGATGCATTGGTTGCGTAGAATGTCGCAAGCGACATTCTTTATTATTAAAAGAAGGGAGAAGGCGGTTGTATTTTAAGAATACATCGTGTAAAGAACAGATGAAAATATTGAAAAATAGGAAAATGATATCTTATCTGCTTATTGTATGTATGGTTGTTACATATGCACTACCTAATAGCTTGGTAAAGGCAAAAGAAAATAAAATATCAGGTCAGTGTGGACCTACAGCATATTTTCAGTTAGAAAAAGACGGAACATTACGAATTACAGGTAGTGGTTACATAGATATTAACCAGTTTCAGGATTTACAGGATGCACATTTGGAGGATAAGACAATAAGAATTGTTCTTGAGAAATATATTAAAAATGTTCCTGACGAAATATTCAAAAATTATACAAAAGTTGTAGAGGTTGAATTGCCAAATCATTTGGAAACAATCGGGAAGAACTCCTTTGCAAACTGTACTGCATTGAAAGAAATAATTCTACCGTGCTGGCTAAAGACAGTAGATGATTATGCTTTTTTTAATTGCACAAGTCTTGAGAGTGTGTATATGTTGTTATGTACTTACACGAAAAGTTATATAAATTACGAAGCAGGAACCATAAGTGATTATGCTTTTTATGGATGTAACAATATTAAAGTAGTATTAACAGGTGTTAGTCAACCGTCTAAAATGCCACAGCAGTGGCCTGAAACAATAGAAAAAGCTTATGGCAACAAAAGATGTAAAATATGGCAATATACAGGTGATAATGTAGAAAAAATTAAACTTAGCGCTGCATCTACTCCTTCGGATAGTATAAATTATATTATTTTCGGTGATGAACTTTCTATTATAAATAATGAGGGGGTAATAGATACGGAAATATCCTGTAATTCAAAAAAAGTTATTGTATGTGGTGATATAACTGCAATAGAGGAAGGAGGATTCAAAAACTATACTAATTTAGAGGAAATTTATTTACCCGAAAGTATTGAAAGAATAGAATACGGTGCTTTTAGAGGTGATTCAAAATTAAAAGAAATTACAATACCAAGTAAAGTAACAAAAATCGCTGGAAAGGCGTTTGATGAGTGCACGTCATTAACAACAATGACAATTAAAAATCCAAACATTGAAATCGCTAAAGAAAATATGCCAGTAAATTTAAAAACAATATATGGTTTTAAAGATTCTACAGCAGAGACTTACGCAAAAGAAAACGGAATAGATTTTATAAGCATAGATTTAGATTATGAAAACAATGATGGAGAAACAGAAACATCGGCTACAACAACAGGGACTAACAGTGATGGAACAACAGGAGCGACAGAATCCGGTGAATCGGAAACATCTACAACTAAAGATAATACATCAGTTAAGCCAACTGTAACAACTGAAAATAGAACATCTAATATAAGTACAACAGAAAATATAGAAAGCCAGACGACACCTGAAATTACGACTACAGATAAAAATGTAGAGCCTACAGAAAGTCAGACAATACCAGTAGTTACAACTACGGATAAAAATGCAGAAAGTCAGACAACATCTGTTAGTGCTACCACAAGTAAGAAGCTGGGAAGTCAGACAACATCAGGCAGGAATAATACTGAAACTACTAAAGGACCATTTGATATTACACCATCAGGTAAATTCAAAATAAAAAGTGTAAAAGAACTGAATTATCATTCTGTAAAATTGTCATGGAAAAAAATAAAGAATGGCAATAGTTACAAAATATACAAAGCACAAAAAGATGGTCCGTTCCAATTAATCGGAAAAACAAAAAGCAACATATTTATTGATTCAAAGGTAAAAGCTGGTAAAACATATTTTTACACAATACAGGCAACTGGAAAAAATAATAAAGTAACCTGGTCAGTCATTTGGTCAACGTATGTTAGAGGCGTGCCTAAAAAGCCTAAATTAACTTTAAGAAAAAGCAAAACCATATGGATTTTGACATGGGGAGTAATAAAAGACAACAGCAAAGGCGTTGAGGTGTATATGAGAAAAGGCACCCAAGGAAAATTTAAAAAAGTGAAAACAATTAAAAACATAAAAAAGAGCAAAAAGAAAAAAGGTGCTACAGGAATGACGGCTGATGTAAGCAGGCTGAAATCCAAAGGAACTTATTTCTTTAAAATAAGAACCTACGCTATAGTTAATGGAAGAAAAATTCATAGCCGTTGGTCTAAAACAAGAAAAGTTAAAAAATAGAATATAACTATACAACGTAAGAAACAGTTTTACAGAATTTAAACAGGCATTTCTTTATTTATTATCATTTATGAAAAGAAGAAATACAGAGTTGAAAAATTTTGTAGGACTGTTTTTTATGTAATAAGTAATTTGTTGAAATAATTATTACATAAAAGGTATTTATCAATTAGTGAAAATTCATATGAAAAAAATTGTGCAAAAAGGTCAAATTTTGAAAAAAACTAACAAAAAACATGGTAAAATATTACTATAAGACAGCGTGGAAATATGGAAGAAGGGAGAAAGTTATGAATAAAGATATTGATTACGATGCTTTACGAAATGATTTGGAGGATTATTATGGTACGGCTATGTTTGGAGGTGCTGGTATGGCAATGGGTGGCTTGTCGGATGTAGAAAGTGCATCAGATGACAGACTGATTGAAATTGCTGCAAGGGAAAGAATCAATTTAGGAAAATATGAAAAATAAAGTGTTAAGAACGGAAAAATGCGAGATAAGGAGAGGTAAAAAATATGGCAGAAGTTTATTGTGACTTTAGGTTAGACGCAAATACTGACAAAGAATTTGAAATAATAAAGGAAATTTTGGAGCACAAAATACTAAATCAGAAATATGCTTTTTATAGTGTTGACGAATATGACTCAGAGAATAGAAGCATAATATTTGATGAAGCATCAGGAGGTCTTGAGAATACTGTTCTAAGCCTTGTGGCAGAAATAAATAGCTATATAGATGAACTTGCAGAGCTGCAGGAATCGGAAGCGGACAAGGAAATATTTAGAAATTTTCATTATGAAGTATATGCGACAATACTTGATTGTTATTGTGGTCTTTCACGAGATGTTATTATAGAGAGAAATAATGGCAAGGTCACAATGCAAGAGGAAAAAGAAGTTTCGTATTATGATATTTATTTTAGTAACGAAGATGAGGCAAAAGATGAATACGAATTTGTATGCAGTAGGGTAAGACAAATATCTGGTCCTGATCCTTATATTATGCCACTGGAAGAGTTTATGAAAAGAAAAGGAGATACGATTTATATAGGATATGATGGAATGACAGATAAGAGTCCAGGATGGGAGGAGCCGGTAGAATTGATTTTGAAAAAAATTGAAATTAATTATTTAGACAGCCTTTAATACATACTGGATGCACGCGAGTGCAGTAGTCAGGAAGAGCTAGTTAATAAAATGACGAAAAATAGAAGATAGTAGGAGGATAGTGGAATGAAGTTATTTGTTACAGGTGATAATCACATCGGAAGAAAATTTGATAAATATAGTATTAAAAACCAGTTGATAGAAAGTAGATTCCTTTGCCTTAAGGATATGGTTGAAACTGCAGAAAAAGAGCAATGTGAGTTCTTCGTTATTACAGGGGACCTTTTTGATAATACTTATGCAATAACAAAAAAGGATGTTAAACGTGTAGTTGAGATTCTTGCAGGTTTTAATCAGAATGTTTTGGTGCTTCCCGGAAATCACGATTTTTATTCAGGTAATGAACAGCTATGGAATGATTTTATGACTATGGCAGATGCTCATAGCAATATTATTGTACTTAATGAATACCAGCCGTATGAATTTGATAGTAGTGATGGACCGGCTGTTTTTTATCCTGCTTATTGCGATAGTAAGCATAGCGATACTAATCGCTTGGATTGGATAAAGGAAGAGAATATTGATGGTGTGAGCAAGTATAATATTGGTATTGCTCATGGCGCTTTGGAAGGACTTGCAATTGATACAGAAGGGGCGTATTTTCCAATGACTAGAACTGAGCTTGACAGTATTCCAATGGATGTGTGGTTATTGGGACATGCTCATGTGACAGAACCTGCAATTCCAGCTAATGAGGAAAAGACAGGCTATACTATTTTTAATGCCGGAACACATGAACAACTTGATTTGCACAATAATACAGAAGGTAATGCCTTTGTGATTACATTACGGAACAACGATGGAATTAAGAAAATTTTGGCTAAACGTGTAGTAACCGGAAGAATAAGATACTACGATGAGAAGTTGGCTTTTAATGCTACAGACAATAAGTCTTTAGAAGAGACTATCGAAGAATTGGTAAAAGATTACTCTAGCAACTCAATTGTAAGACTGACAATCTCCGGAAGTATAGATGCATCTGAATATCAGAAAAAAGAAGCAATTTACGAGGCTCAACTTAGTAGATTCTTGGATCACATGATTTATGATAACGACCTAAGTGAGAAAATTACCAGTGAAAAGATTGAAAATGAATTTTCAGAGATTGGTTTTGCAGCCAAATTTTTGAAAGGGTTATTGGATGATCCGGTGGAACTTCAGATGGCGTATGATATTGTGAAATCATTGAAATAGAGGAGGTTGTACATATGAATATTAAATCAGTTAAAACTAGACAGTTTGCAGGTATTAAGAATAAAGAGGTCGAATTTGAAGACGGACTAAATGTATTGGTTGGTAATAATGAGACCGGTAAAAGTACCATGGTTGAGCTTATTTATCAGACTTTATATAGAGACTCTAAGCTTAGTAGGAGTAAGAAAGAAGACAAGGATTTCATTGCAAGATTTATGCCTTCTGATTCCAAGGGAGATGTTGTAGATGGAACGTTAGTGTTCGCTACAGATGATGGTCTGTATACCCTTCAGAAGAAGTGGGGGGCTTCAGAGATGTGTGAACTAGAGTCTTCAAACGACGGAATTATTGCAAATGAGAAAAAGATTAGAGAGATAATTGATGGTGAATTGGTTTACAAGAGGGGGCTTTATGATGATGTGGTTTTTGCATCTCAAAAAAGTCAGGCAAATGTGGTTGAGCACATTTTAAACAAGCTAGACAAAAAAGCACTTGTAAAACAGGATTTGGTTTCTATTATTGCGTCTGAAGGAATGGCATCAACAGAAGGGATTGCTCCGGAAGAAATTGAAAAGATTATTCAGGAAAAGATTGATGCACTTAGTGGACATTGGGATTTTGTAAATGATGGTCCTGATAAAAAACGAGGAATTAAAAATAAATGGGTTCAAGGTGTAGGAGCTATTCTGGAGGCTTATTATACTAAAGCAGAACTAGAGTATGCTTTGCAGAAGAGTGAACTTGCTGAAAAAGCTATTGATAATGACAATAATAAAATTAATGAAGCTAAAGAAAAGCTAGAAAATTATCAGGCTGAAAAAGAAGAGTATGAACGTTATGCAGCAGCGCTTGCTGCTTATAATAGTAATATGGAACTTAGGAATAAGTATTTAAAGGAGATAAATAAAATTTCTGCAGATTTAAAGGAATATCCGCAACTTCTCAAAGAATATGAAGGAGCTTTACATTTAAAGACGCTCGCTAAGGCTCAGGATATAATTTCGAAGTATAAAGAAATCCAAGCGGCAAAAGATAGTCTTGATGAGGCAAAAAAAACAATCGAAGGTAAGATAGAAATAACTGCTGAAGATGAGAAAAAGCTTGATACTCTTGAGTCAGATATTAGCAATTTGCGAGCACAGCTTTCTAATCTTAATTCTGTAGCTAATATTAAGAAACTTGGAAACACCGATATTCAGGTCAAATCAGTTGCTACAGGCAAGGACATAGATATTTCTGCCGGTGAATTTGATATTAATGAAACTGTAGAGATTACAGTTCCAGGTGTTATGAGCATGACCATTGCAGCAAAGGATATAGATGTGGAAGATGTTAAGCGACAGCTTGATGAGAATAATAAGGAGAGAGAAGCACTTCTTTCAAAATGCAGAGTTAAGGATCGTGATGAACTTAGAACTAAGAAGGAGGAGTATACAGAAGCATATCATAATTTAAGTGCTGCTCAGAAAGATTATGATGATCGTATAGAAGGCATAGATCTTGATAAGCTTGATGAAGATTATGAACATCATAAGGAAAAGTCTTCAGAACTGGATGGACTTGATAAGAAAATTAAGGAACTTTGCGGTTCTGAATCAATAGATTCTTATGAAGCAATGTTAAAACAGAAGTGCAATTCCATAGAAGGAGAATATGATGCCGAGTCACCCGTTGATTGCATGAAGAAAAATCTTAAAGTGGCAGAAGCCAAACTTGCAGAGATTGATTCGCAACAGGGTGACGTTGAAAACATTCCAAAGAAGTATCGTGATATTGATGATGTCGAAGTTTACAAAGAAACACTTAAATCCAATATTAAAGATGCTAACAACCAAATTGAAGAGGCAAAGGAAGATCTCAGTGAGCATGAAAAAGAGCTTGGTGATGTGGCACCTGAGGATTTGAGAACTCAAATTGATGATGCAACAATAGAATTTCAGAAACTTAAGGATGACTGCGAAAGATGGAATCATATTTTAGCAGTTCTTAAAGCGACTCGTGAGAATATGGCTGGCGAAAGTACAATGTCTGATGTTCAGGATAGGTTTGCAGAGTATCTTTCTGTAATTACTGATGGCAGAATTAATCTTAAGTCTATGGATGAAAATATGGATGTAAATATTCAAAGTGGTAATAATCACATGACTTATGAAATTCTCTCAGAGGGTACAAAAGACACGATTGCCCTTGCCTTTAGACTGGCAATACTTGAACATTTATTTCCTAATGGTGGTGGTCTTGTAGTTTTTGACGACCCATTTACAGAGATGGATGAAAACAGAACAGAGCAAGCGTGTAAGTTGGTTCAGAAATTTGCTGATGCCGGTAACCAGGTTATTTTTGTAACTTGTGATAATAAATATAAAAATATGCTTTCAGGAAATATAGTGGAACTGTAGGAAAGTAAAAAAGTAACCGCCGTCTGCAAATGGTATGGTTACTTTTTTAATCATATTATATTGGACTAACCGTCTATCGGTAGTACCTTTTGTAATATTGTAGTAACAGATGATTATTGATATTTCAAGAGTATTTTGAATAGAGAGGGGGGTGCGGACATTTTCTTGGACTATCTAAGTGACCAATCCAAGTCTA
>ERZ857750.2389-NODE-2389-length-18055-cov-4.944278_pt1 | contig 18055 bp, 18 predicted proteins | sample MGYA00519915_ERZ857750 | MGnify/ENA primary metagenome ERZ857750 (study PRJEB31778, sample SAMEA3449358) | human gut metagenome | biome: human gut; feature: human-associated habitat; material: faeces | place: United Kingdom | collected 2010/2012 ... | reverse complement strand
CCCAATCTGCTACTTTTCTTATATTAAGTTTATCAAGTGTTACTATTTCAAATTTTGTTGCCTTAGTTTGTTCTTTCTTAGATTTTGTTGCTATTTTACTATTACCCTTACCATTAGTGCAGTTTCTTATATCTTTTTCTTTTAACTTGCCATGTAAGTAATTATAACAATCCAATTTAAATTGCTTCCATTTATCAGAATGATTTACAAAGTATCTAGGGCATATTTTTCTAGTTACATCATAATGTCTTATAAAATCTTCTCTTGGATCTAATCCATAATATTGTGCAAGCCATGCTCCTAATTTAACCATACTTACATACTCTTCATCTGTATAATGGTCATCGTTCCCAGTTGTTGCACATTCAATTCCTATACTATAATAATTTGCTGCATTAGTGGTCCATGCTATTCTTTTCATAGGTATATATGTATATATAGTTCCATCTAAGTCCATTACAAAATGTGAACTTGCATATCTATTACCTTGTTCCCCTCTATTGATACTGTTAAACCAATTATTAATCGTATTAATTCCTTTTACATCATGTGCGCCTGTGTAATGAAAAGCAATTTTAGTCGTTCTACGTCTAGTACCTCCTGCTATATATTTGCTAAGATATGATGGTGTTTTGCACACCATTTTTGGTTTTGATACTGTCATAAAAATACCACTCCTTTTTATATTTAAATTAGATAATTATTTATTAGTTATCTAATTCTTTATATCTATATTCACCAAAATATTTAATTTCAGCTTGTTCCCTTGCTTTAATTGCTTCTTCTTTTGTGTCAAATAATCCTAAGTGAATAAATTTTTGATTATATTGAATATAAGCTCTCCATTTATTAGTTTGCTTGTGTAATGAAACTCCGGTTATTCCACTAGTGTTATTATTTCTAAGAGGTCTATTCATTTCATTTTGTTGTTTTGTGCATATTCTTAAATTCATTTTTCTGTTATCTAGAGGGTTTAAATTTACATGGTCAACCACCATGTCATTAGGACAGTTCATAATAAATCTATGTAATTGTATTTTCTTTTCTTTTCCTCCTCTGACATAGCCGTAAGCATCTAAACACCATTTATATTTTTTAACTTTATGCATATCATCCAAATCTATTAAAGTTTTAGCTTTTTCATTGCTGTTTATATCATAAAGAATTATTTCGGCATAGTTATCATACAAAATAATCTCATTAGGGTCTTTCAAAGTTCTTCTCACTTTACCATATCTCTTAAATTGTCTGTAATGTTTATTGCAATATCCTTTTCCATGAGTCTTATCATTACATCCATCAACTTTACAAATTTTCACAATATCACCCCTTTATTACTATAATTTCCATAATATAGAGGAATGATATTATTTATCACCTTCTTTATTTTCAATTAAATTTTTAAAAGCTTGATGAAGTCCTACAGAACTTAAACCGCTCAACATTCCTCCTAGTAATACATTTACATTAAAATAGCCTGCTATAAAGTAGTTTAAAACCACTCCTATGCAGGCCATGATTAATGGTATATATTTATTAGGTATAAAATCTAAACTTGTTTTTATTACATATCCAATACAACAACATACTAATATTACTGCAACTACTAAATAGTTACTTATAACACTTAAATCTAACATTTATCTCTCTCCTTTATTTTCTAATTCCTTTATTTTTTCTTCAACAACACTCATTCTGCTTATAAGATTATTATGACGATCTACCCTGTTTGATAAAATTTGTATATCTTCTTTTAAATCTTTTATTTTCTCATTAATTACCGCTGTATTTTTATTATTAGAAAAATACGAACCAGCCAATGTTCCTATTAATGCTAATATTGCAACAATTATTTCTGTATTCATAGACAACACCTCTATTCTAGCTATGTTTGACTCTATCTTTTAATTCATCTTGTTTGGCATCATTAAATTGTTTCACTTCTGAAAGATAGCCTGTAATTCTGCGAATTCTTTGGAATGGAATTGGAACTACTTCATATTTCAAATCAACATAATCTCCATCTAATTTTACTGTAATATATTTAATTTGTTGCCCCGGATTTTTCTTTTGAACATAATCTATATATGCTTGTCTCTCTCTTTCATCTAATTCTACTGTACATCCTTCTTCATTCCAGCAATGAAAATCCATAATATCACCCCTTTTTTACATTAAAAAAGGACTTAAAATTAATTAAGTCCTTTAACTTTCTATATTGATTTATAAAGTACAATTATCCCTATTATAGACAGAATACCTATTAATACGCCTATTAAACATAATGCTAATGCTATATATAATAAAGCCATGCCAACACTCCTTTTTATTAGAAAGTATTAACATGACTTAATTTTTATAAACATTTTTCTTACGCAATTGATTCAAATTGTGTAGTTTAAGATGTTTATTTATCTCGAACTAAAAATCAAATCCAACTTTTTTTAATTCTTCAAATATCATTTGTGCCATCATTTTGTGTCCTAACTCATTTGGATGTACTATATCTTTTCCATTATTCCCAAACAAAGTTACATTTTGTGGAATATTAGGTCTATATAAATTTGTGTGGTAACAATCTATATAATAGAAACCCCTATTCCAAGCTAAATCTTTCATTGCATTTGCTTGTATATGAGCAGAATCATTGATGCCATGTCTATCAGTTGCTCCACGTGGAGGATTTGAAATTAAAATAATCGGTTTTGTAGGATATTTTGTAGTTATAGCATCTAACATCAAATTCATTCTACCGCACCATGTATCTTCTGTGGTATCTGAATAGACACCTATTGCATTTTTATTCCCACAATTATTACTATCACCCATTAGAATTATAGCATCTGCATCAGCTTCATAGTTTTGTTGTACTCTTTCATATCCTTTTAATCCTTGTCCTACTCCTGAGGCATCATTTGCATTTCTCAAAATTGTTAAGCTTTGTCCACTACAAGCATGGTTGTAAACTGTAGCCCATTCAAACCATTCTTTTAACCATATATGCCATTGTCCAAAATGCGTTATGCTATCACCATCAACTATAATTTTTTTACCTTTCCATTTACTTCTATTAAAATCTATAGTGTCTATTAATTCTTTAGTAGCTTCTCCTGTTAAGCAAGTATAATCATTTGTTGTATTATCAACTGATTTTGGTATAAATGAATTAAATTTATCAACAACCAATGTTGGTATTTTTATTTTTGTTAATACATATTGTTTAGTATTTTTAATTACATTATATCTTATATATTTAGCATTCTCATCTGTTACAATAAGCGTATTTTCACCACCTACAACAGATTTTACATAACCAATATATTTTTTATCTTCATCATAATAACAAAAAGCACAAGGCCAACCTGTATTTCCAACAGCTATTATAATCTCTGTATTAGGAATTATATCTATATAATCAGTCACCATAAAACTAACGTTAGCTTGTATATTCCCAGTCGCTAATAAAAGTCCTTCTGTGCAAGTACTCTCATCGTATTGGTCAACATACATCGTATTAGAAAAATCATAGTTTATATTGTTGTCTATTAAATCTTTTTTCAATTTATATGTATAAGTTGTTAAATTCATTAAAACAGATTTAGTACTTGATTTACTACAATGAAATCTAATGTATTTAGCATTTTTATTAGTTATTGTTATTACTTGATTACCTGAAGAATTAACTGTAATATTACCTAATAAAGTTTTTTGTTTATCATAATACCAAACTTTAGATGATAGCCCTGTTTGAATATGGTCTATAGTAATCTCTGTATTAGGTATTATTTCTGTATAATCAGAAACTCCAAATTCTGTATTAGAATAATCAGTCAAATTAGTACCATCAGAAGTTGTTTTACCCCAGTTTGTTTTGCTGCTATCATAAGTATTTACAACTTTAGAATGCTGGGTTTTATCTAAAAACGAAACCTTTGCCTCTGTTACAGCATCATCTTGTATATTAGAAGTACTTACACTATTGTTTCCTAATGCAATGCTTGCAAGTGTGCCATCATCTATTTTACTTTGTATTATAGAAGTTAATTGTTCATCTGTAACGGTAGCAGTAGGTATTTCTACACTTGTTATTTGAGTACCATCATTCATAAGTTTAAGTGTTTGACCACTCATACTCATAGTTATTTTGGATAAGTCTACATCACTTCCACCTATTTCGATTCCATCACCTATAAGCGTTCCATCTTGTTTTTTAATATAGACTTTTCCATCTGTATGTTTTATAAGTGAATAATTCGCAATATCTTTATATTGCGTATTAAGTGCTTTACCTTGTGCAGCACTCAAAGCAGCAGTAGTTGAGTCACTTTCTAGATTATTTACAACTTCTATTGTACTTCCACCTGCAGGTAATTCAGTTCCACTATCTAATTTTGTTCCATCCTCTTTTGCTAGGTATATTTTTCCACCTTCTACTATAGATTTAGCAGGCATTTTATTATTAAGTTCTTTACCTTGCTTTGCGCTTAAAGCAGATGTTGAACTATCACTATTTAAATTATCTACTATTGCTACCGAACCTGTTCCACCTGAATTTTGATGTGCTGCCTCTATACCATTTTCCATATTGTTTAACGCTTCTTTTGTAATTCTGTCTCCACTTTTCCATACTTTTTTATTATAAGACATTTTATCCCTCCTTATAAAAAAGAGGACCTATGAAGATCCTCTTAAATGATAATAAAAAAGAGAAGATTAATTTTCTATTAAATCTTCTCTGCCTTCTGCTACTAATATAATGTCTATTCGTTCTTTATATTTGCTAAACTTACTCATAACCTTTGCATAACTAAGGTTACCTTTCATTATTTGTAATGCTAAATATCCAGCCATTCTTATTCACCTCCTTCTTCTCCAAATAATAAATCATTCAATGCAGCTTGAGTTAGTTCTAATTCTGATTTTAATTCTTCAACTTCCTTTTTTAGTTTTCCATTTTCTTCTTTTTCCTTATTTATTTCTATCAATGATTTTTCATGAAATATTTTCATTACTCATAGGCACCTCCAAATCCGTATATAGCAACTTCTCCATCATATCCTTGATTCTTTGTGACTGTTATTCTTATTTTGATTCCCCATTTGGAAGCAGTTTTGCTTGTATTAGTAAATAAATGAGGTCTATTAAGTACTACCATAGTAGTTGCATCTTCCCATTTAGGATTAGGGTCAAATCCATTGTTACATACTTCTACTTTTCCAACTCCTCCAGTTGTGGTCCATTGAGGGGATACTAATATCTTTGTTGCTTTTGCATCTGTTTCTATTGCATTTTTCATAACTATTTGTAGTTTTGTTATTTTTCTGGAAAATGTAATAGTCTTTGAACTACTTCCGCCAAGAGCATCACTTGCTATTATTTCTACTGTATTTGTATTAGATCCACAAGTAAGCCAAAACGTATCAGTTATTCCTACTGTATAGTTTGTATTTGAAGTTGCACTAAATTGGTTTATTACTTCACCATTCAATTTTTCAGTTACAGTTATTGCATCTCCTTCATTATCTTTAACTGAATAAGTAATACTAGGTTTAGTTGTTAACTCTCCTAAGTCTACTTGCCCTGTATAAGTTATAAATGGTGCTGAATTAGTCTTTACAAATGTATATCTTCTATATGTAGTAGCTTGCCCATCTGTTACTTCTATCTCTATAGTGTTGGTAGTATTCATGCTAAGAGAAACAAATAATTCATCTGTTATTGTAAATGTTAAAGTTGAATTTTGAGTTGGATTTTTTAATGTTCTTATGATACTTCCATTTAATTTTTCTTTTACTGTTAATTCTTGGTCAGTATCTTCATCTGATATAGAATAAGTTATACTAAATGAACTTGTTTTGTTTCCTAAATTTTCATCTTCTCCACTTATAGTAGGTGGATTATTTAATAATTCCAATGCAAGTATACATCCGTTAGCAGTTGAAAAGGTATCCAGGTCAAAATCATTTTCATCCCATAAACTTTTTATATAAGGAATATAATTATCTTTATTATATATAATATTGATAACGTTAGTTCCATTTAATATTGTAGATGTTAATGTATATAGAGGATTAGAAGACGTTATTGAAAAATCCAATTGGTCTAATACAGTACTGCTTAGTTTATTTTGAAATTCATCCTTTGATAATAGTCTTAAAATATATGCTGAACCATTTAATTTTAAAGTTTTATTCATATTAACTTTTTTAAATAATGCATTATAAGATACATCTTGAAATATAAAAGTTTGAGATATATATACTTTTTTACCATCAATTTTGCTTTCTATCCATTTAAAATCATATTTACTTTCCGTATTATCAACAAATGTGTATGATTTATAATCATAAAAATCGGGAGCATATCGACTTGGAACTTGTTGTAATTTTTTAGTATTTCCGGAACTATCAACCACTTGTAATGCTCCTATAGTTACTATATCACCTACTGCCATCCAATCACTTCCTTTCTAATAATAAACCTTGCCTAAAATTGGACTATAAATCCCATCAACAATATTAATATCATCTAGAGTAGTTAAGTCTTCTAAGAAATTGTTATGTGGCATATTATTTATAAGATTGTCTTCTAATACTTTTACTTTTGTTTGCATATTTTTTACAGCTGTCTCCATTACAATCATTTCACTATGTGCTGATTCTATGCCATCTTCCATATGATTCATAAGTCTAGCACAATACAAAGTACCAACTTGTAATACTTCTCCTGTATCAACATCTTCTATATGGTCTATCCATTCATTCTTTGTATATATACTCATTTTTTACACCTCCGTAAATTCATGCTTAAATGCTATATACAATGCCTTATCAGTAGTTCTTTCATAGACTTTCTTGTCTTGTGCCACTATATCCCCATCTTTATCTATTACTCTTATATTTGTAATTTTTCCTTTGTAATTCTCATCAAAGAATACATAAGCACAAGCAGTATTTCCTATTACTTTTTTAGAAAAAAAATCTATTTCTTTTTCTTCTCCATCAAGTGTATATTTAACATTTTTTAGTTTGCTAATATAATAATTTGCTAATTTATTAAGCGCCTTATCTGTAAGAGTTCTCAAGTTTATCACCTCCTAATGTGATATAGCGTTATTGCTGACATTTAATGTTATACTCTTTGAAACACCGCTCTTAGAAGTTGCTGTGATAGTAGCTGAACCACTTGAACTAGCTGCAACACAAAATCCACTATGAACAGTAATAACACTTTCATTATTTGATTCCCAGCTTAAAGCTTTGTTGATACAGTTGTCATTAAACGTTGCTCTAACTACACAATTATTTTCATTAAAATCTGTTGCTTGAATTGTGAAATCACTACTATTACGTACTACATTTTCTGTACTTAAAGGATAATATTTAACCCAATCAACATATTGAGTTATTTCAGTTGTACTACTATCAGGAGTACCACCACTAGCTCCTATTGCTTGGTTTAATAATATATAGTGAGGTATATGGAATGCTCTGTTATCAGTAGCACTAGTTGTAGATAGCACATTACCATCAATAGTAAATTTCAAGCTACCATCTGTTGCCCATTCCATTGCAAATATATGCCAATCACCCGTAGCATAATTGTCATACCATACACGGCCACTTTCTTCCTTTTGATTAAAGAATACACCACAAGTTAATTTTTTATTATAAAATTCAACTATATCAAATTCACCACAGTAAGCCCACCATTCACCCAAAGTATCCGGGCTAGCATTTTCTTTATAACCAAATTCGAAACTATCTCCTAAAGTCCAAAACGCTCCAAATGCTCCATTTAAGTTACATAATTTAACACGTGCCTCTATTTTTCCATACATAAATGCAAAATGACCTTTTGATATAATAGAAGATGAAGTCCAATTCCCACTACTATCCTTCAAACCTCTTAATTCTAAAATACCATCATTAATTATTGCATTAGTATTTACATAATTTTGTGTTTCACTATTCCTAACATATCCTAGTTCATAAGACCATTTACTCGGATCTACTATATTGCTTGAAAAATCATCTACAATATATGCACCATTAGAATCTAATAAAACCGTATCAGTATTTTCTTTTTCAATATATTTTACATTAGAGCAAAATGGTATTGAACTAGAAGATTGTCCACACCAACCGCTCATATTACCTTCTAATGTAATTAAAACTGTTCCATCTTCTTTTGTAATTTTTTGTGAAGTTCCATTATATTCTACGATTAATATGTCATTTTTATTTATATCAGGTAATGTTAATTTTGCTATTTTTGAAACGCCTGTTCCTGGTATTGTCATTTTGAATTCTTGTCCATGGTCACTTCCTATTCCTAATGCTATCATATTATAAGTACCATCGCCGTTATCATTATATATATACCAGCATAAACACGCATAGTCTGCAACATTTGGTCTTAATGTGAATTTTAATTTAGATATATTTTTATTTAAATAACACATACCCCACTGTCCAACAGATGATGCAGTTAAATTGGAATTACTGTCTATGATTAAATCATCCACTTTACCTACTGTTTTGAAATCTGATATTACCGCATTAGTATAAGTATCTTGTGTAGGACTTGCTATTACCGTTAATGTAAATATATTACTTGTAGCTATTTCACCGTCACTTGTAGTTACTCTTATAGCCATATTATAAGTTCCTGCACTTGCATTGGCGTCATGTGTAAACGTATAAGTTAAATTGTTGGATGTTACATCACTTGTTTTATCATAATATGTATTTCCACCATCCCAAGATACTTCATGTTTTATAACTGATTTTGATGTTGAATAAACTATGTTGAAAGTGATTTTTTCTACTGTTGTTATATCTGCAATATTACTTACTGTTAATTCTGTAGTTGGTTGTGCTGGAATGTATGGAATATATTTTCTAAACTTACTTGCTAGTAATCCTTGTCCGTCAGCTGTTGGATGTAGACCGTCACTGCTTAATGTACTTGGTTGCAAGTCGCTATCTTCATGTACATCTATTATTTTAATATTGTTAGTAGTACATACATTTTTAATAGCAGTTCTATAATCGTCCAATGTGTTACCAGCATTATTAATTCCATTTGAGTTAGTGTTAAATGTACCGTTTGTCATGTTAAGTGGTATTATCCATATGATTTCAGCTTGTGCAAATTTATTTTTGATTTTTTCTATAAGTTTTTTGCATGCCCCATAAAATGTAGTATCTTCTGTATCATTAGTTGTACCTATATCACAATTTTGCAAATAATCATTGACACCACCAAATATAGTCACTAGACCTGCATTAGCAGAAGCCCCACTTAACCCTTCATCTATTAATGTTGAAAATGTTTTATATCCTGTTGTTTTATTAGTTATATGTGCTCCACTTTTAGCGCAATTGTTTACAGTTGATATATTAGTATATTGATTTTTTAAGATTGTTGGATATTTAGTCAATGGTAGCATACCTTCATCTGTTATACTATCTCCAATTACTTCCCATTCTGTTATAGCACCAAGTATATATCCAAAACTTCCTGATATATCAATAGTTACACTAGCTGTTACTGTAATAATTATATTTCCAGTGACAGAATTTATATTAATTTGCCCATTTGAATATGCGGTAGAAGTTATATCAACCCCACCCATAGTTATGCTTAATGAATTTATTCCATACCCACTATTAGCAGTTATAGTAGCAGAGTAACTGTTCCCATAATCTACTTGTATTGCAGAGTTATTATTACTTACATTAGTTAATTTATTAGTTATACTAAATTTGATTATTGTAGCAGTTATATTCCCATTATTATCCTCAGATAATGTATATTTTTTATTATCAAGTGTTAATATTTTTCCAGTAACCTTTCCACTTATCAAGCTTATATTAGTAGCCATCCTTTGAAACGTATCTGTATTACTTGTTGTTACTCCTTTGCCAGTAATAGCTTGAGCAATTAAAGTTTTACCATTACTGGCAGATTGAAAAACCTCATTTATTGCACCTTTTAAATCTTTTGCTAATGTAGATAATGTTCCAGATCCTATTATATTTTTTATCTCTGTGTCATCATAATTATGCAGATTCTGCAATTCTTGATGTGCTTCATATATTCCATTTTCAATATTATTAATATCTTCTTGTTTCATAATATCGCCGGTTTTCCATACTTTCTTTTTATATGTCATATATTCACCTTCTTTCAGTTATAAAATTTTGCTATATCCTATCTTTAATTCGCCTATTTTAGAACTTATACTTTCTGTTTCTGTTACAATAGCATAATCAACAAAAGCATAATCAACAATATTATTTTTACTTGGATTATGTATTAATTCAAATTCCTCTTTTGACATTTTTATTATATTTTTATATAATCCACAAATAGGTAAATTGCTATATCCATCATAAGTTCTTGCTTGTATTACTTTTCCTATATTGCCATATCCGTCTGAATAAGATTTCCACCAAGTACCTACTCTAAATGTATTGCACTCTGGCAACTTAGATAATGCTATTCTCTGACTACTATTAATTACTACAGTTCCCTTTGAAGCAAAAGTAAATGAGTAATTAAGGTGAGCTGGTTTATATAGTTCAATTGCATTAATAAGATCTGAAAAATTACTGCTTTCAAATTTTGCATTTTCTAAAGTAATATTAAAAATGTAATGTGCATTATCTTCTTCAACTGTTACATTTTCAACATCAAAAAAGGAGTATGCAAGTTGCTTTACTACTTCGATAGTAGTTGTTTTGCTACCCCTCATTTTAGTTAAAATTATACTTCTTCTTTCTTCATATGTTTTTCCTATGCCTCGTGGTAAATATAACATATTTTCCCAATAATCTAATCCCCAAGTTGCAGTTAAAACATACATTTGTCTTAATACATCTTCTATTTCTTCAACTAATATATCTCTTTCTTTTTGTTCAGCTTCTATAATAGGTCTAGTATATCCATTGTCATAAAAATAAGGTAGTTTATCGATTAAATCCAACTAAACCACCTCGCTCACCGAAATTGTAATTGTATCTATAACAGGAATATAATAATCTCCGACAGGTATATTTTCTTGCTTGCTATTTATTGTATATGCTACTATATCATCTACAGCCTCTAAATCACCAACTACTGATAATGCTTTATAATATATAATATCTTCATCTTCCAAATTATTCACATAATCCGATAAGACTGTTGATATTTGTTCCTTTGTATCATCTAACGAATAAGCACTATCTAGTTTTATTTTAATATCAAATGTTAATTTTAATAACTGTGGAGTATCGACTGTTACAGTTGCTCCTATTGGTCTTTTTTCTTCTATATACGATATGACTGTACTTACAGTTTCTTCGCTACATGGAAGATTGTCATTACCTATAATAAGCACTTTTACTGTTCCATTGCCATTCCAAAGAGGATATACTTTTACTCTTCCTACTCCGTCACACTCTAATGCCCATGCTTTATAATCATTAACATTTCCTGATGTCCTTGGATTTTGAATTATATATTTAAATCTTTCCTTAAGTTCTTCGTCTGTTTCAGTATCTACACCATTTTCAAATGCAGTTTCATTAGTTAATGAAGTAACTCCACCTATATGCTCTGCACATTCAAAAGTGGACCCAGCTGGTAAATTATATTTATATCCTATTTCTGTTGCTTCTACATATAAAGTATCTTCATTTGGTAAAAGTATATCGTTTAATACTATATATTCTAATCCATTAGATGTAATTATTGTACTGTTACCTATAAAAGTATCATCTAATCCAGTAACCTTTATAGCTCCAGTTGCTTTTTCTCCGTCTTTTCTGTATACCCCAAATTCATTAACTCTTTTATCCAAATAGTCGTCAAAAGTATCTTCTATAAATGCTAAATTAAGTATATCGCCCATAGAAATATAAGCTTTCGCTAATTCCTCAGCTAATGGTGCTAATAAGTTAAATGATACTGAACCTTCTCTAGTATCTAAATTATTAGCACTTGTATTTTCCAAAATTCTTTCAATTAAGGCTTCATATGTTTGCTCGCTAAACAACAAAATTCACCTCCAATTCTTCATAAATTGTTATTGCTCTCATATCTACTTGTAATGTATCTCCATCAAAATCTACTTCAAGTTTATTTATTTCTAATATATAAGGATTTATCAATAATGCTTCTTCTATATATCTAGTAACCTCCATTTTAGTAAGTTCAGGAGTATAATTTTGTCCTAGCAATGTATCTATTTCACATCCAAAATCCCATGAATATATTGAAAAATAATATCTAAATGTTTTTATAGCGTGCCATATCCATACACATATAGCTTCATTTTCCTCTACTATCTTAAATTCATTGTTAACAACAAGAGGATGTTCATTCTTGAAATCCCATGCTATTTCTCTATACAAAGGCAATGTGTCATCTTCTTCTAATTCTATGTCTGATACACTTTCAGTAATGTAGTCAATAAAGGGATAAAAACTATCATTGTATTCTTCATCCATCTATACTCACCACCTTTGATATAATATAAAAAATATCATCTTCTCTAAGCATTACAACTTTATCACCAATATTCAGCTTGTTTACATAATCTTTAGATTTATGAGAGTGTTCTCCTCCTGTATGAGTATGTGTTCCATCTCCTCCACCTTCTCCTGTTGTATGGCCTCCACCACTATGAGTATGTTCTCCTTTTGTATATGTTTGTGTTTCCTTATGTCTATCTAAGAGCCATTTATCTATCATGAGATTATCTTTATCTAATTCTATTTCAGATGTTTTAATTATTAAATTTGGAAGAGGTGATACAACAATTCCTATATTCAATAATTTATTTTCTGTTATATTACTTTTAGAAGTTTCTTTAATTATAGATAGAAATTCATTGTAAGGATTTTTTTCCATTAGATCACCACCTTATATATGTCTTCTTGCCCATATAAATTTTGTTCCTCTGTAAGATAAGTATGATTTCAAATTAACTATCATGACTTTCTTATAACTATATGAAGCATGAATCATTTGCCCATTTCCTATATACATACCAACATGAGTTATTCCATTTGCTCTATCTGTTGAATAAGTATTAAAGTAAATTAAATCTCCAGCTTGTAATTGTGATGTGCTTGTTATCTTTTTACCTTGTTCGCCTTGCACATTAGAAGTTCTTTGCAATGTTATTCCTAATGCTGTTTTATACACATAGCGAGTAAATGATGAACAGTCAAATGATGTAGTAGAGTTTATTGAAGCTCCCCATACATAAGGTGTTCCAAGTTTAGCTTTTGCAACAGAGATTAATTTTTCCTGTTTTTTATTTAAAGGTAAATTTGAAGTAGCTGGGACTTCTTTGTATCCAGTTCCATCTCCTATTATGATATATCCATGTTTAATGCCGAAGGCTCTACATTCTTTGTCAGTTCTCATTAATATATCTATGTGATATACACCATTTTTAACTACGATTTTCCCACCTCTGTCGGTTACAGTATAAGTTTTACCATCTATAAAACTTCCCGTACCACTTGGTTGTATTTTTGTTCTGAATGGAATACTCTTAGGTGCAGCGCATGTACGTTTGCTAGGGTCTAATTTCCCACCCATGCTTTGATATATTCCACCTTCTATTCCAGGTCCTGGCCAATATGCAGTAAAAATAGCTTTTACTTTCTTGCCATTTAATACTTTTTCTCCATCATTGTAATTATTATCATTGTATGGTGTTTCTTGTTTTTCTTCATCTTCTCCTGCTTCAACTTCGTTCATTAAGTTTTTATAATTAAGATTAAGCGCTATTTTATATTCTCCATTTTCCCAAGTATGAGAGTCTGTATCTATATAAAATAGTCCTTTTAATCCTGTTGATGAGTCTGTAACAGTCACACCATATCCAGTAATACAAGTGGTATCTCCATATCCATCCAAAGATGCACTTCTTTCTCTATCGTTTAATTTTTTCTTTGCTTCTTTTCTAGCACTTTCTAAATCTATAATTGTAGTAGTTGTTGTTTGGTTATTATCAGTCACATCTGTTGATGTATTTGAATTTGATATTTTTTTACCTCCAATAGTAACTTTTGAATACCAAGCATTTGCTTTATTTCCTCTGAGTGTATTTCCTCCACCTCTCTCAAAACAAGCACCAAAATAATAACCAGCTTTATAAGCATCCGTTAACTTTATAAATTTACTTACTCCTCCTACTTTGCTATTAAGTAATGATTTAGTTGTGCTATCTTCTCCATTTAATTCATCCCACATATGTTGTAATTGGAGATTTAAGTTTGTCCAATTTACTCCTTTTTTAGTAGCTTTTCTTTTCAAGCTTGCTAATCTATCTAATCTCCATTGAAATAATCCACTTGCTCCAATACGATTTATTTCACTTGTACTAAATGTACTTTCTACTTCTGCATTTGCTACTATAGCTGCTGCAACTTGTGGAGTGCAACCTTTGCCTATACAGAAATCAAATATAGATTTTGCTATTGAATTAGTAGTATTTAATGAAAAAGAGTTGTTTTTAGTAGTTGAAGATATAGAAGCGGAAACTGCCATTGTTGATGTTTCTGATGTTTGGCTTTCAGCTTTTACAACTTCTTGAAATAATCCATACAAATCTATTGAATTACTATTCTTTTCTTCTCCTATTTTATTTCCTGAGTCATCTACTATAATTACTCTATTTACTACATTCTCTATACTAGATTTATAAGTTGTTGATATTATATTTTCTTTTTCTTTGAATTGAACATCTAACTTTATATCTCCTTTTAGGGCTGTGCATATCTCACCTTCCTTAGCATAGCACATATATTCTTTGCCATTACTAGCATGAGAATTTGTATAAGCACTCATTATAGTGTCATACATGCTTACTCCTATAAATACTTTGCTCCATGAAACACCATCACTTACAATGCTTCCTTTTTTAAGTCCATATTTTGAATAATCATCTAGCATTTGAGTAGTTATTTGACTAGCAGTCTTGTTCTTGAAGTTGTAATTAACTTTAATATTAACTAGTTTTTGTGCATGGTCATAAGCCATGTAGCTTGTAGTATCAGTAGTTTTTTCTATACTGTATATAAATCCTCTAAATAATTCTTTTTTATTTTCATAAAAAAAAACCATATAGCCTTCTTTAATATCGACTTTTGGTATTTTTTTATCGTATTTATTTGAAATTATTGAAAATTCTAGCTTTCTTGATGCTTGTTTATAATCTCCACTCCAAGTAACTTTTTCTACTAACTGTGTTATATCTGTTTTTTTATTATTTCTATCAACTATTTTTAGTGTTATCATTATATCACCAGCTTCCATCCAGCTTTAATTATTGTATTTTTAGCTAATGAAGGATATTTAGATTTATTTTTTTCTATTATTTTTTTATAGCTTGATCCTTTTCCATAATATTTCTTTGCTATATCATATAGTGTATCTCCCTTTTTTACTATATGAATTGTTTGTTTACTTTTGGTTGAAGTTTTATTTTTATTATTGTTTTTATCTTTTGAAGATGTCCTATTTTTGTTATCAGTTTTCCTTTTGACTGGAGTTGTTGATGATATTTTAATTTCTCTATATTCTTTTAGATTAATAGTATAATATACATCTCCTGTGCCATCTTGTTGGGAAAAGGTAAAATCAGTTATTCTTGCTTGGAAGTTTATTTCTGTGCCAGTTACTATGAATCTCATTACTTCACCGTTATTCATGTAACCTCTTATTTTAGAAACACAATCCCATTGTTTTGGATAATTTGGATAATTTACGAACTTATATTTTCTTTTTGGATTTGGAAAAAATGATGATATCTCTATTGTTCTTAATCCTTTACCTCCAAATATTGCAACATCCCCTAATCCTGTTATATTACTGTCATTTATTATTGCATAATCTTGTACATTTATAGTAGAAGGCAATATGGGAAATCTAAATATATGTTTATCATTTTTTAAATACATCTCCATAATGCAATATTACCTCCCTTACTAAGTTATTATTTTTTGTTCATTTAGTTTTCTAACAAATTTTTCTGCAAATCTATCTAAATCAGCTTCTTCTCTTATAACTACTGTATCGGCTATTTTGGCTATCATCACTGAGGGATTACCTTGTCCTTTTCTCCATTTATCAGCCTCTCTTCTCGGTAAAATTGCTTCTCCTTGATGCAGATTTGCTAAATAATTATTATAAGGAACTCTTTGAAGTCCTGCTGCATGGTTTCCATCTTCTGCTCCAGTTAATGACTCTGTTACTTTTTTAACTGTAGCAACTATAGGATTATTTGTGATTTTATCTTTTAATCCTTGCCATGCATCTTTTGCAGTATTAACTACATTCATTATTTTTTCTTTTACAGTATTAAAAGCATTTATAGCAGTATTTTTAATAGCATCCATTATACTTTTTACAGCATATTTAATAGCATTCCATTTTTCTACTACTACAGATTTAATTGCTGATACAATAGTTGATATGGCAGTTTTTATAGCATTCCATACATTCGTAACTACTGTCTTGATTGCGTTTCCTACCACTGATACAACTGTTTTTATTTCATTCCATTTATTTTCAACTAACATTTTTATAATACTTACAATTGTGCCTATTACTGTTTTTATTCCATTCCATATTGCAGTTACTACTGTTTTTATTGCAGTTGATATAACAGTTACAGTTGTTTTTATCTCGTTCCATTTATTTTGAATTAATGTTTTAATAAAATTAATAATTGGTGCTAAAGCTTCTTTTAACTCATTCCATTTACTTACTACCCAATTCTTTAGTTCAGTAGCTTTTGCACAAACTGTGTCCCAGTTTTTATACAATGCAACTCCTATGGCTATAAGTGCTCCTATTACGCCTATAACTATTAAAACTGGGGCACTTAAGGCTGCAAATGCTCCTGATACAACTCCCATAACAGTACTTATGCCAGTAAATGCTAATTTTACCGTTGTTACTACAACTATTATAGTTCCGATAATTCCTATTAGAGTTGTTATAGCTGCTACTACCATTGTTATGCCTGATACTAATTGAGGATGTTCCTTTATAAATTCTTGAAACTTTTGAATTACTGGTTGTATAGCATCCGCAATTTGTTTTATAACTGGTGCTAATGCTTCTGCAAAAGCCGATTTAATTCCATTAATTGCTGAATTTAAAGGTGCTAATGCTGAACCTAATTCTGCTTGTGCCTTTTGTGATTCCCATAAAGATTTATTATAATCAATCATGGATTTATTAGTTTTATCATACGTTTCTTTACTTTTTCCGTATGCTTGATTTAATGTATCTGTTATAAGTTTATTTTTTTCAGATACAGTTTTACATGCCTCTAATTTCTTATTAAAACTATCTTCACTTATTCCAGCCCAGTTCAAAGCATCTGCTAAGTTTCCTGTAACTTTACTTACTTGTGCTGTTTCAGTAATCGATTCAGTAAGTCCTTCTATTGGAATACTATCGCCATATGCACTCCATACTGCTAGCGAAGCATTGATAGTTTTATCTAATTCACTTTGAGATAGCCCCATCTTTTGTAAATTGGAAACAACATTGACTGCCATCATATCATCACCAGTATATCCATATACTTGTCCAGCATTTTTATTAGCATCTTTCTGTTTATATCCATTTTGTTTAGTTGATCCTTGTAATTTACTTTGTAGAGAATTAAATTCTTTAGTAGCTTCTGTTAAATCCATTAAGTTTTTAACTACATCAATAATTTTTCCTCCAAATTCCATCATCTTTTGTCCAGCTTCCATAACTCCTAGAGAGTTTATCCCTCTTGCAGCTTCATTTGCAGCACTATTGGTATCTTGTAATGATCCATTAGTATCTTTTATTGTGCTTGTTAAATCATTCATTGAATTAGCTGTGTCCCCAGTTGCCTTTTGTACATTTTTCATAGCACTATTTACATCACTAGATGTTTTATTTAAGCCTTTCATTTCATTTTGAATTTCATTAAGAGGTTTGCTGATTTCATCTTTTAATTTTATTACCGCTTCTAATGTTTTATCATTTGCCATAATCTCAC
>ERZ857750.2355-NODE-2355-length-18253-cov-5.682712_pt1 | contig 18253 bp, 11 predicted proteins | sample MGYA00519915_ERZ857750 | MGnify/ENA primary metagenome ERZ857750 (study PRJEB31778, sample SAMEA3449358) | human gut metagenome | biome: human gut; feature: human-associated habitat; material: faeces | place: United Kingdom | collected 2010/2012 ... | reverse complement strand
ACCGACATCGCGGGCCACTGGGCAAAGGATGCCATCGAATATGTGACCGATAAGGCGCTGTTCAACGGCACGACCGCAACCACCTTCTCCCCGAACGAGGGCATGACCCGCGGCATGTTTGTCACCGTGCTTGGCCGTATGGCAGGCGCAGACATCTCCGCGTACAACACCCAGAGTCAGTTTGCCGATGTAGACAGCAAAATGTACTACAACGCATACGTCAACTGGGCAGCAGCCAACAAGATCGTTTCCGGCGTGGACGCTTCGCATTTCAATCCGAATGCGCTCATCACCCGTGAGCAGGCTGCGGTTATCATGGATAATTATCTGACCGCCACCGGCACTAAGGTAGAGGAAACCGGCAGTGCAGCTGCATTTGCCGACAGCGCAAGCATCCGCGCTTACGCGAAGGACGCTGTAACCAGAATGCAGAAGGCTGGTCTGCTGAGCGGCAAATCGGGCAACCGTTTTGACCCGCAGGGCACGGCCACCCGTGCACAGGTAGCTGTTATCATGCAGAAGCTGTGTGAAAAGACCGGTAAATAAGCCGGTAAAATGAGAAAGGGTCTCCCGCCATTCGGCGGGAGACCCTTTGCGTTCGGAACAGGAAAAACCAGGAGAGGTTATCCCTCTCCTGGTTTTTCAGGTTTGATTGTGTCGAAATTCAGTTACTTGATCTCAGCGAACATCTTCTCAAGCGCAGCCGCTGCAGCTTCCTCGTCCGCGCCGTCGCAGGCAACAGTGATGCTGTCGCCGCCCTTGACGGCCAGACCCATTACTGCGAAAATCTTCTTGAGGTCAGCGGTCTTTTCGCCCTTGGTGAGCGTTACCGCGCACTGGAAGCCCTTGGCGGCCTTGCTCAGCAGACCGGCCGGACGGGCGTGCAGGCCTTCCTTATCCTGAATGGTGATGGTAAACTGTTTCATGAAACTCTCTCCTTTTACTGCAGGTGGGTCAGTACAAACTTGATATCCGGGGTTTTCTTCATCATTTCAAGCGCCTCCTCGTCCTCGAGGACCTCGCAGACATGGGCGAGCAGGTCAAGGTGTGCATCGCCGACACCGGCAATGCCGAAAATGAGGTATGCTTTCTCGTCACCGAAGTCTACGCCGTCGGGGTACTGCAGCATGACAACGCCGGACTTTTTGACAGTGGATTTCTTTTCGCTCGTGCCGTGCGGGATGGCAACGCCCATGCCCATGTAGGTGGTAACGAGCTTTTCGCGCTCGACCATTGCATCGGCGTAGTCGGCATCGACATAGCCGCGTTTGGCAAGCAGCGCACCTGCGGCGCGGATCGCGGTTTCCTTATCAACAGAGGGTAAGCCAAGCTGAATGTCCTCGGCCTGGATTACAAGGCCCTGATCCTGCGCGGCAGGTTCGTCAGTGGTTTCGGGAGCCGCGGCTTTCGCGGCAGGTGCAGCGGTCAGCGTCTGGTACAGGGTGTCCAGATTCGGGTCCGCAAGGAAGTTGCCAATGGTGATGATCTGTGCCTGCGGTGCACTCCTGCGGGCACGCTCGGCGAGAACACGCTGGCAGACAACGATATCTGCGTCAGCAGGTACGTTATCTACACTGGAGTTGGTGACGATCAGCTCCGGACGCTCGGCCTTGATGCGGTTGTGGAACTTGGTCGCGCCCATCGCGCTCGACCCCATGCCTGCGTCGCACGAAAAGACGATTTTGTGCACGTCACCGGCGTTTATCGGTGCGGATTCGATGGCTGCGGGTGCTTCCCCCTTGGCCTGCGCCTTCATATCCTGCATTTTGGCCTGCGCTTCGCTGAGGTTCTGCGCATTGCCGGAAGTTGCTTTGAGAATGACAGACGAGAGTACAAACGATACGGCAGCTGCAAGGACAACGCCGATAAATACCGTCAGAACGGAGTCACGCGGCGCCATCGCCATGTAGGCAATGATCGAACCGGGGGATGCCGGGCCGGACAGACCGGCACCGGTCATGGTGTAGAACAGGATCGCGCAGAAGTTGCCCGCGATCGGAGCCAGAATGATGATCGGATTCATCAGAATGTACGGGAAGTAGATCTCGTGGATACCGCCGAGCAGGTGAATGACAACCGCGCCGGGAGCGGACTGACGTGTGGTCTTGTCCTTGCAGAACAGGCAGTACGCCAGCAGAACGCCCAGACCGGGACCGGGATTGGTCTCGAGCATGTACATGATGGAGCGGCCGGCCTCTGCAGCCTGGCTGACGCCGATTGGGTTGAAAATACCGTGGTTGATGGCGTTGTTCAGGAACAGCACCTTTGCCGGTTCAATAAAGATGGAAACCAGCGGCAGCAGGCTGTGGCTGACCAGAAAATCAACGCCTGCGGTAAGTACGGTGAGAATGGCGGTCATAAACGGGCCGATAACGTAGTAGCCGAGGATCGCCAGCAGCATGCCGAGGATGCCGATGGAGAAATTGTGGACCAGCATTTCAAAACCGGCGGGAATGTGCTCCTCCACGCGGTTGTCAAACTGCTTGATGACCCAGCCTGCCAGCGGGCCCATCACCATCGCACCCATCAGCATGGTGTAGTCCGAGCCGCAGATGCAGCCGATAACGGCGATGCAGGCAATGACGCGGCCGCGTTCCTTTGCGACCATATAGCCGCCCTGACCGGCGATGAGAATGGGCAGCAGGTAGCTCAGCATCGGTGAGACCATCGAGCTGAGCCGTTCGTTCGGGAACCAGCCCTTTTCGATGAACAGCGCTGTGAGGAAGCCCCATGCAATAAATGCACCGATGTTCGGCATGACCATGCCGCTCAAAAACTTGCCAAAACGGGAAATTGCGTTTTTCATAGTTTTTCAACTCCTTATCTGTGTTGCCGCATGACTTGCGGAATTCGGGGAGTCGCTTTCGTTTCGTTTGACTATATTGTACAGGCGGAATCCGGGTCTGGCAAGGGAAACTATAGTGACTGATGTCACCGGCGAATGGTGACAAATGTCGTAAGACTGTCGAAAACGCGCAGGGGAAAGGATGGTTGCTTATGCAGTCTGCACAGAACAGAGGTGACAGCAGAGCGGGTTGTCGGAGTTGTGTCACCGGCAGATGGTGACAAAAAACGCAGGATACGGAACAGTGTCACTTGTGCTGTCATTTTAGAATGTGGTATCATAGAGATAAGTAATTGAGAATGGAAAAGGGAGAATTAACGTATACACGATTGCAAATGAATTTACAAATGAATGCACTATGCTGACAGTGACATTCATTTTCCATTCTAAATCTGTTGGATTTTATAGAAAGGAGCCATCCCGATGTCTGAAACCCTGCCTTCGCTGACTGCGAACGGGCACAAGTTAATCGACCGTCTGCTGACGCTGCCGCAGGGCTGGGTGACGGCGGCGATGCTCGCGGAGAGCATCAGCGTGAGCCGCCGCACGGTGCTGCGTGAGCTGCCGAGTGTGGAGCAATGGATTGCCGCGGCAGGCTATCGCTTTGTACGCAGTCCGGGACAGGGACTGCTGCTGGACGAGCCGCCCGCACGCCGGGAGCAAATGCGCGCGCTGCTGAACGGCAGCACAGTCTACGCGGAGCTGCCGCGCCGTCAGCGGCGGCAAAAGCTGCTCGGTATGCTGCTGCAGGCGCGTGAGCCGATGAAAACCGCAGCACTGGCGCGGGAGCTGCTCGTCTCTGAGAGCACACTGGCCGCCGATCTGGACGAAATCGGGCAGTGGGTATCCTCGTATGCGGTGACGCTGCACCGCCGACCTGGTGTGGGCGTATGGCTCAAGGGCGAAAAGCTGTCCTGCCGCCGCGCCGCTGCTGCGCTGCTGCAGAGCAGCCTGACCGAAGAAGAGCTGCAGGCGGTGCTGCGCGGCAATTTTGCTGCAGACGGCGCATTTGCCGCGCTGCTGAATACGAAAATCGCCGAGCGGGTATGGCAGGTGCTGCAGCAGTTCGAGCAGAAGGAGAAGCTCCGTCTGCCGGATGCGGGTTTTCTGACGCTTGCCATCCACTGCACGCTGGCGGTGCAGCAGCTGCGCGAACAGGGCGGTTCGTCTGCCGCAGTTCATCCGCCGGAAAACGCCGCACAGCGGTTAGGGGCAGCTTTGGGACAGGCGTTCGGCCTGACGCTGCCGACCGAGGAAGTGCAGTATTTAGAGCAGTATCTGGCAGCGTATATCACCGGTGACGATGGCGAAAAATGGGGAGCCGGCGAGATGTACCTGCGCCATCTGACCGGACGGTTGATCAGCGAGGTAGAACGCGCGATGCGCGTGAATTTCTCGGGTTATGTATCGTTAAGAGACAACCTGTTTACGCATTTACGCCCGATGCTGCTGCGCGTGCGTGAGCAGATTCACATGGATAATCCGCAGCTGGACACGATTCAGCGTGAATATCCGCAGCTGTGGGCGGCAACACGCGCCGCATGCGACACCGTCGAGATGGAACTGGCGTTGCCGCACATTCCGGACAGCGAAGCGGCATATCTTGCCATGCACTTTGGCGCGGTGCTCGAGCAGAACGGCGCACTGCGGCAGGCCGCCCGCGTGGTGGTTGCGTGCCCGCTGGGTATGAGCTCAAGTCGATTTCTGGCTTCGCGTATCGAGGGCGAATTCCCGACCCTCAAGGTGGACGGCTGCTGCTCGGTGCGCGAACTCGATCCGGAGCAGCTGCACAGCCGCGGCATCGACCTTGTGATTGCAACCGTGCCGCTCGAGCTGGCGTATCCGTCGATTACGGTCAATCCCGCGCTGCTTGAGCCGGATCGCGCCCTTCTGCGGGATGCGGTGCAGCGGCTGAACGGCACCGTGCGGACCGGCACACCGGCAGAGCCGTCTGCCGCCTCGGCGGCCGAAGGCGGCCTGCGCTACACCTATCGCCTCACGCGCTCGATGGTGCAGATGCTCGACCATTTATGCATCCGGACTGTGTGCAAACCGGTTTCGCGGCAGGGCCTGATTGACGCGGCAAGCCGTCTGTTCTGCCCGAATGAGGACGCATCGCGTCTGGTGGCGCAGCAGCTGCGCCGACGGGAAGCCATGGGCGATACCTATATCAAGCCGCTGTTCGCGCTGCTGCTGCATTGCAGGACAAAGGCGGTATCGGACTGCCGATTCGGCTATTTACAGGCACAGCCGCCGGTCTACGAGGCCGGAAAGATGATTATGGGGGCATTTGTGCTGCTTGCACCGGATACCGATGATCCGATTCCGGTGGAGGTCATGCGCATGGTGAGCGCACAGCTGATCGAGGAGCCTGAGCTGATCGAGCGCCTGCGGACCGGTCAGCGCGACGCAGCCGTGCAGCTGTTGGAAGAAAAGCTGGATCGTCTGTTCTCAGAACACGGAAATTAAGCATAAAAGGGAGCGGTAATGCGGAAAATATTCTGCATTGCCGCTCCTTTTGTGCGCAGAACAGAATTTACAGAGAGAATGCGCTCTTGTGAATCATCACAAAAACGAAAGTGATTATTTGTTGAAATAACAGATTGACGCTTGCGCAGACTGTTGGTATTATAATTATAGCTTTCGTTTCAACAGTTTCAAATATCTGAAAGGGGTCATTCCATGATCTATACGGTAACACTCAACCCCGCATTGGATAAAACGGTAGAAATTCCGGGTATGGCGCTTGACACGGTCAACCGCATCACGGAAATGCGCACGGATCCCGGCGGCAAGGGCATCAACGTGAGCAAGGTGATTGCCAAACTTGGCGGAGACAGCCGCGCAGTCGGCATTCTGGGCGGTGAGAGCGGCAGAACGCTCGAAAAGCTGCTCGAAAACGAGAATTTCACCACGCAGTTCCGGTTCGTTGAGGGGCAGACCCGCACGAATATCAAAATCATTGACCGGGTCGGCCACACGAATACCGACATCAATGAGCCGGGGCTGACCGTCACGGACGCAGATTTAGATGCGCTGCTGAACGACCTTCTGGCTGAGGTGCACGCAGGCGATATCGTGGTGCTGGCGGGCAGTCTGCCGAAGGGCGCACCGCAGGACACCTACCGCGTGTGGACGAGCGCATGCAAAAAAGCAGGTGCGCGGGTGTTCCTCGATGCGGACGGCGCTTTACTGGCAGAAGGCTTAAAGGCCGCGCCGTACCTCATCAAGCCGAATGATGATGAGCTGTCGCGTCTGGCGGGCAAAAAACTGGAAACCATCGAAGAGTTGACCGCAGAGGGTCAAAAGCTGCTGGAGAGCGGCATCGAACGGGTGGTTATCTCGCTGGGCGGACGCGGCGCACTGTATCTGCGCAAGGGCAGCACGATTTATGCTGAGGGACTCAAGGTTCCGGTCGGCAGTACGGTCGGTGCGGGTGACAGCGTGGTGGCCGCGCTGGCGTATGCCGAGTCGCAGGATATGAGCGAGGAGGACGCTGTCCGTCTCTCGACTGCGACCGGAGCCGCGAATGTCATGTGCAGCGGCACACAGGCCGCCGAGCGCTCGGTTATCGAGGAGCTGCTTCCGAAAGTACGTTTTTCCAAGCTGTAATTGTTGAAATCTATTGCCTAAGTGATAAAGGAGAGTTATTATTATGAAAGCAAGGGCTGTACGTCTGCATGCTGCGAATGATCTGCGTCTGGATACCTTTGAGCTGCCGGAAATCCGTGACGACGAAATCCTGGTCAAGGTCGTATCCGACAGCATCTGCATGTCCACCTACAAGTGCGCCATCCTTGGTACCGAGCACAAGCGCGTGCATTCCGATGTTGCCGAGCATCCGGCCATCATGGGTCACGAGTTTGCGGGTGATATCGTCAAGGTTGGCGCGAAGCATCAGGATAAGTTCAAGCCGGGCATGAAGTTCACGCTGCAGCCGGCGCTCAATTACAAGGGCACGATGTGGAGCCCCGGATACTCCTACGAGTTCTTCGGCGGCGATGCGACCTACTGCATCATTCCGGCTGAGGTTATGGAACTTGGCTGCCTGCTCGAGTACAAGGGGCGTGCCTACTACGAGGCGTCTCTTGCCGAGCCGATGAGCTGCTCGATCGGTGCGTTCAACGCCGCTTATCACACCAAGATGGGTGTTTATCACCACGAAATGGGTATTAAAAAGGGCGGCAAGCTGGCCATCATGGCAGGTGCCGGTCCGATGGGTCTGGGTGCGCTGACGTATGCGCTGCACCGTGACGTCCGTCCGTCCATGGTCGTTGTGACCGATGTGAACGAGGACCGTCTGGCACGCGCTGAGGCGCTGTTCCCGCCTGCCGAGGTCAAGGAGAAGGACGGCATCGACCTGCACTTTGTCAACACCGGCAAGATGGAAAATCCGGCGGCAGAGCTGCGCGAAATGACCGGCGGCACCGGTTTTGATGATGTATTCTGCTATGCGCCGGTTGCGGCGGTTGTCGAGCTTTGCAGCGCGGTGCTTGGTCGTGACGGCTGTCTGAACTTCTTCGCGGGCCCGACCGACAAGCAGTTCTCTGCCAAGATGAACTTTTATGATGTACACTATAATTCCACGCATGTTATGGGCACGACCGGCGGCAACACCGCGGATATGATCGAATCGCTCGAGTTGACCGCCTCCGGACGTATCGACCCGGCGGTTATGGTGACGCATATCGGCGGTCTGGATGCGGCAGCCGAGACTACGCTCAATCTGCCGAAGATTCCGGGCGGCAAAAAGCTGATCTACACACACCTGACCATGCCGCTTACCGCGCTGACCGATCTGCGGGCAAAGGGCGCGGAAGATGCGCGGTTTACCGCGCTGGCTGACATTGTGGACGCACACAATGGCCTGTGGTGCCCGGAGGCAGAGGAATATCTGCTGGCAAACTTTCAGCAGCACGACTAATTGGAGGAAACAACCGATGGAACAACGCCGCAATGCAATCGTCGAACTGGTCAATCGAGAGGGAAGCCTGAGCTTTGTACAGCTGAAGGAGGCTTTTCCGTCGGTGTCCGAAATGACGCTGCGAACCGATCTGAAGGCACTCGATCAGGCGCGAAGAGTGGTTCGCGTGCACGGCGGCGTCAAATCGGTCGAGGTAGTCGTCGGCACGGACGACCAGTTCGGCAGGCGCACGGCGCGCAATGCGTCGGAAAAGCAGATCATTGCGGAGAAGGCGGCGGCGCTGCTGCGGCCGAATACCACGGTGTTTCTGGATTCCGGCAGCACGGCAACCGCCGTGGCACGCTGTGTACCGGATGAGCCGATGCTGATCTTCACGAGCGGATTGACGTGCGCGATCGAACTCGCGCGGCTGGAAAAGCCCAAGGTGTCCATTCCCGGCGGCACGCTCAACCGGTTCAGCCACAGCGTGTGCGGCGTGCGCGGCATTCAGGAACTGGAGGGCGTGCATTTTGACCTGCTGCTGCTCGGCGTGACGAGCTACAGTCCGGAGACCGGCTTTGCCTGCGGTGTCGAGGAGGAGGCGCTGCTCAAGCAGACTGTGCTGCATCGCGCGGAGCATGTGGCGGTGCTGCTAGATTCCTCTAAAATTGATCGAAGAAGTACATTCCGCATTTGCGGTCTCGATGAGGTAGATACCGTCATTTCGGACGGCAGACTGCCGCCGGAATTCCTTTCGGCGTGCGAGAACGCGGGCGTAAAAGTGCTGTAAAAGTGAGAAAACCCTGTCTGGTGTTGGAACAGACAGGGTTTCTTTTAGGGCTAAAGTTAAGTATTCGGCTCGTATGCCGGTATGGCGGCGGCATCTTTATATTGGCTCTCGCAAATCGGAACAAAAATTTTTACCTATATCAGAAAATAAGAAAAACCGGTCATTTCTTACGAAATAACCGGTTGATCTGGTACGCCAGAAGGGATTCGAACCCCCGACCTTTTGGTTCGTAGGAATTTATGGAGCGAAATTCAGCGGTTAACCGGGCAATTTTAGGTCGCAATATACGGTCGTACCAGCGGAATTACCATATCACCGATACACTTGTTTTAAGGGATCCGAGAAACGTGGACCCCATATTGGAACCCCTTAAAAAGCAGCGGTGTACGTCTGCTTACGACTTGACGGCTTATCCGGAATACCGAGTTTTAGCTTGCCTTGCTCAACCAGCGGCTGAATATAGCGCTTGTTGGCGTGGTATACGGTTCCAATGCCAAGGAAATCTGCAATTTCCTTGCGGGTGCGCGGTGTGCGGCAGAATTGCAGAAGTGCAGCTGTTTTGTCTGCTGTATGGCTTGTGATAACCGGGTTCTCCGGTTCAGCAGGATGATTGTACAGCACAACAACAAACTCATTCTGCCGGTTGATAAATACCGGAGCAGGAAGTCCTGCTTCCTGCATAGCGCGGCGCATAGTCGGGATGCCGGAATAACGGTGCTCTGCATCAGTCAGGCTTTCGGTCATAACGGCGAGAACCGGATTGCGGGCATCGGGGTGTGCAAAACCGAGATCTTCGACCGACATACGACCGTACAGAGAACCGGGACTGTGAATTTCCAGCCGGTCACTGAAAAAGTCGATTTGGATAGGTGTACCCTCGGTGTAAATGCTGTAATCGCGGTGAATGAGTGCATTCAGCACGGCCTCGCGTATCGCGCTGACCGGATATTCGGTTTTATCACAGCGCTTGCCGGTTTCCGGGTCGATGATCGTAGCGGTTTTCATGTTGCGCATACAGAATGCCATCGCCTCGGAAAACATGTTGGAAATGGTGCCTTCCATACGCTTATTATCGAGAAAACGCGCTCCGCTGTCGGCAGTATCGCCGATTTCCGTGCCGGGAACGACAATGCCGGTAATACCAAGCTCGGGCAGAAAACCTTGCGGATAAACGCAGAAATTCAATAGACCAGCAATAGTCGGTACACTGTTTCGAGTAATCGACAGCATTTCCATAGCCTGCGTATCGTTCATCTGCGCAAACTGCGGACGCGATATACGGCGTTCGGTCAGAAAAGCGTTCAGCAGGTCCTTGTCGAGAAAATCTACCGTTGCACGCTCAATAACGCGCTCATCATCGTGCATATGGTTGCGGTATGCCTCAAAACAGTAGATTTCGTAATCGGTCATATGGCGGTCAGCATCGCCTACACGCACATAAGAACCGTTTTGAATTCCAGCACCGATGTAGTAACACGGACGCTCAGCGTAGGCAATGGACGGAATCTCTGCCGAACAGATCCACACGCCTTCGTATTCGGCAGTGGTAAACAGAGCACGAACCGGCGGCTGCATTTGATTGCACTGCTCGGTTACTTTTTTCTGCAAATCCTGCAGATCATACACGCCGACTGCTGCGAAATGTTCGTTTTCATCCAGTCCAAACAGGAGAATACCGCCGCTGTTCTGGTTGGAAAAGCTGGAAAGCGTATCGCGTAGCTTGCTTGGGCAGCCGCGATGCGCAGCTTTTACTTCAATGGTTTGTGCTTCGGCTTGCTGTGCCTGTACACGTTTTGCAAGTTCGATCAAATCTTCCATCTGCATTTTGAAAATTCACCACCTTTATTTATATTATACGCCAAAACATCAAAATGTAAATCTGTATTTTGAAAATCTGTTTGATGATTTTCGATAATATCTCACAACAACGCAGGCCTTGTCAATCGGATACTTCCGAACGGCAGGGCCTGTCATTTTGCGCATGAACCGCGCTTATCTATTCTAACCTTTTTACACTTTTTATTATCCATACTGCTATATTCAGGCCTAAACTATCCTGTTAAGGTATTTGAGAAGAAAATCATTCGTTCCGAAAAATGTAATTTATTTTTGATAAATATTCACTATTCGGCATTATCTTTTTACATTCCTATAACATATTGATAATCTTAGTACGTTGGAGGTTATCTCTATGGATATGAAAAGACACTTGAAATCTGCACTCAAACAGCTTGGCTTCGACAAGCCTCGCAAGGCTCAGATTATTCCGATGAATACGCTGGATGCTGAACAGGACGCAATCGTCATTGCTGCCACGGGTTCTGGCAAACAGGTCATCTATGAAACCGTTGGGCTTGCTCATTCCGACAAGCTTACGATTGTTATCGAGCCTTTGCTTGCGCTGATATACAATCAGGTGCAGACGTTACAGAAGCATGGCGTTTCTGCCGATTATATCGATATGACTCGCTCTAAAGAGGATATCGATAAGATACTGAACAAGGCTCGAAAGGGCAAGCTGAATTTTCTCTATGTCACTCCCGAACGGCTGCAAAACCATGCGTTTATTGAAGCTATACAGCATTCGAATATCTTCATGGTTGTTGTAGATGAATGCCACTCCATTATGGAATGGGGTTATACGTTTCGAGATGCCTATCTTCACATCGGCGATTTTATCAACAAGCTGAAACGCAAGCCGGTTATCTGTGCCTGCTCTGCGACGATACCGGCAGACTCTATGGATATTATTCGTGATAGTCTGCATATGGACAAGCCTGTTATTCTCTGCAGTGATTTGCGGCGTGATAATCTTATCCTGCTCAAGAAGGATGTTACCTGCAACAAGAAAACGCTGGAGGAACGGCTGGAATTTCGTATTAAGAAGCTCTGCAAGCTGATTGATAAGTATCACAAAGATGGCTCGGTGCTGATCTTTGCTCAGACGACTACATATGTAGATGCGCTGTACAACATTCTGGGAGAAATATACTCCGGCGATGTTACCCGCTATCACTCACGAATCAAGCCGAAACGCCGCAAGAAAGAGCTGCTATTCGACTTCCTGCAAGGCAAAAGAAAAATTATGATTTCAACCTCGGCGTTCTCGATGGGTATTGATGTCTCCGATATTGAACTTGTCGTGCACTTCAATGCACCGGTCAGCATGACAGATTACATCCAGCAGATTGGCCGAGCGGGACGTGATGGACGCAAGGCACACTGTGTTCTTTTCTACGACCGGAACGGCGATGATGACGCTATCTCTGCCAGCTTTATCAAGAAAGCGAAAAAGCAGTCACCCAAGGTTGCGAAAGTAATAAAGGCAAAGCTGAGCCAGGTACACGATTTTATCCATAGCGACAGCTGCATGGTATGCGATATTCTCAAATACCAAGGCCAGCATGAGGTGAAAACCTGTAAACGCTGCACGGCATGCGCGCAGAAACGGAGGAACAGCAAATGATTATGAATGAATCTGGTATTCACACATTTTCGCTGAAATTACAATGCAAATATTCAGAAATCCAAAATATTATCGAACAAAATGAGTGCATTCGTACCAGAAGAGGGAAATTAGGGCTTTCGTCGTATTACCAGATGCCGCAGTTCAAGTATATCGGCGTTGAGATACAGCTTGGTCAGTCTGTTTCGCATCCGTGCTGGCTGATACTGATTATTAACCCGTCTTCGTTGCTCGCCGGTACATATAAACCGACCGCATTATTTCAAGCTGACGAAAAGTCTGTTCAGCAGATAAAGCACCGCCTGCGGAATATCCTTGATAAAATCGGCATTGATCGGCGGCTCAAGGAGTTCAAGCTGTCACGGTGTGACTTGACCTGCAATCTGTATTACGAACACAGGGCTGATGTTCAAGACCGTATTGATATTTTCAAGAAATCCTTTTCTATCCCTCATTACAGCACGGTTGAGTTCGGTAAATATTCAAATTCCGATGAGAAATTCAAGGGAGCCAATAAGCATTCATGGACGATTGAGAATAAGTCTAAAAGCTGTGCATTCTCGGTTTATGATAAATCGTATGAACTCGAGACACGGCATGATATCTTTATTGACGAGCATATTCTTCGACTGGAATTGCGGTTTGGGCGTTCGAAAATCACTAAGGTGACTAAAGCTAAAGGCTGGGAAAGCCAGCTTGTCGAACTCGGCTCACAGGTTGAAAAGCAGCAGCATAAGTTTCTGCATCGGCTGCATATGACGCATTTCGACCCAATTTCGCTTCCCGCGCTGCTGGATTGTATCAACGCTTCCAAGTACCGCGACAAGACGAAGAGAAAGCTGCGTCGTATCGCGAAAAAGGCGAACGGCTGCGTTTCGCTCGCAGCCGTTCAGAAAGATTGCAGGATTAAGAAATCTGACTTTATTAAATTGTTGGGGAAGTTTGAGGAGATGGGGATAGGGTGTGTTTCGTTCAAACAATAAAATTTTCGCAATCTAATCCGTTGATTTTGCTAAAGCACCCTATCTCATACAACATTTGCGAAGTACTCTATCTTCCTGCCAGCATATAATCTGCTTACTTATCCTGATACAAACGCCACAGGAAGGTTACGATCTGTGCTCGTGTGCAGGTCTCATCCGGGCCGAGGGTGGTATCGGTCGTACCGTTGGTGATGCTATTCTCGACCGCCCACGCGACTGCCTTGGCGTAGTATGCATCTGCCGGAACATCCGCGAAGCTGCTCAGCGCCTTGGGCTCGGGCGAACCCGCCGTATGCCACAGGAAGGTTACGATCTGCGCTCTGGTGCAGGCAGCGTTCGGAGCGAATAGCGTGTCGCTCATGCCGCCGGTAATGCCCTTGTCAGCCGCCCAATTGACTGCATCATAGAAGTAATCGTTTGCGGTCACATCATCGAACGGAGAGGTCTCCGGCTTGGTTTCCTCGATTCTGCTGAATGTCGGCGTAACCGTTACCTTGCTCGACGGCATAGTAAACGTGTACTTGTTATCGCCCTTGTCGGTGACAGTCAGAGTGTTTCCCTTACTGTCGGTGACGATCAGCTTATCCAGCTTGTAGCCATCCTGCGGAGTAACGGTTACCGTTACCGTGTCACCCTTCTTTGCAGTGGGTTTGTCGGTCGAAATTGAACCATTATCCGACTTGCCGGATGTAGAAATCGTATTCCCAGACGAGTTGCTGGAGGACGAACCGCCGCCAAAGGAACGGCGATTAACCGTTAATTTACCATCTACATAAGTGATCGTATAATTGTCGTTTGCCAACGTACCGCTGATCTTGATGACTGCGCTGCCCGCCTTGCTCATGTCGGGTGTACCGTCATAGGTCAGCGTGACGTTACCCTCCAGCGTGTCCGTGCCGTACATCTCAGAAATAGTATAGTCTGTATCCTTGACAGGCTTGACAGGCAGGACGGGAACTGTACCGCCCACATAGGCGGTCTTGTCCCTGGCTGTGATCGTAACGGTAGCCTTTTGGATGGTCACGGTGAAGGACTGCTCCGCCGAATCCTCGTGGTCATCGTCGCCAACAACCTTGTAGTAGACGGTGTAGTCGCCCGCATTCTTCGCAGTGGGCAGATCTTTGCTGTATGTGCCGTTGTTCAGCTTATAGTACAGTGTGCCGCCCGTGGCGGTGCCTGCGGTGATGAGCGCCTGATTGCTGCCTTTATAGACCAGATCGGGGATGGCGGTCGGCGCGGCGGTAACGGTGGAAGTCTCCTTCAGCGTGACGCTGACGGTGATGGCGTCGGTGCCGGTGTAGGCGTTGTACTCCGGCTTATTGTCGCTGTTCAGATTGACCGCGTCGATCGTAACGGTGATTTTCACAGTGCCGACGTCATCCTTCGTGGTCAGCGTACTGCCGCTCAGAGTCGCGTACGCGTCGCCCTCGCTGATCGTGAAGCGGACGTTGCCGTTCTCCCTCACGTCGGTCACAAGCTCGCTCAGGTCAAGCGTCTTGCCGCCGCGAGGGACGCTCGCCGTCGCGGTGATGGTGGGTTCCTGCTCAGCCGCGATGATATTTCCGGTCACAGTCGGCTGGGTGAGCGTGTAGTTGCTTGCCTTGCTGCCAGTCAGCGTGAAGTTCTCCGATAGCGTTACAGACTTGCCGGTGCCGACGAACTCGTTGTTAAAGTTACCGCTGACCGAAGTCTCCACCACGCAGACATCATCACTGTTGACGATGCCAACAAGCGCACCGGGCTTGACCACCGCATCAGTCAAACCGTCGTACTTCTTTTCGGTCACGCTCGCGCCCATCGTCAGTTTCTTCGGAGCGATATTGAAGTGATAATAGCCCGCTCCGAATATATAGTTGCCTGTCCTGGTAGATGCAATCGTCACAATACCGTCACGATTACCAATGCTTGCGTCGATGTTGTTGGAGTAGGAAACTGTGTACTCATTCGTGGGCTTGTCGCTGCTGGAACCGGTAAACTTCGACGAAGCGCGAAAGACGGTCGAGCAGTTCCAGCCGGGTGCGAAGGACCGCACCCGGCTGTCGTGGTGCCTGTACCCCAAGGTCGTGGAGGAATACTGCCGCCACCGCAAGGAGTACGGCTATATGTCCCGCATGGGCAGCCATGTATTCTTCAACGGCATGGCACTCGGCGAGACCAATCAGATCAACATTGAAGAAGGCAAGACGCTGGTCGTTAAGTACCTCGGTCTGGGCGACCGGAACGAGGACGGCACGCGCACGGTGCTGTTCGAGCTGAACGGTATGCGCCGTGAGATCGCGGTGCCCGATCCGCAGGCAGAAACCTCGGCGGAGCAGGTGCGTCTGGCCGATCCGCAGGACAAGGCGCAGGTCGGTGCACCGATGCCGGGCATGGTATCGCGCGTACTGGTCAAGGAGGGCGACGTGGTCGAGCAGAATCAGGTGCTGCTGATCATCGAGGCGATGAAGATGGAGACCTCGGTGGTAGCGCGCATGGCAGGCCGCGTAGACAAGCTGCTTGCAGCCGAGAACACCGCTGTAAAGGCCGGCGAACTGCTCGCCGTGATCAAGTAGAGCAGCGATATTGTTGCCATAAATACAGTAAAAACAGGCGGATGCGTGCATCTGCCTGTTTTTTGCTGCTGCGCGGGGAATGTGGAGAAATGCGGCGCTTTATTTTGGTCAAAATGACAAAAAATGGAAAAGACAATTGATAATTCAGAGGAGGGAGTGTACAATAAAATTGATATACTAGCGAAGTATATAGAATCTCTTCTGCTGCAATCAGATGGAGGTGGCGCGATACGCAAAACACTCGCAACTGTCCCCCGAAAGGGAATTCTACAATGAAAGGGAGAATCAACATGAAAAAAGATTGCTGGCTATGATGATGGCAATCGTCATGGTAATGACGCTGCTGCCGACAAGCGCATTGGCGGCAGGCGGTGATGCAAACGCACCGAAAACATCAGTTTCGGTTGCTCCCGACAGCCCGGTACAGATTACCAAGGCTGTGTCGGCGGAGAATGGAGCCTACAAACTTACATTGGATGCTTATGCAACCGGTACGGTAAGTACAACAGATCCGACGCCTTCGGATATTGTTTTGGTACTGGACGTTTCCGGTTCTATGGCTGACACACTGAGCAATACGGACCAAACCAAGCTGGACGCATTGAAGAGTGCAGTTAATACCTTCATTGATCGAACTGCGGATCAGAATGCAAAGATCACGGATACTGCAAAGAAAAATAAAATTTCTATTGTAAAGTTTGCAGGTAAGATGAGCAATAAGATTGGCAATGATACGTATGACACTGGTATATGGCCTTTGACTAATAAGAATAATTATTCCCAGATTGTCAAGGGACTGACTCCGGTTGATCAGAATGGCCAGAATGACCTGAAAGCGGAAGTCAACAAATTGACCGCAGCCGGTGCGACCTCTGCTGACTATGGCATGGATCTCGCACAAACGGCATTGCAGGATTCTGCTGCGGATCGTAATAAGGTTGTTGTTTTCTTCACGGATGGCGAACCGAATCATGACAATGGTTTTGATGTCGAGGTGGCTGCTGCTGCCATCAACCGTGCAAAGGAACTGAAAACGGCTGGTGCTAAGATTTATACCATTGGTGTTATGCAGGGTGCTGACCCGAATGATACTACGAATCGCAACAATAAGTATATGAATGCCTTGTCCAGTAATTACCCTAATGCTAGCGCAACAGTGACAGAAAATTGGTTGGGACTAGCTAAAATCAATATCGATTTGGGTGATCCTGCTGAGGGCAGCAGCTACTACAAGGCAGCCAGCAATGCAGACGAATTGACGAACATTTTCGGCGACATTAGCACAGAGATCACGTCTGACGTTGCAGCAGATGATAAGTCTGTTCTGACGGATACCATTTCTGAATATTTTGTTCCCAGTGGTATTACTGCAGCTGCGGACGGTACGGTCAGTGACGGCGTGAAGGTTTCCGAGGTAGCGGCTTCCGGTACGGGTGAAGCACCTGTATGGGGAACGCCGGTAGATAGCACCGGTCAGGTGGCAGTAACCTTAAAGGGAAAGACCATTGAAGTTACCGGATTTGACTATTCTGCCAAGGGTAATCTGGTTGTTCAGAAGAATGGTAAATGGCAGGGGCATAAGCTGCAGCTGGAATTCAATATCGCAGCAGATACGGAATGCACAACGTGGCAGAGCGGTATGCATTATTATCCTACCAATGTTGCAGGAGCAAATAATGCAAAGAATGCAGGTCTGGCATATGGCGAGAATGGCAAAACCGAGCTGACCGAATCTCCTGAAGTTGCAGTTACGGCTTACAGCGTGACCTATAACGGCAATGGCAACGATGGCGGTGCAGTCTCCGATACAAAGGCTTATATCCCGGGTGCAACTGTAACTGTTCAGAAGAACACGTTTACCAAGACGGGCTATACCTTCAGCGGTTGGACAACTACCGATGTTGAGGTGAACGACGATGATAAGACCTTCACCATGCCGGCACAGAATGTAACCTTTACCGCACAGTGGACGGCTAATGATGTAACCATCACCTTTGATGCCAACGGCGGCGCATGGGCAGCAGATGTTGATGGCTACACGATGGGTGCAGAGAACAAGACGGCATCGAAGACGTTTAAGCTTTCTGATACGGTAGAGAAGATTACCCCTGATCCTGCGAATGGAACTAAAAAGTTTGTAGGCTGGGGCGTAAAACTGGATGAGAGCGGCAATCCTTCTGATGAGATTGTTGCATATCCTCTGTTGGAAACGTCTGCAACGGCAGCTGCACACAAGCGCATCTTTGGCGATAATCCGATTATCTTCTATGCTATCTGGGACGACGCTGCTCAGCCGACAGAAAAGCTGAATTACACCACTCGTCAGCATTATATTGATGAGAAGGGTAACGAAGTTGCAACAGTGGATGTAGGCGGGGTCGATTTGCTTGCCCTGCAAGGCACGAAGATTTCTGATCTGATTAAGCATCTGGAAACAGATCAGAACTATTTCGGTCAGAAGTATCTCTATGATGGTACTAAGACGACTGTAAATAATGCTGCATATAAGGCAGATACCATGACGCTCGACACCAAGGGAACGGCTATCGACCTCTACTACTACTTGGATGAGTGGAACGATGAGGACGATACGCTTACCGGCGGTGACGGCACTCCCGACAAGTATCAGGCGTTGGTGAAGTTCGAGAGCGCAGATGCTAACAAGGGCACTGTCACCGGTACGGGTGCTGTTCAGGTATTCACCTTTAAGGATG
>ERZ857750.2354-NODE-2354-length-18258-cov-3.928913_pt1 | contig 18258 bp, 14 predicted proteins | sample MGYA00519915_ERZ857750 | MGnify/ENA primary metagenome ERZ857750 (study PRJEB31778, sample SAMEA3449358) | human gut metagenome | biome: human gut; feature: human-associated habitat; material: faeces | place: United Kingdom | collected 2010/2012 ... | reverse complement strand
TCCCCCGACCCCACCCCGTCTCCGGAGCCCGAGCCGGAACCTGAACCTGAGCCCACCCCCGAGCCGCCTAAGCCCGCTCTCCCCGCCCTTAAGACAGGCTGGAACAAGCTCGGCAACGCATGGTACTGGGGCAAAAGTGACGGCACCCCTAAAACCGGCTGGCTGAAAACGGACGGCCAGTGGTACTGGCTCAACCCCGACGACAACGGTCGTATGGCTAAAGGCTGGGCGCAAGTGGACGGAAAATGGTACTACCTGAACGGCTCTGGGGCCATGCGGTCAGGCGGCTGGATGAAACTCGGGAAGACTTGGTATTACTTGACCAACTCCGGCGCTATGGCCGAGGGGTGGAAGAAGATCAAAGGAACCTGGTACTATCTTAAGCCTGGAAGCGGCGCCATGGCTACAGGATGGGTGCACGACGGGTCGCACTGGTACCGCATGAGTGGCTCGGGCGCCATGCTGACCGGCTGGCAGAAAGTCGGTGGCAAATGGTACCTCCTCAAGAACTCAGGCGCCATGGCCGAAGGCTGGGCAAAAGCATCTGGAACCTGGTACTACCTCATGCCCGGCTCTGGCGCCATGAAGACCGGCTGGCTCGACCTGAACGGAACCTGGTATTACCTTGACGGATCGGGCGCCATGGCCACCGGCAGCCGCACTATCAACGGAAAGACAAACTTGTTCAGCAAAAGTGGCGTTTGGCAGGGACTTGACAAGATAGACGAGCTCTTCACGAAATGGGCCCAACCGGAAAGCAGCGCGACAAAATGGCTCGTCTTGGTCGACACCAAACGCTGCAAGGTCGGGGTGTTCTACGGCTCGAAAGGCAACTGGGATTTGCAACGCATGATGGATTGCGCCCCGGGCAAATCGTCCACTCCCACGAAAAAGGGCCGATTTACCGTGGGGAGCAAGGGCTACTATTTTGATTCCGGCTCTGCTCGCTGCTTCTACTTCACCCAGTTCAGCGGCAACTACCTGTTCCATTCCGTGCTGTATTCGCAAACCTCCTCCCCTAAGTACGTAACCGATGGCACCATGGGTCGCCCTGCCTCCCACGGCTGCGTACGCCTGCAGCTCGCCAATGCCAAATGGATCTACAACAACGTCCCTCGCGGCAGCAAAGTCTACGTCTGGTAAGCAGACACCCCTTCTGAAGCAAAAATGGGCCGCTTACGAAGCGGCCCATTTTTGTACTCGTTTCTCAGGCGGGTACCGTTTTTGGGAACGCTAGCGCGTCTTGTCCCATTTGCCGCTAGCGTTTACATGGTAACGGCCGATCCACTGGTTAGTCGCCATAGCCCCAGAGCCCTTCAGGTAATAGTTGCCAATCCAGCGGTTGGCGCCCATGGCTCCGGAAGCGCTCGACCAGTACCAGTCGCCTCCCACCTTGTACCATCCCACAGCCATGGCCCCAGAGCTCTTGAGGTAGTACCAAGTGCGCCCCTGTTTGAGCCAACCTGTCTTCATGGCGCCCGAAGCGGAGAGATAGTACCAGGATCTGCCAACCTTCAACCAGCCCGTCTGCATCCAGCCAGAGCGATCGAAGTGATACCAGGAGCCATCTATGAGCTCCCATCCGTTGCGTGTGTAGGAGCCGTTGTGATGCCGGTACCACCATCGCCCTCCGGACTTCTTCCAAACACCCGAAGGCTTTGCCGCTGCAGGTTTCGAAGATGCCGAGGACGAGCCAGAGCCACCGACTCCACTGCCACTCCCCGTCGCGCCTCCGGTCGATGATCCATTTCCCGTTCCGCCTGAGCCCGATCCAATAGAAGAGCCGCCTGTACCGCCGGAACCGGATCCCGTTGAGGAGCCCCCCGCACCGGAAGAGCCCGAACTACCCGACCCGCCATCGCCGGGCACTATCGTTCCGGCCCCACCGCTACCGGAGGGAATGTCAGGCTTGCCACCCATCTCAGATGGCAGCGCAAAACTTCTTAGCCCAACAGGCGAGTCAAACGTGTCCACTGTGGCGCAGAAAAGGCTCGCATCACGCACCGTTAGGCCAACCGCCGTGGCGGAAGTGATAACAATGCCCCCAAGGTGCTCCCATTGCGAGAGATTCGATGCGGACGCCTTGTAAACGCGCACCAATTGCGTTCCCGACTCCACCACAGCGAGATACAACATGTTGTCTCTCGCGGCAATGGCGACACTGTAAGGTTTCGGAAAAGCTTCAGTTACCTCAGCTGTATCGAAGCCATCTGCTGTGATTGACGAGATGCTTATATGCTCGCCATCGGAACTCGCAATATAAGTGACACCGTTGCTCTCGGTCGTCGAGATCGACGACGAAGTTCCCGAATGAAGCACGCTCGCCTTCCATGCTTCCGCCTCTGGCCATGCCATCTTCGTTTCCGAACCGCTACCGAAAACCACCACAGGCGAACCCGCTCGGTCGATAATTCGCGGATTGTACACTTGATTGATAGCCAAAGCGGATCCAACTTTTGACAATTTGTCAGCCCCTACGCGATAAAGCGATCCTCCGCTGCCGAAATTGTCGGCATAAAGATAGACGCCACGCCCAGCCACGCCCAGGATAGGCGTTGTCGCAGGCACTGTGGCCTCGTCTACCACCGACCAGCTTGATCCCGTTCGTCTCCAAACCACCGTACGAACGCCGTCGGAACCGCACAGATATACAACCCCGTCACAAACGGCTAAATCGACAGCATAGAAGCTTTCAGAACAATCGCTTGGCGCGCCCAAATCGGAGCGGGTGGATCCTTCGAGACAGAAAATCCGAGGTGCTTTTCGGAACGCTGAGCAAAGTTGGTACACTTTCCCATTCTCAGACACAAGCTTCGTGTCGTAATAACCGGATGCAGGCAAAGCAGCTCCCGTGATCTCTGGTACTTTCCACCCTCCCTCATCTTTCGCTACGGACAGTTCGAATGTCAGTGATGTGTTGTCGTTGCTGACCACACGCACCATAAGGCCGGAATTTGCGCCGTTGGACAAGGTAATGGCACCCTCGCCAAGGCTGTCCGCCAAATCAAGCGAGCCAAGAGAGCTTGTGCCCGCAGCCGACAGCTGGGCGTGCTTCAAATCGCCCTCACCGTCCCCCCGAACACCACCGGTCACCGTCTCGTTCGGTCGAAAAAGGTAAACGTAGTCTTTGTCCCCTTTATTGCCCGCATCCTTAGCTGCGGGATTCACGCGGTAGATAATTAAGCCCGTCCCGCCGATTGTGTACGTAAGGCCATCATATGCCGTATCGAGGGCAGAGAGATTCCCTATGTCTGTATTGGCGGAGCGAAACTCCGCAACGAAGTACTCGGAATCGGAATAGGGCGACTTGAACTTCACCGCCGAGCGCCCCGACGCAGAAGGCGCATCCAGAGTGTGCGTCCCGGGCTCGACCTCTTCAATTTCCGCCCATCCACAATCCTGTAGAGTGATAAACAACGGCCGCATCAAACGCGATCCACTGTTCATGGCCATGATGTCCCACATGCCGACAGCGTGGTTGGACAATTGCACGGTTGCTGCCCGATACAAATCCTTCGCACCGAATGCGTGGATAGCCTCGTGAACGATTGTTCCCGTATGCAGAACGTGCGTAGTGTCGACAATCGTGTAGGAGCCTACTCGAGCGGCCTTACCCCGGGCACCCACCCACAGCTCGCCTGGATAATCATCCTGACGCGGCCACAGCGTCGTCCCCACCTCGGGGACGACGTCCCCCGTCTCGGGAATCACCAGCACGTTGCTTATGTACCCCTCGCCATTGTCGATCAATCCGCTGAAATCAGCTTCAGGATAGCGAGCGTTGAACGCATTCACAGCTGCCTCAACTACTGAACTATGAGCCACGTAGGAATCGCGAGATCCGGGCAATGTGAGGTAAGCCACCGTTCTGCCATCATCGCTCATCTGAGGAGCGATGCTCTGGATACGACAGCGCCCAGCGGATACCTCTTTGAGATAGCTGTAGAGCGACGAAGAAGCATAGCGTGACAGCGGCTGGCCATTCAACGAGGTGTAAACGCTCTGCCAGTTCGTGATCGAACTGCCCGTAGGCACGGCATTAAGCCCAGTATCCCCATCCCCTGTCGTATCGCCCGCGAAGCGAACAACGAGCACGAGCTGATGGCAATTGGCATCCTCGATGTTGGTGTCGTAAAGCTCAGGGGTCTGTTTCTCATCAACATCAACGCCAGCCGCAAGCAGCTCGGCCTCCTCCGCAAGCTGAGAAGAGAGCGTCTCTTCTCCCTCGGCCGCTTGCGCCACAGGAGCGTAGCCCGGCACCAGAGGCACCAGCCCCGCCACCAGAACTATGGACAATGCGATCATTACCACGCAACGCGCAGCGCTCTTAATTTCGGCACGCACGGCAGAACCTCCAACCATCCCGACAGCCCAGTCGTCACCATGTCGATAAGTCATGACAAGTGTACCGAATTTCGCGAAAGCTTTCCAGAGCGTGCTTCCGAGCGTGATCAGAGTCCCAACGATTGCGGTCTCGCCCTAATCAGAAAACTCTTCCTGCCGAGCAATACTTTCCTCTATGCTATCGCAAGTGCGCGAAAGAGCCATCGTCTGCGTCAACTGAACGATCTTGTTGCGAAGCCTCGCATTTTCCACCGAAACAGTGAGCTGGCGGAAGATAACAATGGCAAGCATGCAGAGAAAAACAAAGTTGGCGGGTGATTCGAAGCCCAATGCATTTGAGAAGAGATAGACGAGTTGGGGGAACAGGGCCATAACAATAAGCACCAGCGCCAACAAAAACCAAAACACTGCATCTGATGTCGCTAATTGGTTATGCCGAATCTTCACAACAACATAGATGAGCGCCAAAATGGCTCCGGCGATAAGAACAATCCAATACATCTAGTTCCCCTTCTTCCGGAACCACTGTACGAACATGATGGATATACAGACTCGAAGCATATAGGCTACGGACTTTGTAAAGTTCAGGTAGCTTTCCCCTGCCGTACGGTCGCGCATCTCCACCTGCATTTCCGAAACCTTTGCACCATTGCGGATGCAAAGCGCAATGGTATCCGGCTCGGGGCTATAATCGTAGTTCAACGCGAATCGGCGAATCATATCGCGGTCGAACAAGCGCATTCCGGAAGTAGGATCCTGCACTTTCTGACCAGTGGTGAGGCGAATCATAGCCGTAATGAGCGCCGACCCGATCATACGCGCCGAAATAGGTTTCTTCTGGGCGCAGAATCGCGAGCCGATCACTATGTCCGACCCGTCTGCTTCAGCTTGATTCACCATGGGCCAAACATAGGCCGCCGAATGCTGGCCATCGGCATCGAATTGGACAGCATAATCGTAACCGTGAGCGAAGGCGTACTTCATGCCTGTCTGAAAACCGCCCGCTAGTCCGAGATTCACGGGCAGCGTAATAACGTTGAAGCCGCACTCGAGGCAAATCGCTTCCGTTCGGTCGGAGGAGCCATCGTTGATGACCACATGATCGACCCCCGGCGCATTGCTCAAAAGATCCTCGACAGTCGATACGATGTTCTCTTCCTCGTTAAAGGCGGGGACGATGGCCAATACCTTCAATTCTTCTCCCATGGGATCGTTGACTTCCAATGGCATTCAGTATAACTCAACAACACCTTCGTTAGCGCAAAGCACCCGAGTCATCGAAGGAATAGGATACACCGCCGATAACTCTCTCGCCAGTCGCCATAGCGCCCGATCCAGTAAGATAATACCACTTGCCTTTATCTTTGAGCCAGCCGGTCCGCATGGCGCCGGAGCCGTCCAGGTAGTACCAGGCGCCGTCCGCCTTCGCCCAGCCCGTGGCCATGGCGCCATTGTCGGGAGACAGGTAGTACCATTTCCCTTTCTCCTTCAGCCAACCAACCTTCACCGCTCCACTCGCATCGGCATAATAGAACCAGCGATCGCCGAACTTCGTCCAGCCCTTGCCCACATATAGAGAGCCGTCACTTTGGAGATAGTAGTGCTTAGCACCCTCATGGTGCCATCCAGTAGCCATCGAGCCATCCGACCAACGCAGATAATAGTTTTTTGAACCAACCTGCCTCCATCCCATAGCAAGAGAACCATCGCCTTCGAAATAGCGCCACGCACCATCCACCATCTGCCAGCCCGTCCGCTGAATCTGGGGCACGCCATCGAGGTAATAGAAGGCCCATGGCGCCGAGGAACGCTTTTGCAAAAGGAGGCCAGTATGATCGACGTTGGTCGTAACGCCGGAATCGCCGAGCGTAGCCACAAGCGCCAAATACCCATTATCTGACGCACTGGTGGCATTGAAGTGCTTCGCCCCAATGCGATGAAGCGCCTGGATGGTTTGTTCTGGCAGAAGACGATAGCTACCCGTCTGCACGGCAACAGGGCGAACCCCATTTACCATCGGTCTCATAATGGCGGTCAGGAAACTAGGGGTGTTCGACCCCTGGCGCCCATGATGGGCCATTTTTAAGAAGTCGACATTGCGCAAGGTCTGGGCAATTTTCGTCTCATCGCCTCCCCCGAGTGACCACCCTTGCGAATAGTCGTCGATATCGCCGGCGAGAAAAGCCTTGCGTCCATTCGCCGCCGTCACCAACACCGCATAGGAAAAGCGGTTGGCATCGGGAACACGATAGGTTGAATAATCGGTGTCGACGGGGTCGTAGTTCATGATTTCGATCTGCGCGCTCCCAAGCGCGAATGTGGGACGACCAGTGAGAAGATCACGCTTGCCGCCCACGTCTTCCGTTTCATCCCCGTCACCGCCCTCTTCGTCAAGTCCGGCCTCATTACCACTGAGCTCGCCTTCGACGCTGCCATCGCTTTCGGCGCCCCCCTCGTCACCATCGGTGCCAAGCTCCGGCACTTCCGCCCAATCTGGATCGAGGTATTGTACGAGCTTCCCGTCGTAACTCTCCACCGCCTCAATCAGACGATCGTAGACGAAGCGATTGTCCCACAGTCTCGTCTCTTCGCTGATGAAGGAATCACTGTAAAGGGGCGTGTACACCGTTTTGGGGTGGAACTTGCGTATGACGTCCGCAGCAGAACCGATATGATCGCTGTGCGGATGCGTACCGATGTAGAATTCAAGATTGTCTTCGGTGATGCCAAGCATTTCCATATAGGAAATGACCTGGGATTCGATACCCTGCCCAACCGTGATGCCGCCGCGCAACGGGTAGCGCTCATCGGCTCCATCAGGCGACAGCGAGTCTTCTCCCGAATCTACAACGCCGAACTTACCGTCACATTCGACGACGATGGCGTCAGTATTGTTGTAGGGCATCACATGAATGCGCACTTCGCCGTCTTTCGGCGCGCCGTAAGCCAAAGACGATCCCAGCAAAACCATCACAAACGCGCACAGCAGTATGCCGAGCATTGCGCCCGGCAGACCCAATCGCCTCTCCATAACACAAACTCCCATATAACACGCAATATCAGAACTGCGGTAGTCTACCAAGAGCTACCGCGTTTTATCCCACTTCCCCGAAGCGTTCACATGATAACGACCAATCCACTGACTCGTAGCCATAGCACCGGACGATTTCACATAGTAGTTTCCGATCCAACGGTTCGCCTGCATCGCACCGGAACCATTAGAGTAATACCACGTCCTTCCAACCTGGTACCAACCCGTCGCCATGGCGCCCGAGCCTTTCAGGTAATACCACGTCTTGCCCAGCTTGAGCCAGCCCGTCGCCATGGCGCCCGAACCCTTTAGGTAATACCACGTCTTGCCCAGCTTGAGCCAGCCCGTCGCCATGTCGCCATTACCGTGGAGGTAGTACCAAGTGCCCTTCACCTTAATCCAGCCTGTGGCATACGCTCCATCGTTCCCGACATAGCGCCATTTGCCACCTACCGTCACCCAACCTTGGCTCGTCGTCGCAGGGCGCTCGGGAGCTTGCGGCGCCGGCTTTACGGTCGGCTGCTTTTGCGCCTGCTGATCGGGCTGCTTCACGGGAGGCGCCGGCTGCACGGAAGGAGCCTGCGATTCGGAGGGTTCCGTCCCATCGCCCTTCGACGTCGTGTCCCCAGCAGCAGGCGATAGGACTTTCTTTAGGGCAGCTTCAGCATCAACCGCACCCCACCCGCTCTGATCGTCCTTGCCGCGAACTTCGGTGAGATCGGCTGCCGTTTTGCAGAGCACATCCCTGACTTCTCGCGCCGAAAGCTCGGGGGCCGCGACACGACAACAGGACAAGCCATAGAAGTGCCGTCCATATATCCGTAGGTATCCGTTGAGCCATTAAGGAGGAGAGTACTGTAGATGCTCTCTCCCGGGGCGGACAGGTCACACCAATCGCCATAATTCGAGAACGATGAGCGTGTAATATCCCCCGTCATCCACGTGGCGGAAGAGATGCTGTTGCGGCCCGAGCTCGCATGGGCGCGGTGCGTCAAGCTGATGACGCCGATCACGCTGCCACACGAGGCAGGAATGCTCTTCTGATTGACGCCGCTGTTGCCGGCTGCCGCCACGATCAGCATATCGTCGTTGTCAGTTAGCTCGCTGCAGAGCTCTTCGAAGTAGCGTGCGAGCTCCTCATCGTATACGTCGAAGCCCAAGCTCATGTTGACCACCTTGCAGCCGATATCGCGCGCGTACTCCAAAGAGTAGACAACGTCGTAAACGGTGCCGTTAGCAACCCATGCACCTGTTCGCGGATCCCGCGTTTTCTTCGAAAAGGCATCAATGACGACGAGATCGATCAGGTTGTTTGCATCGACCGTAGAACCCCCGCTGGCAACGCCCAGCGTTCCGCCGTTGCCCGCTTCGGCAGCAATAATCCCCGAAACATGGGTGCCGTGGCTCGCGTACTCCTCAACGCCGGCGCTCCCGTTCACGTAGCCATCACCGCGGAGCGGCTTCGTCGTCCAAGAAGAGAGATCCTTCTCTTCCCCGTGCACAACCTCGGCACTTTGCCTGCGATTGACCACATTGGCTAGGTCGGGATGGCTCAGCGAGGCACCCGTGTCAATCACGGCCACCTTCGCAGGCGCGGCCGTTGGAAGTCTCGTCGCAATAGCATCCCAAGCGGCTGGAGCCTTCACGTAATCGATGTACCACTGCCGCGCTTGGAGGTCGTCAATTTTGACAGCGGCGGCCCCTTGCGCAACCGCCGACGGCTCATCGTAGGTGGACACGGTGTAGTTTGGCAGGGCGTATCTGACTGCCGGATCTTGCTTGACCATCTCCGCAGCAGTCTCCACCGTCACGTCATCCGAGATCTCCACGGGAACGGCGACGCTCTCCTCAAACGTCGCCTCAGCCGCCGACTCCTCCCCTTCCACGACATCGATAGCGGCCTGCTTCTCGGCATCGGACGCTGACTCCTCGTACACGACGATGATCTCACCGGGGATATACCCCAGCTCATCAATGTCGGCAGACCGCTCCTCTTCCGCCAATGCGGCCTCTTCCACACCGGCAAGGTAATCACCATCGTCGGGATAGGTCTCGCCGCCCCCAACGTTGGCGGACTCGCTAGTATCCGCTGCGGCTTCGTCCAGCGCCGCCATAGGCACTTCGGTATCACCGATTGCCCCCGACGGAGCGGCAAAGCTTTCCGGAATGCCGGCTACGGTGACAACAAGCAGCGCGGACAAGGCGATGCACAGCGCCCGACGGAACATCGAGCGGTCAGTCTTGTTCATGATGTCTCCTCATGCCGACACCCATCCAGCGAAACCGCGCCCAACACCTTAACGCATTGTGCACGGCTTCGCTTAACTTTCTTGTTCGTATTCTACTATGCCCATTAGGCAAAATCGAGAACTAACTAACAGCATGTCAAAGATCGGAGCCGTCGACGGAATCAGCGTCGCGAACGGCCCCTGACTTTTTCAGGCAGGCTAGGAACGAAGCCCCCATACTCACTGCCGCCGCCAAATAGGAGGCGATGGCCGTAAAGCTCACGCCATTCATGCCCCACCATTGCACGAAAGGGACCATGCAAGCAAGCGCAACGACAAGGGGCACGATGCTTCCGATCAAATTGCCTCGGAAGTCGCGCACGGCGATGAGCAGATCGTTGAGGAACCAAACGTAGGCGGTGATCATCGCGGACGCAATCATGGGAATGAGCAGGTAGGCATATTGTCCGATATCGTTGGCGAAGAACAGCTCGAGAAGAGGGGCTCCGAACAATTCAAGCAGCACGGCGCAGACAATGCCGACAAGGGCAATACCGCCCGTAACTCGCAGCAAGAGCCCCATGAGCTTCCGCTTCTCGCCCCGATCGTAGTAATCGGCGAAATACCCGATCAGCGGATAGTAGATGTAGGATGCGCCGGTCTGTATGATAGCCACCGGCGCCGCCACCGAGGCATAAACGCCCAAGGTGGCCTCCCCCATAGCGTCGAACAGATATTGCCGCGGCGCGGACACGGCCGCAGCCATCGCAAGGGCCCCGATAACGATAGGCAGGCACTTGAGGAGAAGATACCGCGTCTTCCTCCAGGTGATACCTAGCCGTAGCTTCTCGAACCCATTGGAGCGGGGCATGTCGTAAACAAGCCCAATGACCAGCAGCGCAAGGCTCATAAGCGCAAGTGTTATTTCCAGATTCTGCGTCAAGGAGAACGCAAGGGCGAAGATCGCCAGAGACGACACGCCCTGCATTGCCAAAGATATGCCGATGTAGTCCATCCGGTAGTGCCGCTGGTCGCAAGCATGGAAGACATCGATGAGCAATGCCGCAGATTTGAACAGACCGTAAAGCATAATCGCGGGCACAGCCGACAGGGGACACGTGAGCAACGCGTATCCGAAGCAGGCCACCAACGCGATTCCGTTCGTGATAACCCTCAGCGTGAAGTACTCTCCGACGGTGTTCTCGTGGCGGGTATCGGATATCTGGTACGTGTACATCCGGTACTGCGCCACAGGGGCGAAGATTCCATACACCGAGACAGCCAGGGAATAAAGCCCCGCGGCGTCATAGCCGCTCGCGATGCGAACGACCAGGACCGTTATGAGCCATTGGGCCAGAAGATTCGTGAACGACCCCGCGGAATTCCACAGCATATTCCGCTTCATAGACAGGGGCTCTTGCTCGCCGCTCACACAATCCTCCAACTTCTCTTACTTCCTACACGCCAAAGTCGCAGCAAATGCACACCCGGCAACGCACCGTCATACGATACTATATTCCATGAAACAATTGCCGGCCGCGCTTGGCGAAGCGCAGAAAACCTAAGGGAGCAGCACCGATGAGGGCCATGACGCTAGAGGAAATGAAATCAGTCGAGCTTGAGATCATGGACGAGATAGACGCCATTTGCCGCCAACACGGGCTCACCTACTTCCTCGGTTACGGCAGCGTCCTCGGCGCCGTTCGCCACGGCGGCTTCATCCCCTGGGACGACGACATGGACGTCATCATGCCGCGCGACGACTACGAACAGCTCATCGCCCACTTCGACGAATGGCGCACAAGCGCTACCTTCGAGCTTAAGTTCTGCCGAGACGGCCACTCGATTTACCAGTTCACCAAAATAACCGATCGGCGAACACTGGTTAAAGAGCGCTTCGTGGACAAGAAGTATCTCACGGGCGTGTGGGTGGATATATTCCCGCTCGATGGAATACCCGTCGACATCAAGAAAGTATTTCGCAAAAATGCGCTACTCACCATTGCATTGTCTATCTCCCACTCCGACCCCTCGCAAGCAACAACCCCCCTGCTCAAAGTGTTGAAGAGAATGCTGGCTCCGGCTACGAAGCGAATGAACCCTAGTCGCATCGCAAGACTTATCGACGACAACGCTCGCCTCTCTGCGAAGACGGACGAGCAGGCGTATCTCGACATCGTCTCCATGGCCGACCCCAGCATCGTCCAACCTACCTCTTGGTTCGAGCCCTATGAAGTCGATTTCGAAGACCGCCGTTACTTCATACCTCGGAGCTATGAAGAATACCTTGAGCTTAACTATGGGGACTGGAGAACACCTTTGCCCGAGAGCCAGAGACATAGCCACACGACCGAGGCTTACTGGAGCGATCGCAATTAAGCACGCTCTCCGCTACTCGTCGGCACAGCAAGGAATCCAGCTACCCGTCCTATCGTCGTAAACCTTAATAGGGCGCGCAGGAGAGCCGACGGCGATGCAGTTCTCGGGAATGCTGCGGGAAACTGTAGAGTTGGCACCGATAATGCAGCCGCTTCCGATGGTCACCCCTTGGAGCACGACAACGTTCTCGCCAAGCCATACGTTATCACCAATAGAAACCGGCGATCCCACGAGGGGGCGATCGTTTGGGGGGGTCTGTGGATCGCAGCCATCCTGCCCATAGGAACCGTGGCTCAAGTCGGAGATGAAAATCTTCGACGCAAAGAGGCAATCATCACCAATCGCTATTTTATGCAGCGCCGCGAGATGCACGTTGTCGCCGATCCGGCAATTGCGCCCAAGTTCGATCACTCCATCATCAAACATCTCGAACCGGCAGCCATGCCCCGTCGTAAAACCAGGTTCGTATTTCAAATGGCCCTTTTGCCGGATATGAAAGGGCCGTCTCACGAGCGTAGCTCCTGGATAGAATAGCTTGGTCGCAACGAAAGAAAAACCCATGGATACAATATCGGATAAGGAGCGCATCTTAAGCTCTTTGAGCAAAGAAGTCATGGCAAATCTCCAAGTCGTTGAATTGATGCAATTGCGCACTCTTCATACGCAACAAGGTATTATAGAGCCTAAACCCAGCGCAAGGGAGAGCAATGAGCCAAACCGACATTACCGTTGTCCTTACTGTTTACAATCAAGACCTGAGCAGCATCGAGACGTCTATGAACTCGATCGCCGCACAGATTGATTGCAGCTACCAACTCATCGTGGCCGACGATCATTCCTCACAAAACATGGAGGAGAAAGTTACCCGACTTGCATCGTCTCTCGAAATTGAGCGCTTCTCCTACATCCGTCATCCAGAGAACGTACAAACGGTACGCAACATCCTTTTTGCACTCCCTTTTGCTGAAGGCCGCTATACGAAAGCCATGGGCAGCGGAGATGAACTTTACGACAATCACGTCCTGGCTGACATCGTAGAGTTCTGCGATGTCAACGATGTGGAAGCAGGATTCGGAGGCATAACCCTCGACACCGCCAACGGTCCCCTCTACGATGCGCCCAAAAAGGCGAGCGCCTATAACCTGGAAAGCGTCTGCTCTGGAACTGATCAGCTTCATTTGCAGCTTCTTAACGCAGATTGGATTCCCGCCGGCTGTCAATTCTTCAAAACGGAAAAACTCGCATCCCTTCTTTCCGAGCTTTCTAGTTCGTTTCATATTCGCTACTGCGAAGACTTTGCTCAGACAATCTGCCTTCCCGATACCAAGCCCATCCACATGAACCGACCGGTTCTTGTTTACGAGTGGGGAACCGGCGTGTCGAATCGCGGCAGCAGAAGCTCGCGAAAGCGTCTTTACGCAGATCACAATAGTCTGTATCGAACCTTCTCAGAGCGCTATCCCGACGATGAGATCATCGCAAAATCGTATCGTATATTCAAACTGAGGGAATTTGCGGCGCTAAAAACACCGCTCTACCCTCTGCTCCAAAAACTGTCGCTTAGGAGCTATACCCGAGATCAGAATCGCTAAAGCTCGTTGCTCTTCTCGCCCAGGGCGTACACCTTGTAGATGAGCTTCGCCACGGGAGCCGGCCACAGCGACGAGAGGATCTCCAGATCCTCCGCCTGGCGCGTGCCATCCTTCAGGTTCTTCGATGTCGAGGATTCCTCGTAAATTCGGTGCCCCATGAGGCGTTCCGGCACGTACACGAACCGCCCCGGCTCGCCGGCCAAATCGACCCACGTCTTGTAGTCGCAGCTGTTCTTGTACGTCTCATCGAACACAGACGGCCCCAGATTCTCCTTCACGAGCATCACCGCGGGACAGCAGATGGGGTTGCCCAAAGAAAGCGCACGGCGCTTCACGAATCGCGACCCGTTCAAAACCCGCGTCCCCAAGGGCGCGTTCAGCACGCGCTTGATGCGCAGAAGCGCATTGCCGGCCACGCGCTCGCCGTTGCGGATCTCGAAATAGTCGGAAAAGGCCAGCTGCAGCCCGTCTTTCTCGTAGTCGTTAACGGCGGCGAGCATCGTGGAGAGGTAGTTCGGCTCGTAGTAGTCGTCCTGATGCGCGATGGTCACCAACGGCGTCTCGGCCGCATCGTAGCCGTAGTTCCAATCGCTCGCGGCCCCGCGGGGATCCGGATTCACCACCACGGGCACCTCGAAGCGGCGCGCCACGGCGCTGATATGGTCGTTGGGCGTCGAAGTGGAGATGATGATCGGACAGCGCGCGTCCTGGGCGAGCAGCGATTCCACCGTGGACGCCAAATAGGGGTTCTCTTTGTAGGCGCACACGGCGAATGTATGGTCGGAAGGGGCAAAGGTCATTTAGCTCACCTCGTCGCTCTCACGGCCGCCCTCGGCGTCGGAGGAGCCCTCGGAGGCCATAATAATGGCGCGAATCTCGGTCGCGTCGCCCCACACGCCCGGCGAATCGTAGGGCCTGTCGGGGAAGGCGCCGTAGTCCAAGGCAATGGAAAGCCCGTTCTCGCGAATGAACCCCTCTACGCGATCGGCCAGGCTCTCCGGCGCTCCGGTGCAGCAGTTGATGACGCCCGTCACCTTATCCTGCAGCACCACGGTGGCAATCTGGCGCGCCAGCTCCTCGACGGTTATGAAGTCGTAGAGGTTCTTGCCCGTGGTGAAGGGGAAACGCTCGTCCCCGGCACGAGCGGCCCGCAGAAGCTTCCCGAAAATGGACTGGGCCTTCTCGTCGTTGCCGTAGATGTAGAAAGCGCGCAGCCACTGGAAGGCGACCGGCATCGGCGCCAGCGAGAGCGCAAGTCCCTGGCGCAGGGCGTTCTTGGCGATGCCGTAGAGGCTCTGGGGATTGCAGGGAGTGTCGGCCGTGATGGCCCCCTCCCAGTACCCCACCTCGTGCATGGTGCCCATGACGGCGATCTGCCCCACCCCCGCTCGGGCCATGTTCATGAGGAAGCGGTAGTGGGCAGAAAGGTCGTCCATATGGCTTTCATCGTTGTGGGCGAACCCGTTGCGCCATGCCAGGTGCAGGCACACGTCGGGCACGCACCCGATGAGCTCGCACAAATCAAGCGCCGGGTCGAACAGATCGGCGGCCACCCACCGAACGCCCGCGCCGGCCGAGCGGTCGACAGCGATAACCTGCACGCCCCGGCCGGCCAACTCGCGCACCACCTGCGACCCGATGTAGCCGCCGGCGCCCGTCACCACAAACGTCTTCATGAAATAGTCCTCACTCGCCTACGCGCGACGCAGGGAGGCCAGGGGCGGATGCACCCGATCCTTGTCGCTGAGTATGATCTTCGTCTCGTCGAAGGCCTCGTCGCCCTCCATGGCCGGCCATACGACACCGATAGCCGGGTCGTTCCACATGAGTCCGCCCTCATCGCCTGGGTGGTACACGTCGTCGCACTTGTAGCAGAACACCGCCCGATCGCTCAGCACCAGGAAGCCGTGGGCGAACCCGCGGGGAATGAACAGCTGCCGGCGATTCTCGGCCGACAGCACGACGCCCTCCCACTGGCCGAAGGTGGGACTGCCTTCCCGCAGATCCACCGCCACATCGAACACCGCCCCCTCGACGACGCGCACGAGCTTCGACTGCGGATGTTCGATCTGAAAGTGGAGGCCCCGCAACACGCCCTTCGACGAGGCGGACTGGTTGTCCTGCACGAACTCGCAATCGATGCCACCGGCGACGAAGTCCTCCCGCTTGTAGGTCTCCATGAAATAGCCGCGCTCATCGCCGTAGCTCTTGACGTCAACGACGACGACGCCCTCGATGGCGGTCTTCGTGAAGGCGAAGTTGCCCGAAGTGATCTGATCTGCCATGCTGCCTGCGCTCTCCTACTGTCCCTGGCTCGCGTACTTGGCCTCGACGGCCTCCTTCTGGCCCCGCCACCAGTCCTCGTTGTCGCGGTACCACCGGATGGTCTCGTCCAGCCCCTCGCTGAAATCGGTGTGCCTGGGACGCCATCCCAGCTCGCGGCGCAACTTCGAAGAATCGATGGCGTAGCGCCGGTCGTGGCCGGGCCGATCGCGCACCCAGTCGAAATCGTCGGCATCGCGCCCCATGCGCTGGAGGATGCTGCGCAGCACCTCCAGGTTGTTGCGCTCGCCGTCGGCACCGATGAGGTAGGTCTCCCCCGCCTCGCCCCGAGTGAGAATGGCCCAAACGGCCGAGGAGTGATCCTCAGTGTGAATCCAGTCGCGCACGTTCAAACCGTCGCCGTACAGCTTCGGCCGCGCGCCCGTGAGGATGTTGGTGATCTGCCGCGGGATGAACTTCTCTATGTGCTGGCGCGGCCCGTAGTTGTTCGAGCAGTTGGAAATGGTGGCGTCCACCCCGTAGGTGCGATGCCACGCGCGCACGAGCATGTCCGACGAAGCCTTGGTGGAGCTGTAGGGACTCGACGGGCGGTACGGCGTCTCTTCGGTGAAGCGCGCCGGGTCGTCCAGGGCCAAGTCCCCGTACACCTCGTCGGTGGAGATGTGGTGGAAGCGGGTGCCGTGGCGCCGCGCCGCCTCCAGCAACTGGAACGTGCCCTCCACGTTGGTGCGCACGAAGGGCGCCGGATCGGCGATGGAATTGTCGTTGTGCGACTCGGCAGCGAAGTGCACGATGGCGTCAGCTTCGGGCACCAGCTCCTCCAGTAGGGCCGCGTCGCAGATGTCGCCGTGGACAAACGTCAGGCGATCCTCCGGAATGCCGACCAGATTCTCACGATTTCCGGCGTAGGTGAGCGCGTCCAACACGGTGACGTGCACCTCGGACTGGTTCTCCACCACCCAGTGGACGAAATTGCTGCCGATGAATCCCGCGCCCCCGGTCACGATGATGCGGCGCGGCGCCAAAGCCTCACGGGCCATATCTATAAACCTCGATCCTATTCGCTAGCGCAGAGGGACGATCTGCCCATCCGCCACTTTCTTCAGATGCTTGCCGTAGCCGCTTTTGCCGTACCGCGCGGCCGCCTCGGCCAGCATCTCGTGGGAGATCCAGCCGTTGTTGAAGGCGATCTCCTCCAGCACGGAGATAGAGAGCCCCTGGCTGCGCTGCACGGCGCGGACGAACTCCCCCGCCTCGAACAGCGACTCGGTGGTGCCCGTATCAAGCCACGCGAACCCGCGACCCAGCGTCACCACGTTCAAGGAGCCGTCTTCCAAATACATCTGGTTCAGCGAAGTAATCTCCAGCTCGCCTCGGGCCGACGGCCTCACGCGCTTGGCGAAGTCGCACACGCGGGAATCGTAGAAGTACAGCCCCGTCACGGCGAAGTTCGAGCGAGGATGCTCCGGCTTCTCCTCCAAGGACAGCACGTTGAAGTCCTCATCGAACTCCACAACACCGAACCGCTCCGGATCTTCCACGTGATAACCGAACACCGTGGCGCCCCCATGGGACTCGGCTGCCTCCACCGCCTGGCGCAAATGGCGCCCCAAGCCGTTGCCGTAGAAGATGTTGTCGCCGAGCACCAGCGCGCAGGAATCGCCGCCGATGAAGTCCTCGCCGATGATGAACGCCTGCGCCAGCCCGTCGGGACTCGGTTGTATCGCATAGGAGAGGTTGATGCCGAATTGCGAGCCGTCGCCGAGCAGCCGCTCGAAGTTCGGCAGATCCGTCGGCGTCGAGATGATGAGGATGTCGCGGATGTTCGCCATCATGAGCACCGACAGCGGGTAGTAGATCATCGGCTTGTCGTAAACGGGCAGAAGCTGCTTGCTCGTCACGGTGGTCAACGGATACAGCCGCGTGCCCGAGCCGCCCGCCAGCACTATTCCCTTCATGGGGCGCTCCCTTTGGTTGAAATCGAATGCTTCATTTCCTTTCCCGTTATTGTATGGGAAAGACGAGCCTTGGAACATGGCATAGGCAAATCTTCAGACAAGCGACCAGCACCACCAGCCGTTCCGCCATTTGCTCCAGACCCGCGAAAAGGGGAATGCCGACCTGCGAATTATGGTTCAATAGGCGCAATACACCGAAAGGCAATGAGCAGCGCGCCGCACAAGAAGGGAATTCCATGAACGAAGCTGAACGCAACTTGACGTCGGATCTCGATGCGGAAGTCATGCCGGCGCCCCGGCGAATGCCCTCGATAGACTTCGACGAGGCCCTGGCCATGTTCTTCGTCGTGCTTTACCACTCGCATTACTATACGACCAATTTCGTCGAATAGGGGATGCTGACGTTTTTCCGTCCCAAAACCTATGCTGCAAGCCCCAAGGTT
>ERZ857750.2340-NODE-2340-length-18352-cov-13.738208_pt1 | contig 18352 bp, 23 predicted proteins | sample MGYA00519915_ERZ857750 | MGnify/ENA primary metagenome ERZ857750 (study PRJEB31778, sample SAMEA3449358) | human gut metagenome | biome: human gut; feature: human-associated habitat; material: faeces | place: United Kingdom | collected 2010/2012 ... | reverse complement strand
GGCGTAAACCTTACGCCGGACCACCGTTCCGCCGACCAGACTCTGCAGATCTTCCGCCATCCCGGTGACCATGCCGTACAGGTTAGAAACCGTCAGCGTGGGGCGCGTACTGGTGCCTTTGCCATTCAGTTCAAAACCACTCCCCTGAATGGGATACGGCTGATACTGTCGCCCCTGCCAGGTGACCGGCTCACCTTTTTCGTTCTGCTCATTACAGAAAAAATAACGTTCTCCACCAACCTCTGTCAGATCGATTTCCCAGAGCACCACGCTGGCAGACTGCTCCGCACGGGTGCATTCATTCAGTGTTTCCTGTCGGATATCCTGCATCAGTTCACCACCTGCTCAATCGTACAGCTGAAATCACTGTACCGGGCGTTATCCGTGACGCTCCACTCCCGACACACCACCCTCACCGTCCGGTTATGTTTCGGCGGTCGCCACAAAAAGGCACGGTAACCACCATGCCAGGATAAAAATTCATCCAGCCAGCGCCGGGTTGACTCATCCGTCACCCGGAACACCGCCTGAAACGTCTTCAGTTGAGGATTCAGTCCTGTGGGGCGGCGCTGTTCATAACCGTCACCAAACCGAACCCTCACCACCGACGGTTTCTCACTCACCTGCATCCCTTCACGCGGGACCAGATGCAGCGTTTTTATCTCAGCCACTCAGCATTCCTCCGTCACGTCGCATGGACAGCATCACCGCCTGCACCCGCTGGTCAATCAGCTGCACAAGACTGCCTGCCGCCTCCGGCCCTATCTGTCCGTTAGCCCCGTCATTCTGAATGGCGATGTGGTAGACCGGGGAATACACCAGACCGGCGCTGCCGTTCATACTGCCCACCGCGCGTACGCCCAGCGAGCCATCCGCCGCCCGGGTCAGGGGCATAATGGCTTCAGGTCCGGCTTCCCCCATCAGCCCGGCCCCTTTTGCAAACGCAAAGTACGTGGGCGTGTCCACAATGCTGTTGCTGTACGCACTCAGATTTGCCGATGTGTAAACACCACCTTTTGCGTTTGCCACTGCCCCCGAAATCCATCCGCCGACCGTACCAAGCCACCCTCCGGCACCGGAGAGTGATTTCAGTCCGTTAACAATGGCTGCATTCATCAGAATTTTTGAAACTTCCCGGAGAACTGAACTCCCCCAGTTCCTCCAGTCCACAACATTCCCGGCCAGTGCATCGGAAATATTTGATACCAGCCCGTCCATCGTGGAAACGACAGCATCTGCCGCCTGCGAAGCATAATCGGTGGCACTGTCTGCCCAGTTCGTCAGCCCCTCTTTGAGCCCGGCATTCCAGTTACTGCGTAAAGCATCAGCCTTTGCATAATAATCCTGCTGATCGCTGAGACGCTCTTCCAGATATTTTTTATTCAGCTCTTTCTCCTGTTTCCACAGGGCTTCTTCAATTTCTCCGGCCTGATACTGTCTCAGTAGCTCGTTATTTTTCTGCTCAAACTCCTGCCGGATGCTCCACATTTCCTGAAGTCGTTCACGCATCCGTGAGCCTTCACCATATCCCAGTAACTGAGCCTCATTTGATGCTCTGACACTGGCATTACTGTCCGCCAGACTGCTCTCATACGCAGCAAGCTGCTCACGAATCTTTTTCTGGTCGATAAGTGCTGCATTCTGCAAAAGCGTTTTTTTCTGCGCTTCTGACAGGGTTGATAATTCGCCCTGACTGACCTGATATTTCATCTTAGCCAGTTCAGTATTCTGCCCTGCCAGTGCTATCTGTTCTTTTTGCTGTTTAATCAGCCGTTTATAAATATCCTCTGTTTTTTCCGCTTCGGTCTTTTTATGCGCTTTGGGTTTATTTGCCTGGTTATTTCGCCATGCATCCAGTGAGTTATTTATATAATTCAGTCTTGCTGTCTGATACGCCTCTCCCACAAAGCCGAGATCATCCGCAGCATAACCCAGGCGGGCACGCTCACGAGCTTCCCCCTTCAGGCGGGACAGAGCCAGTTCGCGCTCGCTGTTATTCAGTGCGGTCTGCTGTTTATCATCCAGGGTTGCCTGTGGTAGCCGTAACGGTACATTCACCAGCCCCTGTCGCTGCTGAAGTAATTCATTACCGAGCCCGAGAAGGCGATTAAACTCGGTATGCTGCCCATTCATGATCAACAGGGACTGATACGCTTTGTTTTGTTCCGCTGCCTGTTGACGGATCAACGCCACCCGTCGCTCCTCCAGCCCGGCAAGCACATCCTGAATGGATTGCGCTTTGCCCTGCATTTGAGTGAGGCGAGACTGTTCAACTGCCAGTTGATTTGTTGCTTCTGCAAGCCCTTCTGTGACAGTTTTTACCGACGTCATGTGGTTAATCATAAAACCGTTATCGGTTGTCCAGCCCGGGTTTGCCAGCACATACTGATAGCCAGCAATTTTTTCCTGTAAGGATTTAATCTTACTTTTCTGCTCGTCAATTAACCTGTTTTGCTCCTTCAGTGCCTGTCGCGTCTTTTCCTCATTATCTGACGCTTCAGGAAGCGACATTGCCGACGTTTTCTGGCGAATTTCGTCGATTGTTGCGGCATACTGGCGTGCAGATTCTCTGGCCTGCTCCTGATTCTGATACATCGTGTACCAGGCCGCAGCCCCCAGCATGACGAGTCCCGGCACACCACCAACCAGCCCCAGCGCGCCACTTAATAAACGACTCCCCACTGACGTAACATTATTCAGCGTTGTCTGTGCCGCTGTTCTGGCCGCAATATTACGGGTAAGTGACACCTGGGCAGCTGTCAGCTTCGCTTCTGCTGCGGCCTGCCTTTCGGTACCGCGAGCAGCAACAACCGCCTGTTGCGCACGATAAACCGCCGCACGCGCCCTGGCGGTTGCTATCTGTGTCCCCCGAAGTTGCACTTCAGCAAGAGCCACTTCGTTTCTGGCTGCAGTAATTAATCCGGCAGTTGCAGATCCAGCAGACGACGCCATATTGCCAAAATATCGGGCTACCCCGACGGCAACCAGAGCACCGGCAGCGGTTGCCACGGTGTCAATATTGCCTGCAATACCATTCAGCACACCGGAGAGCGTCTTCGTCACTCCGCTTGCCTCGTTCGCACCACCAACCCAGGCCATAAAGGCGTTTTCAACTTTGGTTGCAGAGGATGAAACCGTATCAGGCATTGCCGCATATTCATCACGTAATGCCCCAAGCTGACTAATCAGTGCAGGAACAACCTTATCGGCGGTCAACTTTCCGTTATCCGCCATGGCCTTCAGATCCTTACGGGCAACTCCCATTCCCGCAGCCAGAGCACGAATAACACGATCGCCGTTCTCATTCACCGAGTTAAACTCTTCACCGCGCAGCACTCCCTGCGCCAGAGCCTGACTGAACTGCGTGATCACCGAACTGGCTTCTGCTGTACTGGCACCGGATAATTTCAGGCCCGTGGAGATCGCCTCGGTGACTTTCAGTACCTCCTCAGAACTGTAACCATACTCCCGCATGGAAGCTGCAGAGCGGGCAAAAAGGCTGGCGTTATCAGAAAAAGCCGTCCCCGTTCTCTGGCTGATCGCCATTAATTCACGCTGTGATGACTGAAAATCATCACTGGACTGTGAGGCCTGCTTCAGACGGGCATTTACTGAATTCCACTCATCGGCGAGAGAAATAAGATGACCGGTAGCAAAAGCCCCGGCAAATGCCCCCGCCATGTTCAGTGCCGAAGATTTAGCTGTATTTATCTGATCCGTCACTTCTGCCAGTGCACGCCGCATTTCACGGGATGCAGCAGCGGACTGTCGGCCTCCGTTCTGCATGGTACGGTAGTAATCCTGCCCCATACGCGAAGCCCGGGAGATCTCTGACTGGAATGACCGGGAATTTGCCGAGATTTTAATAATCAGTTCACGTAATGTCGCCACACTCATTCTCCGGACGAAAAAAAACCGCCGAAGCGGTTATGTTGACTCACTGAGACACTATTAAAAGCGCGTTTTCCAGTCCGGCAAATGGATCTGAGACGCCTTCTGTCTGCTCCTGCTCCCACTGAAGAAGCGCATCATTCAGTGGCACTTTGACCCCCTGCGCACCGTAAACAGCTGAAACAATCTGGGCAGCCCGGATATCAGCCCGCTCGTCACCCAGCGGGCTGAACCTGTCAAATTCTGCCCACATCATGATTTCTGATGCGGACATTTCCCGGCGTAACTCTGACAATGTGCGCCCCATCCTGAGCGCCAGCATCATCAGAAAACGCATCCCCGGAAGCGCTACTTTTTTTTAACCTCGCCGGCATCACTGATCAGTTCCAGAGACTGCCGAAGAAGCCGCGCATGCACCGGGCCATACACGGCAATCACCTGTTCACGATCATCCTCTGAAAATACGGGTTGCAGTCCGGTATCACACAGAACATCAATGAACAGTTCAACATCTGCCTCCAGATTTCGGCGGGCGCGCTCCGCAACGGATAACGGTGTCTCATCATCTTTTGCTTTAACGATCTCCTGCCAGCGCAACCAGGCTTCTGCAGAAGGTTCCCGTAACACAACCGTTGCTCCCTCCCATTCAGGCACATCAACGGTTTTATGGCGAAACCCCGACATCGTTGCCAGTGCCAGATTACGGATATTTTTAGTCATCACATCCATCCTCATTAACTGACGGTTACAGTGCAGGAAGTAGAGGTCACTTTGTTAACCGGGCTTGCTGAATCAGAAATCTCGCAGGTATATGCACCCGCATCACCGGATACTGCCGATGCCTTACTGAACGTTGCCGCCGTCTGTCCGGAAACAGGAGAACCACCTTTCTTCCAGACATAAGAATAAGGCGGCATACCACCCGCAGCCTCAACCGCCATTTCAAGTTTCGCTCCGGAAGCAACCCGCAGCGTGCTTTTTAAATTGGCCTTCACTTTCAGCGGCTCTGTCGTCAGCACAGGTTTACCTTTCAGACGCAGGGAAAACGTTGCAGCCACAACACCATTGGTTCCTGCAGACCAGGTATGCTGACGCACCTCTGCCATAAAGGTAAATCCGTTGCCTGACGGAAAAATAACTTTAAAGCCATACGTGGTGTCATTGTCATAGGCACTGCGCAACGCGTTCTGGGCAGCATTCAGATAAAAGTTGCCTGACATGGAAATCTCTGAAGCAGCCCCAAGGCCGTTAATATTTTCCTGCTCAACAGAACACAGCGTGGTGACATCAATATCCTGCTTTTGTCCTGCGGTAAACTGCACCTCTTTGATTGTACAGCTCAGGCCAAGATAGCTGGCAGAATCCAGGGTTTCTGCTGTTACCGGTGCAGACGAAATCATAATTTTCGTCAGTTGCGAACGCTCAAAATTAGAGGACATACTCGTCTCCTGAAAATAAAAAAACCCGCCAGCGGCGGGTGGGTAAATCATTAACGACCTCAGGCTATTACCTGAAATTCAAGCGTGGCTCTGCTCAGACGGGAGTCAGGATCATACCCCTGCGTTTTAGAAATAACGGAGGGTGCCAGTTTTCTTACCGCATCAAGCGCCTGCTCACGAATATTATCTGCGTCATCAGGTACTGTCGCCCAGACATCGATCTGCACGGTAATTCTGGATTCAGCCTGCCCATCAAGCACATCAGATGCCGTGTCAGACACCACAGAAAACACCAGCCACGGCGGAGATACCGCAGGCTTTCCCTCCGTCAGCGGGACCACATAAGGATAAACCTGTCCTCCGGCCAGCTGAGACAACAGGGAATACAGTGTGCCCTCCCTCATTTACTTAAGACCTCATCAATAGCCTGATTCATTCGCTGTATGGCAACCTGCGCCGCCAGCTCCTCTGTCGTATCGAAAGCCGGACGAATGAATGGATGCGCGGGCATGTTTATCGTTCCCAGCTCCACAAAGCGCCAGTAAAATGCATTTCGGGGATCGCTGGCTTTCATGCTGTTATCACTGTTTCCGGTTCGCAGGTTCCGTCCGCGAATGTGGACACCCGAGATAATTTCCCCCCGACGCTTTGAACGCTGAGTGAGAACAACCACATTTTTCTTCAGTTTCCCGGTTCGCTCCGGCGCACGTTCAACAACTGCATCCCGCATAACTTCAGCACCGGCACGGGTGGCATCGCGCAGAACCTTATTGTTTTCTGCCCTGCTGAGCGCCTCCAAATCCCGTGCAATATCCGCCAGGCCGGAAAAATCAAGACTGAAATCCATCACACATTTCCCTTCAGGCTGCAGAGCATTTCAAGCCGGGTAGCGCGTGCATCCGGTATTGGTGGACCTTCTATACCCAGAATCGCGCCTTTGAATGCACCGGTCAGCACTTTCAGACGTGAAGTCGCTGTCACATCGCGCCGGAATCTCATCCAGACTCTGACCGTAGCCTGAGCGGTTTCTGCTCCGCCTGAGATTATCTCCCTCCCGCTGATACCCTTAACTTCTGCCCATACGGTAGCTCCCTCCGTCACCGTCTCCACCGGATGCCCTGACGGAGAGCGGGCGGTGGTGACATTCAGAATAATTACGCGATCACGTAATCTGCCCGCCTGCATGTCTCCTCCTACAAAGGAATAAAACGATAAGGCTCCAGAAGAGAAGAAAAACCAAACGGGACTGGTGCCTTGCTGACATCTGAGGAATTTTCCCGGTTTTCGTACCAGTGCCCGACCAGCAACATGAGCGCCAGCAAAACATCATCAGCTATAAGCACCCCTTCAGGATCACCTTCCGGCACCGTCTCCTCATAAAGCTTACGGTTGATAAAATTTTCTGCCTTGCGGCAGGCAGCCCGGAAATACAGCATCAGTAACTCATCATCAGTTGCATCATCTGTATCAATACGGCACTGCGCCCTGAGTTTTTCCACTATTGCTGCCATCAGAAACTCCTGCCCGCAACACTGTGCGGGCATAAAAAAACCGCGTCGGCGCGGTCTGTAACTGAACAACGAGTGGTTATTTGCCAGTGAGCGCCTTGATGGCTGCCACATCTTCCAGCACACAGTCAAAACGATGGAAAGCCAGAAATGCCACCTGATCAAACTCAGCATAACGCTCAACCAGACGTTTCAGTTCCATATAAGTAACGCGGCGAATGATAAAGCGGTTGAAATCCCCCAGGAAAATGAATTTTTTTCCGGTACCAATCCCGTCAATAGCCTGATCAATAACATAAGGGATCCCCAGCACAGTAGCCGGCGTACCGCCTGCAATATCCGGCAGCCATAACGGGCGTTTCTGTCCATCCTCCATCTCTTCAATAGTCTGCAATGTGGCATCATTGAATGCCCAGCGGTATTTCGGCCCACCACGATATGCCGGATCAATGGCATGTTTCAGGGCATTCATTTCTTTCCAGGTGAAAGCGGCAGAGGCTGCAGTCTGGATGGTTCCCGTCACCGACGCTGCCAGCCCTTTTGGCTGTAACGGTGATCCCGTTCCGGTCCCCTGAACCAGATATTTTGCCTCTCCACGACCAATACGCTGGGCAATACGGTTTGCCAGATAAGATTCAATATCCACCCCACTGTCCTGGAGCAGCTCATTGGACACACGAATTATTTTTGATGACAGCTTTTTAGCCCCCAGAATAGCGGTCCCGAACGTCACATCCTGTTCCGTTGCGGCTGTATTTTCCGCCAGCAGTTCGCCCTCTTCAGTCGTGCCATCAGACGTTGACCAGGTGATATCCTGCCCGGTTGATGTGGTCAGAAGTTGCGCCACACTGGCAATCCCGCCATAAGCCTTCATGGTGTCAATGATTTTGTTACGCATCTGCGTGGGCACCGTATATCCGCCCTGAGAATCCGTTGTTACACTCTGAGCCCGCAGTTCACGCATCAGATTACGCTCTTCAGCATTCAGTTCTGCAAATCCGGCACGCAGAAAACGGTTAAATGCCGCAGCGCGCTTCTCTTCCACCGCCTTTTTCCCGTTCTCCGCCTCATTATTCTGGCGCTCTTCCGGCCCGGACTCATCCACATATGCCTGATCCTGACGGCGCAACTCTTCTTCACGGGCGATTTGCTCATCCAGCGCATCCAGCTCAGCTTTCGCCCTGTTCCACTCTGCCCGTTGCTCATCAGTCCATGCGTTATCACCAATTTTTTCATGCAGTGCACGCATATCCTTTGCAATGGTGTTTCGTTTTTGCTTCATCTCATGAAGTTTCATCGTCAGTAGTATCCTTATGCATTAAGAAGGGTCAAAAGACGCTCACGCGCCATTCGTTCGTTAACAGCTTTCTTCAGCGCACCACTCGCCCGCGCTTCCTGCCAGGCTTTCATTGAGCGGACACCAGAGTCTGCGTCCTGATAGGCCGGATATGTCACCGGGCTGACGTCATACAGACGAGAAATGCGCGTGATTTCCCGGATAACAATCCCCTCGTCGTCTTCATACCAGCTCTCTCCGTCACGGGCGACACGAAACGCGAACGAGGACTGATTAATGTCACCACGCAACATTGGAGACAGCACCAGGTCACAAATAGTCGGAGTATCCGGTGCAACAATGTCATAACGTAAACCGCGTTCATCCACCGACAATGACAACGTGCCGGCAGAACTTCGTCCGAGAATGAAATTAGGATCATGATTAAACAAGCCACGTACATCATCATTCAGTACATCATCAAAAGCCCCCGGCTTGATGATTTCACGAAATCCCCACAGAGGTTCTGAACGACTGTTAAATACCGAGCCATAGCCCAGAATGTGGGTCGGGGCATTATCATATTGTTCCGCCCGCACCTCCCCGCTGTAACAGCGCGTTTCACGGTCATTCATCGTTCTTTTCCTCTTTGCCTTTCGTATCTTTAAAGTTATTCAACGGATTTGCTGCATTTACGCTGACCAGCATTTCATCCAGACCGTCAACCGGGTTCATATCCTCAAATGCCCTGGCTTCATTCCGGCTCATCCAGCCATCTGTAATGGCAAAGTGATAGAACTGCGCACGCTCCTGTGGGGTCCCACGGAGCAACCCCGTGAGGTTGAAGCGAACGTAATACCCGGCAGCCCGTTCTGTACGGGTAAACAGGCGACGGTTAAGCTCCTGCTCCCAGTTCGCAACCCAGGGCATCATCGTGTAGCGAACAAACTGAATCGCCTGCTGCGTAATATTCGAAAATGTGGCTTTTTCCAGGTCATTAATCATGTGCGCCGGGACATTAAAAATCCCGGCAATCATCGACCGGTTCAGCTTGGTCATATCAATGATCTGAGCATCCACCGGAGAAACTGTCAGAGCGCGGTAATCCAGTTGCGCAGGCAGCAACATGGTTTTATTTTCCTGGCTGCGAAGCGCTGTCACCGCCCGCTGCCACATATTCTTGAGCCTGCTCCAACTCTGTTCGTTCAGTTCATTTTTCACAGAAATAATCCCGGCAGGACGGGCATTACCGTTAAAAAAAGCACTGGTATACTGCTGACCACTCATTCCCATACCAATGGTTTCAGCATGCTGCATGATCGGACTCAGTCCCATTTTCTGATTGTTTCCCAGCGCCCTGATATGGATCATGTCGTCCGGACTTACCGCAAATGCACCCTCTTCGTTATACACACCGTAGGTATGACGCCCTCCGGTGTTAAGTAACGTGGTTTCCCATGGCATACAGCATTCAAGACTGGTAACCTCGCCACGACGATTACGTTTCACCCACGTATAACCATTGCCCCACCCCAGCACATGACGCTGCTTCAGTTCCCGCCACTTATAGCTGGTCTGCCAGGCATTCGGTTCATCATGAACGAGCCAGAACAACGGGTGATCGCGTGCCGGCTGAACATGCTCATTCGTTTTTCGCATCACATGCAGGGGCATCTGAGCCACACTGGATGAAATAACATAAATACAGGCATAGACAGCAGCCAGCCTCATGGACGTTTCCGGACTGACATACACATCCCGGGCAAAAATATTATCCGTCTCAGCGGCCTCTCCGGTTACCGGAACCGAGGGATTTTCCAGAGGCTCACTGCGAAACAGAGCATCAAGAAGCATGTTTTCTCCTCATGGACACCACCAGTGCATAAAGCAGCAACAAACAGCCAGACAGCATCAGAGACGCTGGCAGACCTGCATACAGATAAACGCCAGCAGTGAGCAGACCGAAACCGATCAGCCCGGTCATATCAGTAATAAGCTGTTTCACAGAATTAACAGGTCCTCATCAGGATCAAGCGTGGACAGAAAGTCATTCACGCCCCCGCCATTTACCAGAAAGCGGCTCATGGCTGTAAAAAGCGCAACAGGGCCGTCGATTTTGGCTTCCGGCGTGGATTTATTCGGGAAGATGTTGTCGTTTTTGTCCGGTTTTACAGTAACGTTAGACATCATCCAGTTCATGACCGGATGATTGCTGTGATGGAAACGCCCGGCATAAACCAGTGATTCCGTTTCCTTCATGGCCTCTGACAGATTGCGGACCGTCTGCGGAACCTCCACCAGCGGTATCCCTTCTTCAGCCAGTGCCAGGCTGAACTGCATTGCGCTCCACGGGTCAAATCCCAGTTCCCTGAGGTTTTCACCGCCAATCCATTCCAGTAAGTCACTTTTTATCTGAGCATGATCGATAACATCACCATCCGTCAGGATGAGCTTATCCATCTCCGCCCACTTCCGGTAAAGTTCTGCCTGCTGCCGCGAGCATCGCTCCAGCCGTCCTTCCGGAAGCCAGAATTTAAAATCAGCATGAACATGTCCGTTATCGGTTCGCCAGAGTTTTGCCGCCGCACAGATATCAATCTTATGAGCAAGGTCTACGCCGACCCACATGGGATATGTTTTCAGCTCATGTTGTGGAGCAATGTATTCGCACTTCTCCCACTTAATCATATCCATCCAGGCAGATTCGGCAGTGACCCACACATTCATGTGTTTGGTAAAAAAATTCACCCGCGCAGAGACCTGCTCCTTCGCTTTTTTCGCCAGACGACGCAGATCATCCCAGCGTTTACAGATGCCCAGGCCAGGATTCGCTTTCTGCCAGACCGTTTCATCAAACGGATCATCTCCCTCATCAAGCGTGTAAATGATCGCAAAGTAAGAGTCGTCTTTTACAGCGCCCTCCACGTCGCTGTTATAGCCTCGCAATACCTTGATGGCGTAATCACGCTGCTCGTAACAAATCCCTTCCTTGTTAAAGCCAGCCGTGGTGATACCAAATAACAGGGACTGCAGACGGGCACCGGTTGCCGTTTCCAGAACGTCCCACACGTCGCGGGTTTTATGTGCATGCAGCTCATCAATAATGGCGCAGTGGATGTTCAGACCGTCCAGGTTGTTTGCATCCGAGGAAAGCGGTTCAAATTTTGATGCGCTCTGCTCCTGGTAAATCGCCAGCTTGTTGAAATCAAACAACCGCCCGAGTGTCGACCGGGCTTTTCTGACCATATTTTTGGCGTCTTCAAACACGATTCTGGCCTGGTCACGCGTGGTTGCGGCTGAATACACCTCAGCTCCGCCTTCACTATCTGCCCCCGTCATATACAGGCCGATACCCGATGACAGTGTTGATTTTGCGTTTTTACGGGCGACTTCGTTGTACGCCGTCCGGAACCGGCGCACCATCACCGGACGTCCGCTGCCATCGCTGCGCATGACAACTTCCCCGGTTTCTTCATTGACCAGCGGAATGACAAAACCAAAAATATTAATGAGGATAAATACATGCCAGTCCATCAACTCAATGGGCTGGCCTGCCAGTGCCCCTTTTACATGAGGCACAAATTTGTAGAAATTCAGGATGTGCTGCGCACGGGGTTCACTGAAATAAATCCCCCGCTTTTCGCCGTACTTCAGATCATCAAGAAAACGCTGGCAGGCCAGGCGGACAAATTCGCCAGCAACAATTTCTCCTGCAACAACACGTTCGGCGTAGCGGATCCCGTCAGCCACTTTTGCCATCAGTCTCTCGCTTTTAAAAGCTCTGCCAGCGGATCAACATTATCCGGTCCGGCGGTATTTACTTTTGCCCGGCTTGCCGGTGACATACCAAATTCTGCAAGCATCGCCCGGATCCGCTTCCAGGCATCCGCTTTCATCGCAGCAGCTGGGTGTGCCTTAATCAGCACATCACCGTTCTGCGTTTCCGAGCGGTAGGTGTACCCCTCAACATCGAGTGTTTCGCAGTGATGCCGGTATTCGGTATAGGCTTCCACCAGTAGCTCAAGCGCACGCGCATCAAGCTGAGAAATGATCCCTTCCGCATTCAGCTCTTCCGCCATTCGCCTGAACCAGTACTTCCCCTGCGCCCCTAAATGTTGCGGAATTTTAGGGAGACCTTTTTCATCCTTTTTAGCGGTTTTTTTGAGGTCTTTAACTGGCCGCTTTGAGGGGTTGCCTCGTATCAAATGCAGGCGTGGCGGGGTTTTCGGGGGTCCAGACATAATCGGTTTTACCTATCAATCATTTAATCACATTCCAAAAAAAAGTTTTCGAACCTGCGGCGATGCGAGGAAAGGTCAGGCGGCGGTACTGAGCAGCCTGGGTTGCAGAGATTTGATCCCCCCCCTCCCCCTTGAAGATGGCGGCAAAAAGCAGATACTGGCCACCCATCAGGATGCTCAGCATGGTGTATTCAGTTAATCTCAATAAATAAAAGATGGAGTCTAAGAAATGGATAAAACCAGAAAATATGACAGAGCCTTACAACTTGAAATCCTCAATGCCCTTATAGATTGCGCGCCTAACTCTTTAAACAAGGCACAGGAGCGAGACCTCATTGAGAAGTTTGACAGTTACGATCACTTTGTGGCGTGCATGTTATACCTTGAAATGCATGGTCTCGTTTCCACCCCCTTCATACGCAGTGACACCATGGCTGGCGTTGAGTTTATCTTCTGTGCCCCTAACTGCTACATTACAGAAAAAGGAATTGATTTTCTTCTCGATGATGGCGGCTTAAGTGCGATCCTTAAAGTTCAGACCTTTCGGTTACACAGTGACACGATTGTTGCCCTTGAGGATATAATCCGTGTCGCAAATATATCTGAAGATCAGAAGAAGGGATTGATTTCAAAACTCCGAGAGCTTCCGGGAGACGCCATAAAACATTTGACCCTACAGTTACTGACTCAGGGGGTTCTGAATCTGCCGAACGCACTTCGACTAATTCAAACAACCCTCCAGTAGGGCTAAACTCATCTGAGGGGCGAATTAACTCAAATTTGCCCCATCCCAGTTTTTCACTTAAAACAACCCAAAATCCCTCCCGGGTATCTGCATGAATATAGAAACTATTTTTATGCATTACAGCAGTGAATATTATCATCGAATACGTTCCCTTGCTGTCTTCTCTCTGTGGCATTCCCTGCATAACGACTCAAGATTGGAGTCATCATCGGTGCCGCCATGAGCTTTTGGAATCATGTGGTCTACAGTCCTGGCCTCAACGGCTCGTCCATTGCGCAGACAGTTCTTACACAGATGGTTATCACGCTTCAGTATACGCGCACGTATAACATCCCATTTCGAGCCATAGCCACGCTGGTGGCGACTCAGTCCGCGTTGATGCTGTACCCATCCTTCACCACGATGTTTATCGCAGTAACCAGAACTGTCTGTGGTTGTACCTGCGCATCCACGCTTACGGCAGGCACGTGGGATTCGTGATGGCATAAATACCTCATACCCTGCGAAATGTTTACCACGATAAAAAGGCTACTTAATGCACTGAGTGCGGATATACTCCTGTGCCCCTTCCAGTTGCATCTGCATCGTCATCAGCCGCTCTCTGAGGGTGAAATAATCCCGTTCAGCGGTGTCTGCCAGTCGGGGGCTGGTTGCATTATCCACGCCGGAGGCGGTGGTGGCTTCACGCACTGACTGACAGACTGCTTTGATGTGCAACCGACGACGACCAGCGGCAACGTCAGCGCGAAGAGTTTCATTTTCAGCCTTCGCATCAGCTAACTCCTTCAGGTATTTTGCATCGAGTGCAGCAACATCACGCTGGCGTATCTGCATGTCAGTAATGATTGCGGTCGCCTGGTTGAGTTTTTCCATCACATTATCGCGTTGCGCTTTGTAGGTAATGGCATTATCACGGTAATGATTGACCGCCCACGACAGGCAGACGATGATGCAGATAACCAGAGCATAAATAATCGCGGCGACTCTGCTCACTGATCTATCCCCCAACAGGCTAATGCGCTTTCCTGGTCACGACGAATAACCTGTCCATAGCAGTTATTTGAACGTATGCGGCAATCGCGCCCACCATCTTTTATCCACCAGCGAATCGCCTCGCATGCGCCCTTACGATCACCGGCATTCAGCCGCTTATAAAACGTCGACGGAAAACACTTACCGGGGCCAATGTTATAGGGACAGAATGACGCGATACCCGCTTTTTGTGGTTCGGTCATTGGTACTTTAATATTGCGCTCTACCCATGCCAGCGCCTTATCACGTTCAATAGCGTTAACCTGGTCGCATTTTTCCTTCGACAGTTTCATACCGGGAAAAACGGGTTTTCCATCCACCATCGTGGCACCCCGACAGATGGTCCAGATGCCGGAACCATCGCGGTATGCCGTTGTGTGGTTACCTTCTTTTTCATCCAGAAACTGGTCGAGAATGTCAGGCGCAGGCGCACCTGCGGCAATCAGCGCCAGAACGGCAGCCGACAGGCCGTATCTGATTTTTGCGTTCATGGATATTTATCAGGATTTATCGGTTTCTGAGCCCTGGATATGTTTATCAGTTCCAGCCTGTTGCCTCAGGCTGCTAACAGGTCAATACAATCATGAGGATTATTTATGGACAATAACACCATTTCTCTACAGGAGTTGCTCGACAGCATTTCCAGGCTTCGGGAAGACGTGAATACCCTTACCGTCGCCTTCTCATATCTGGCATTCTCAATTCCAAGGGAACAGATGTAATCAACGCTGGCATCAATCCAGTTTGAATCATGCAATCCCAAATGGTCTCAGGAACAACAAGACTCTTTCAGGCGGCTTGCTGTATTACTGGATGAAAAATATGCTGGTAAAATTACCATTTCGGCGGACTCTTCAGAGAACCCGTAATTATTCCCGGTAGTTTTCCTCTGTAGGTTATCAACACATCCTGCGCCTCTAAAATTACGGGGCGCTTTTCCGGCGACTGCTCATCCCCTTCACATAACCCGGCAGCAACATCCAGGAAGACCTGTCTGATGCTCCTTCTGGCTGCTGCCTCATAAAACTCCAGCGCGGCACCTTCAACACGGTCCAGCGAGATGTCCAGGTCAAAAATTTCACCGTCAAAGCGTTTTTTGTCCCGTAACGCTAAAGTTACCGTAACTTTATTCTCAAAATTGCGGATCCCTTTCACAATCAGTTTATAGTTTTGAGTCATTGAATTACTCTCCCCGTGCAGCCTTACGACGGTCCTCTCTGATTTTGAAATACAGGTTAGTCAGATATGTCAGCAGCCCAAACAGCAGACTCCCCAGCACGCCTATTGCCGCCCACTGAGACGGGGAAACCCTGTCCAGCAACTGCAGGAACCAGTAGCCCGTTCCCACCGCTGACGTGGTGTATGACACACCTGTTGTGATTTTTTCCATCTGGTACATACCCCGTCTCCCGTTATCCGGAAGCTGACAACAATAAAAAAAGCCACCAGTTAAGTACTGATGGCTCTGATAACTCATGCAGGCATCTCAGACGACCCACTGACACTACCGGTGAGTTTAACGATACCTTCCATTTGGCTGGCTCACTTTTTATGATGATGCCGGTGCATTTATCTCCAGCACCAGACTTTCTATCTCAACGCCATACGCTGCATTTTTGGTAATATCCGTCAGCGTCAGCGCATTCAGCCCCAGTGTCAGACTGTCTTTTATGACCTGGAATGCCGGGCCAGCCACTCCATTCAGTTTCGGAGTAACCGTGGCACTGCCGGCGGTGAACACCAGCTCCAGCGTCTGCCAGTCGTTACTGTAATTCCCGAACTCGCCCAACTTTGTGTTTCCTGCTTTCTTGTGATGCATCAGATTCAGTTTGCCGTCTGTGGTCTGGGTGAAGAACGACATCAGGAACGGGTTACCAGTCCCGGTCATCGCCACGACGTCAGGTAACGCTACATCGGTATACAGATAAATTCCCAGACCGAACTGATTGTTGGTCAGTGCGCCTGACAGTCGAAACTTACAGCTCAGTCTGCCACCCCGTGTCAGCAGGGAGACTGCGTCATCCACCGGGCGCGTCAGGGACCAGGCTTTATTGCTCTGCTTGGTGATCTTAAATACACCATCTGACAACTGAATTCCGCCATTCTTAATGCTCCAGCCCTGCGCAGCAGCGTCTCCGGCTGTCGGCAACAGGGAGATTGTGCGTATGGATGCATCTTCAGACGGCCCCGATGGCGTGTCGCCGCCGGGCGAGAGTTTGATTTCCGGTGCCTTACCACTAATGAAGGCTAAGGTGCGACCGGCTACGTTCAGAATAGCAGTTGCCATACGATCGGGAATAATGCCACGACGCGCCCATGAGCTGAAATGCGTCGGGCGATTTGATGATACCCAGTTTTTGTTCGTTCGGGATGCCGAACCGTAATAACCAGACCCGACAATATCAGGATCTTCTGACGGGTTGTTTGTCGGTGTATTAACTCCGCTACCATCGGTCATAAAGGGAACAAAATAAATCTGCTGGGATTCTTTACCTTTATATGCACCATATACCACTTCATATTGCGTACCGTGTTCTTGTTTCCACGCGTATGTCGTGTCGCCACAAATCCAGGGGACTGATGCCGGACTTCCACCGTGACACTGCGCTGCCAGCCCGGCAAGGTCAGCACGGAACTGCTGTACCATTGCAAGAAATGCTGCTGGCTGCTGGGCGTAACTGGCATTCGTCATATCGAATTCCCCCTGCATCCAGCATATCGCCAGCAAAACGTTTTTCGGGTTTTTCTGCAATGCTGCCTTCGTGCGGAAAAGCAGATCCTGATATAACGGCTTACCCACTCCCCAGCGAGCCGAATCCTGACTGGCTCCCGTGGACTCGCTGAATGTCCCCTCCGTGCCCTGGGTGAATGCCGAACCACCACGACAGCATGGTACCAGCAGGATCCCCGCATTATTAGGGATATACGGAAGCAGTTTTTTGGCAATATGTAAGCCCTGTCCGACACAGCCGTACTGCCCTTTGCTCAGGTCAGCCCGGGGATGGTTAATCGTACTCATATCCTGAACATCATGCAGACAATGGTCAGCAGGAATGATGTCGTTAAATACGCATACTTCACCACCGGGAGTCACTGTGTTACGACGGGCCAGTTGCTTAATGCGCGGATGGGGCGCATCGTATGAATCCGGAAGCGGAAGCCCTTCACCGTAAGCCATGGCATTGGATTGCCCGGCCAGTACGATGACGTAGTACCACTCCGGCTCAGTTGCACCACTGACGACCACATCACCTTCTGCTGCAATCGCCTGCATCAGGGTATAAGGGGTTATGGCCACCGGACTACCAAACGGCTGCCAGCCCTCCTTCAGTTTTTGTGTCAGTCGTTTCGCAAGGTCTGACGGCGATGCCGCCCTGACCACGTCATAGTGTTTAAATGCCATGAATCCTCCCGGGCGGGATAATGTTGTGAGTCAGATAAGGAGCAGGCTGAAGTCCGGAAGTTACAGGACAATGGCAGAAGGGAGACTACAGCCCGCAATTCGAAAAAGACCGCGCAGTTGCGCAGAGTGATTACTATGGGGTATTATTCGCCAGCTGAAATATTACTTCACGTTTTATTGTTTATTCCTTGCCGCCCGCGTCTCCCAGCGCGGGCTTTTTTTGTCCATAAGAAAGCCCCTCCGGAGAGGGGCTAAAGCCGCGTATCTGTATCATCATGCACATGGTGCCGGGTGCCTCCCGGTGAGTTCAGCCCGGTGCCACTAAACCCGCGTCATTCTCGTTTTGATAATCAGAGATTATACCGTCACCAGTCGCCCCTCCGCTCAGGGGGATTCACCATGCGAAATTTTTTTAACAAATGCCCAGTCTGACAGGCAACTGTCAACTTACTGAATTGTGAGCAACATAGCATTTAACGGGGAACCTGTTTTCTGCAGTAAAAAGGCCCACCGGAGCGGATGGGCCTGGAAGGATAGCGGTCATGTGATGCCGGTTTCCCGGTAACTCAGCACCGGTATCTGAGTCAACGTTTTCTCTACTGGGTCATTTCCGATACGCCCTGCCTGCTGACAGGCTTTCATCACATCTGAAAATATAGCACCCTGACTGATACTGTAGTACCTAAGGTTCCAGAAACTGTGATGTATCCGGCACAGAAAAGCCCCTCCGGAGAGGGGCTGGAGAGTGGCGCTATGTGCCATTGCATGGTGCCGGGTGCCTCCCGGTGAATTCAGTACCAGCACCTGAATCCGCGAT
>ERZ857750.2334-NODE-2334-length-18414-cov-2.925050_pt1 | contig 18414 bp, 16 predicted proteins | sample MGYA00519915_ERZ857750 | MGnify/ENA primary metagenome ERZ857750 (study PRJEB31778, sample SAMEA3449358) | human gut metagenome | biome: human gut; feature: human-associated habitat; material: faeces | place: United Kingdom | collected 2010/2012 ... | reverse complement strand
TATGGTAAAGGGGCTGATCATCAACAAATTCCGGGGAGACAAGACGATTCTGGACCCGGGCATCGAGATGCTGGAGGATTTGGCTCACATTCCGGTGGTCGGCGTGGCTCCCTATATGCAGCTGGAGCTGGACGACGAGGACAGCCTGACGGAGCGTTTTCACGGAAGCCAGGAGACGGCTCTTATCGATATCGCCGTGATCCGGGTACCGAGAATTTCCAATTTTACGGATCTGTCTGTCTTAGAGCAGATCGGGCAGGTTTCCGTGCGCTATGTGGACAGTGTGAGAGACTTACACCACCCGGACATGATCGTGCTTCCGGGCAGTAAAAATACAATGGCCGATCTGAAATGGATGCGGGAAAATGGTCTGGAGGCGCTGATCAAAAAGAAAGCGCAGGATACTATTGTTTTTGGAATCTGTGGCGGATATCAGATGCTGGGTGAGACGATCCGTGATCCATATCAGGTGGAAAACGGTGGAAGCATGAAAGGTATGGGACTGCTTCCGGCTGTGACGGAGCTGAAGCAGGAAAAAACAAGAACACAGGTAACGGGAACTTTTGGAAAAATTTCCGGAGCACTCTCCGGACTTTCCGGAAAGAGCGTGCGCGGATACGAGATCCACATGGGCAGTACCGGATACAGTCGAAGTAACGCGGATAATAGAAGCACCGCAGACGGTGGAAGCATCGTAGACAGTGAGTGTGTCATAGATCCGGAAAGCAGAGGTAATGAGAAGCGTTACATGTGCAGAATACAAAACGAAGCAGATGGCAGTGTAAAATACGACGGAATCTTTTCCGGTAACGTATATGGAACCTATGTTCACGGCATCTTTGACGAGGGGACGCTGGCAGAGACACTGGTTGGTATCCTGGCTGCCCGGAAGGGTGTGGCGCTGGATACCGGACAGATGATAAGTTACGGGCAGTTTAAGCAGATGCAGTATGATAAACTTGCAGACGGTGTGCGGAAATCCATGGATATGGAAGCAGTGTATGCGATGCTGCGGGAAGCTGCGATTTAAAACAGAACTGTTGTTACTGGAACGAGGTACGAGTGAACAGTAACGAAAATGCGCAGTGCATAAAGAGGAAAAATAATGGAATTTATAATAGAGGAACCGGATAAAAAAATCGGGCAGGAAATCAAAGCAAACTGGGATCGTTTGGCAAAACCGCTGGATGGTCTGGGGGAGTTTGAGGGACTTCTCGCAAGGATCGGGGCAATCCTTGGGTCGCCAGAGATTGATATTGCGAAAAAAGCAGTGATCGTCATGTGCGCAGATAATGGCGTTGTGGCGGAAGGCATCAGCCAGTCCGGACAGGAGATCACGGCAGCGGTGACAGAGAATCTCGGAAAAAGAAATACTTCGGTCTGCAAAATGGCGAAAGCTGTTGGCGCAGAGATTTTTCCGGTGGATATCGGTGTGAACACCGACCGGATTTTTTCGGGAGTCATCAGCAGAAAAGTAAAAAAAGGTACAAATGATTTTCTGTTAAAACCTGCGATGTCAGAGAGAGAAGCCATGCAGGCGGTCCGGGTTGGGATGGAACTTGTAAAAGAGTGCAAAGAAGCTGGATATACGCTGCTTGGTACCGGAGAGATGGGAATTGGCAATACGACGACAAGTGCAGCGATGGCAGCAGCTCTGCTTTCCATTCCGCCGGAGATCGTGGCAGGGCGGGGCGCCGGATTAAGTGATGAAGGGCTTGTCAGAAAAAGACAAGTGATCTCAGAGGCACTGGAAAAATATCAGTTGAGAGAGACTGAGCCGATGCGTATTTTATGCTCGGTCGGCGGGCTGGATATCGCAGGGCTTTGCGGTGTGTTTTTAGGTGGTGCAAAATACCATATGCCGATCGTGGCAGACGGTGTCATCAGTGCGGTGGCAGCGCTTACAGCAGAGCGGCTTTGTCCGGGAACAAAAGAATTTATCATTCCCTCCCACAAAGGAAAGGAACCGGCTTCGGAACTTTTGATGCGGGAGCTGGGGCTTTCTCCGGTTCTGGATGCAGGACTTGCATTAGGAGAGGGAACGGGGGCAGTCATGATGTTTTCCCTGTTAGATATTGCCATGAGTTTATATGAGACAGGGGCTACTTTTGGCGATTTTAAAATTGAGGAGTATCACAGGTTTTGATAAAGTCAGTGTGAATATATTTTTTTCATGTGACAGAAAGGTGCAGTTATCAGGATGATCACATTGGTGACAGGGGGAAGCGGCAGCGGAAAATCTGCATATGCAGAAAGCCTGCTGTATTCCTGCGAAGGAATCAGATATTATATTGCAACCATGCAGATTTATGATGCAGAGGGCGAAAAAAAAGTAGAGCGGCATCGGAAACTGCGGGCAGGAAAAGGGTTTCTTACGATCGAAAGCCCGATGAATGTAGGAAAAATCCAGTTTGTATGTGCTGGAGAATCAGGGCAGGCGCAATACCGGCAGGAAGCAGAGAGGAAAGGGCAGTGCAGCTCAGAAAAGAAATCGGCGCTGCTTGAGTGCATGTCAAATCTCACAGCAAATGAAATGTTCACGAAAGACGGCATGAAATCCGAGGAGGAAGTAGTTGAAAAAATTGTATCTGAGATACAGACTCTTTCACAGAAACTCGACAACCTTGTGATCGTCACGAACAATGTATTTGAGGATGGTGTAATCTATGACGCCGGAACAATGGAGTATTTGAGAGCACTTGGCAGGATCAATGCAGCACTTGCGCATCTGGCAGACCGGGTGGCAGAGGTCGTGGTTGGAATTCCGGTGGAGCTGAAAGGATGAAGTTATGAAATTATTAAAAGCGATGGCAATCGCATTTTCCATTTATTCTAAAATCCCCGTGCCGCAGTTCGAGTGGAAGGAAGAGGACATGGAGTATATGATGTGCTTTTTTCCGTGGATCGGTGGGGTGATCGGACTGTTTTTTTTCGGATGGGCGGTGTTATATGAGAAATTTGCGGTAGGAAATGTCTGCTATGCACTGATCGGTGCGGCAATTCCGTTAATGATCTCCGGTGGATTTCATGTGGATGGGTACATGGACACGATGGACGCATTTCATTCGTACCAGAGCCGGGAAAAAAAGCTGGAGATTTTAAAAGATTCCCATATCGGTGCGTTTGCGGCGATCATGCTGGCTCTTTATTATATGATCGATATCGCAGCAATTTCAGAAATACATACCCAAAAGGCAGTGTCTGCGCTTGCAGCCGTATTTTTTCTGGCGAGATGCTTTAGTGGGATTGCAGTTATGACATTGCAGCCGGCAAAAAAAGAGGGGCTTTTGTATACCTTTGCTTCCAGTGCACAGAAAGTCAGGGTAAAAGCAGCCTTATATTTTCAGACAGTGCTTTGTGTGGTACTTATGCTGCTCGTATCCGGATGGTATGGAGCCGCGGCAATCGGGGCGGCGCTGCTCAGTTTCTTTTATTTTAAAAAGAAAAGTTACAAAGAGCTTGGTGGTATCACAGGTGACACGGCCGGATTTTTTGTGACAGTCTGTGAGGCGGCTGCGGCAGCTGCGGTTGCGGTGGCTGGATATTTCTTGTAACTTTTAAAATAGTATTCGGCAGAAGGGGAGAAAAAGCATGCAATTATATATCGGAGGATATGCGCAGGGCAAGCTTGCCTATGTGCAGGAAAAACTGAAAGGGCAGAAGGTACCGGTTGTAAATGACCTGCATCTCTGGGTGAAACAGCTTTTACAGGAGGGAAAACCGGCGGAAGAGATCGTGCTGCAATATTATAAGGAGCACCCGGATTGTATCTTTATCTGCGATGAGATTGGCAACGGCATTGTGCCGATGGAGAAGCAGGAGCGGGAATACAGGGAACGTGTCGGCAGATTATTGATCCGGCTTGCAGGGGAAGCGGAGACAGTGGAGCGCATCATATGTGGAATGGGACAGAAGATAAAATAAAAGTAAAAATCACATGGATCAGACATGGCATGACACAGGCGAACGGAGAACACCGTTATCTTGGAAAAACAGACGAACCGTTGTCTGAAACAGGAATCCGTCTTTTGCAGGAAAAAAAGAAGGAATATTTTTCCAGTTCACCGGAATTTTTGTATACATCTCCGATGAAACGCTGCGTTCAGACAGCGGAACTGCTTTTTGAGAGAAATCCAATTCTGATCCCGGAATGGAAGGAGATGGATTTCGGGCAGTTTGAGGGAAAAAATTATAAGGAATTAAAGGACAATCCCTGCTATCAGAAGTGGATCGACAGCAATGGAACACTGCCATTTCCCGGCGGAGAGTCAAGAGAGCAGTTTATCCGGCGTTCCATGGAAGGTTTTGACCGGATGATGTCTGATATTTTAAAAAGATCAGAAAAGAACACCGGAATACAAAACGACACAGATACGCGATATCTGAACAGTGATCGTGGAACAGAAATCCCAGTCGCAGCCGTAGTGCATGGCGGTACGATCATGGCGGTGTTAAGCAGTCTTACCGGTGGGGAATATTTTGATTTTCAGGTGAAAAACGGGGAAGGGTACGAAACTGTGCTGGAATGGATCCCGGGCAGATGCAAGATAACAAGTCTGACTAAGATAGGATGTGAGGACTCAAAAAGTGAACATTTACAATAGATAAGAAAGGAAATTAAATCATGATTTATCATATTACTTCCATGCTGGCGGGATTTCTCATGGATCTGCTGCTTGGAGATCCTTACTGGCTGCCGCATCCGATCCGTCTGATCGGAAACTGGATCAGTTTTCTGGAAAAGAGACTTCTCGGCAGCAAAACAGAAGAAAAACATACCACACCGGAGCAGGAAAAAAGAAGGGGAATGCTGCTTGTACTTGCAGTTTTGAGCAGTACGGTGTTTGTGACAGCTGTGCTTTTACTTGGCGCATACAGACTGCATCCTTATCTTGGTGCTGTGATCGAGAGCATTATGACCTACCAGATCCTTGCCACAAAATGCCTGAAAGTGGAGAGCATGAAAGTCTATCAGGAACTGAAAAAAGGTGATATTGCAGCCTCACGGAAAGCGGTATCCATGATCGTCGGCAGAGACACGGAATGTCTGGATGAGACAGGCGTTGCAAAGGCTGCAATCGAGACTGTGGCAGAGAATACTTCGGATGGCGTGATCGCACCGATGATCTTCACAGCGATCGGCGGTCCAATCCTTGGATTTTTCTACAAAGCTGTCAATACCATGGATTCCATGGTAGGATATAAGAATGACAGATATCTGTATTTTGGCAGAACTGTGGCAAAATTGGATGACATCGTAAATTACATTCCGGCGAGGATCAGCGCACTGCTCATGGTAATTTCCTGTTTTTTCTGTGGAAAAGAGTTTGACGGAAAGCGGGCATGGTATATTTTTAAGAGAGACCGCTACAGACATGCGAGCCCCAATTCGGCACAGACGGAAGCAGTGTGTGCAGGAGCCCTTGGGATCAGGCTTGCGGGAAATGCAAGCTATTTTGGAAAAATCGTGGAAAAGCCTTATATCGGGGATGCAGAAAGAGCGGTGGAGACAGAGGATATTAAGCGCACAAACCGTCTGCTCTATGCGACGGCTGTCCTGTGTGAAGCAATCTGTCTGTCGGTACTTTGGATCATCCTGCTTATTTCTTAGACCAGAGAGGAGGAGAGAAAATGCGTCCGGTCATACACGGAGGAGACATCTATCAAAATGAAATAGAACTGGATTTTTCCGTAAATATCAATCCTTTTGGAATACCGGAAAAAGTGAAGGAGGCAATGCAGGAATCTTTGGAACTCTGTGAGCATTACCCCGACATTCACCATGCAAAACTGATCGAAAAAATCGGAGCATACTATCACATCCCGGAGGAACATATTTTGTGCGGAAACGGAGCATCTGAGTTATTTATGGCGATTGTTCATGCAATCAAACCGGGAAAAATTGTAATACCGGTGCCGTCCTTTTATGGTTATGAGAAAGCCGCAAACGTGACAGAGGCAGAGGTTTCCTATTATGAGATGAAAGAGAGGGACGGTTTCTGCCTGACCGAAGCGTTTCTGCAGGAATTGCAGGAGGATGTGGATTTATTATTTCTGGCGAACCCGAATAATCCGGTTGGCAATACAATAGAAGACGTGCTGCTGGAAAAAATATGTGACAGATGCCGGGAAAAAAAGATAACCGTTGTGATAGATGAATGTTTTCTGGAATTTACAAGGAAAAAGGGATTTTTTGAAACACATTCCATGCAGGAATATCCAAATGTCATCATTGTGAAGGCTTTCACAAAATTATATGCGATCCCGGGTGTGCGTCTGGGCTTCTTATTCTGTGGCAGCCAGAACAAGACAGGGCAGATTTTCAATCAATTGCCGGAGTGGAACATCTCAATCATTGCGGAGGCAGCAGGACGTGCGGCATTGGATGAGACGGAATACTGTAACAAAACCATTTCATACATTGGAAAAGAGCGTGCATATCTAACGGCGGAACTGGAAAAGCTGGGAATCAAAGTCTACCCCGGGGAAGCAGATTTCCTGCTCATAAAGACAGAGCGTCAGCTCTATAATGATTTGCTGAAGAAAAAAATTTTAATTCGTGACTGCAGCAATTACCGGGGACTACGTACAGGATACTATCGTATTGCAGTGAAGACACATGAAGAGAATGAAAAATTGATTGCGCAATTAAAGGATACAATTGTGGATAAATGCGAAACTCTTCAAAGTGTAAATTAAATTGTGAAAAATCAACAAAAGACATGAAAGACATTGGGGAACCGCCGGTTCTTAGAAGGCAGGTGCGACTGCAAGTCGTGACTGGCTTCTTAGTACCGCTGCGAGTGACACATAGCGAGAGCGTGTCTTGAATGTTTTTGTTGATTTTTCACAATTCGAGATAGATTATAAAGCGTTTCGCAATCACCCATATCAACACTGCAGGAAAGTAAGGAGGATCAGATGGAAAACATAGAATACGTCAGACCACAGGATATCGAAAAACGAAGCTTTGCCATAATCTCAAAAGAGCTGGAGGAAAAAGGAATCGTTCTTCCAAAAGAGCAGGAGCTTGTGACGAAGAGAGCCATCCATACCAGCGCAGATTTTGATTATGCAAAGACCATGACTTATTCCGCCCATGCGGTCGGGATTGCAAAAAAACTGATACAAAATGGTGCAGACATTGTCACCGATACAAACATGGCACTTGCCGGCGTGAATAAAAAAGAACTGGCAAAATACGGAGGAAAGGCACACTGTTTTATGGCTGAGGAAGAGGTGGCAAAGATTGCAAAAGAGCGCGGTGTCACAAGGGCAGCTGTGAGCATGGAAAAAGCAGCACAGATAGAAAAGCCGGTGATCTTTGCCATAGGCAATGCGCCGACAGCATTGATCGAATTATATGAAATGATAAAGAGTGGAAAATACCGCCCGGCATTTATTATCGGGGTTCCGGTTGGCTTTGTGAATGTGGAGGCTGCAAAGGATCTGATTTTAAAAACGGATGTACCGTATATTATCAACCGGGGAAGAAAAGGTGGCAGTAACATTGCAGCGGCAATCTGCAATGCACTTTTATATGAACTTCGAGATGGAAATTAAATGTAAATTTAAGTAATGGATTCACTGGCCTGCTGAGTTGCCGTGCAGACCATAAGAAAATCATGCAAGAGTGGATGAATGATGCGATATGGATTTACAACAGGAAGCTGTGCGGCGGCTGCCTCGAAAGCAGCAGCATATATGCTTCTGACAGGAAAGTTAAAACAAAATATAACAATACAGACACCGAAAGGGATTCTGTTTCAAACAGAGATACTTGAAACTACAAGAAGTGAAACAGAAGTTACCTGCGCAGTACGAAAAGATGGTGGAGATGATCCCGATATTACATCCGGGACACTCATTTTTTCCACGGTGCGTTTTGCAGACCGGGAGAAAAAAATACCGGGGCAGAATAACAGACAACTTTCAGGCATTCATGTGGAAGCGATGCAGGAGAAACGGGCAGTTATTTGCATTGACGGTGGCGAGGGTGTTGGCAGAGTGACAAAGCTCGGATTAGATCAGCAGGTCGGAAATGCAGCCATTAATCATGTGCCACGGGAAATGATCGAAAAAGAAGTGCAGGAGGTATGCGCATTGGCAGATTTCTCCGGAGAACTTCATATCACGATCTCGGTGCCCGACGGAGAACATTTGGCGGAGCAGACCTTCAATCCGAGACTTGGGATCGTCGGGGGAATTTCCATTTTGGGAACTTCCGGGATCGTAGAACCGATGAGCAGTCAGGCGCTTCTTGATACGATCAAAGTGGAATTGAACCAGAAAAAGGCAGAAGGTTATGGGATCGCTGCTGTTTCGCCCGGTAATTACGGGTTGGATTACATGAAAAAAACATATGGTTACGACCTTGACCGGAGCGTAAAGTGCAGTAATTTTATCGGAGACACCATTGATATGGCGATCACCACTGGATTTGAAAAAATGCTGCTCACAGGACATATCGGCAAGCTTGTGAAAGTGGCAGGAGGAATCATGAACACACATTCCAGAGAGGGAGACTGCCGTATGGAAGTGCTTGCCGCAGCTTCTGTGAGAAATCAGGTGCCTTATCCGGTTTTAGAGGAAATCCTGCAATGTGTCACCACGGAAGAAGCAGTCAGGAAACTGGATGCCTGTGGGAAAAAAGATGCTGTGATGCAGGAGCTGCTGTCAAAAATCATGTTTTATCTGAATAAACGGGCGGCAGGAAAAATGCAGATCGAGGTTATCCTTTACTCCAATGAATTTGGAGAGCTGGCAAAGTCCGCTGGAGCAGAGAAGTTTTTACAGGAATTAATGTGATTTATAAGAAAGGAAACAAAACAATGGTTTATTTTGTGGGAGCAGGACCTGGAGCGGCAGATCTTATCACGGTACGTGGAATGCGTCTGTTAGAAAAGGCGGATGTGGTAATTTATGCGGGTTCGCTTGTGAATCCGGAACTTTTATCTTATTGCAAAAAAGAGTGTGAGATACATAACAGTGCATACATGACCTTAGAAGAGGTACTCGCTGTCATGGAAGAGGCAGAAAAACAAAAGCTTACGACAGTGCGGCTTCACACTGGGGAACCGAGCATTTACGGAGCAGTGCGGGAACAGATGGATCTGCTGGATGAAAAAGGTATTTTGTATGAAAGCTGTCCGGGAGTAAGTGCCTGTTTTGGAGCGGCAGCTTTGTTAAATCTGGAATATACTTTACCGGAAGTGTCCCAGTCATTGATCATTACCCGCATGGAAGGCAGAACCAAAGTGCCGGAGAAAGAGAGCATTGAGAGTTTTGCAGCACATCATGCTTCCATGTCAATTTATTTAAGTACAGGAATGCTGGGAGAACTGAGCAGACGGCTGATCGCAGGCGGGTATGGGAAAGACACACCGGCAGCAATTGTATACAAGGCGACCTGGCCGGAGGAAGAAGCGCATCTGTGCACGGTGGAACAGTTAGAAGAGACGGCAAAAGCGCATAACATTACAAAAACAGCGCTGATCATCGTGGGAGATATTGTGGCACACCAGCATTATGAGAAATCCAGACTGTATGCGCCGGATTTTGAAACGGAATTTCGTAAGATGAAAAAATCAAGGGAAAAAGAATGAATATCAGTATTATTACGTTTACAGAGAACGGAACAAAACTTGCAGAAAAAATCAGACAGGCTTTTGTGAGCGCGAAAACGGAAGAAGCAAAAAACCTTGGATTATCGCTATCTGACTGGACAAGACAGCAGTTTGCAGAGAAAAATGCGATTGTTGTAATTGGAGCCTGTGGCATTGCAGTGCGCATGATCGCACCATTTGTGTCGGATAAGCTGAGTGACAGTCCGGTGGTTGTGGCAGACGAGGCAGGGACTTTTGTGATTCCACTGCTTTCCGGGCATATGGGAGGAGCCAATGAGCTTGCAGAACAGATTGCAAGACAGATTGGCGGGATTCCGGTCATCACAACGGCAACCGATGTGAATCATACTTTTTCTGTGGATTTGTTTGCAAAAAAATGTGGTCTTTCCATTTATAACCGGGAGGGGATCGCAAAAGTTTCAGCCAAAATACTGGATGGAAAAACGCCGGTTATTGTGATCTCATCAGAGAAAACAGACTTAGAGCAGGGAGTACTCGGATTGCAGCCGAGAGAATATATTTTAGGAATCGGCTGCCGCAGGGGAAAAAGCTTTGAAGAACTGGATGCATTTATACAAAAGTGGCTGGATCATGCAGGCATTGAAAAAAGACTTGTGCGCGCAGCAGCTTCCATTGATCTGAAAAAAGAGGAGAAAGGCCTGCTGAGGTGGTGTATGGCAAACCGAATCCCGTTTTTAACCTATTCCGCGGAGGAGTTAAAACAGGTAAAGGGAGACTTTCAGGAGTCCTCCTTTGTAAAAGAAAAGACAGGCGTGGACAATGTCTGCGAGCGAGCTGCAATGAAAGCGGCAAACGAAGAAGGAACTTTTATTTTGCGGAAGCAGGCGGAAAACGGCATGACGATCGCAATTGTAAAATACGACTGGAAATTGGAAAGAGAGCTGGCAAAGGAGTACAGGATCGATGAGCAGTAAAATTTATATCGTGGGAATGGGGCCGGGAACCGGGGAAATGATGACTCCACAGGCAGATCATGCATTGTGCGGCAGCGATGTGATCGTCGGATATCCGGTGTATTTAAAATTATTAGGCGGTAAATATCGGAAAAAAGAATTTTTATCCACACCGATGAAACAGGAAGTCAGACGCTGTGAGATGTGTTTTGAGGAAGCAGAAAAAGGAAAAACGGTTGCGATGGTATGCAGTGGGGATGCAGGCATGTATGGAATGGCATCCCTGCTCTATGAGATGTCGGAAGCGCATCCGGGATGTGAACTTGAGGTGATCCCCGGGATCACAGCGGCAAACAGTGGGGCAGCGGCGCTTGGAGCACCACTAAACCACGATTACTGCGTCATCAGCTTAAGTGATCTTATGACACCGTGGGAGATTATCGAAAAAAGGCTTGCGGCAGCGGCGATGGGCGATTTCTGCATGGCGATTTATAATCCATCCAGCCACCACAGGGCAGATTATCTTAAGAAGGCCTGTGACATTTTACAAAAAAACGGAGTGGAGCCGGAGAGAGCCTGTGGCTATGTGGAAAACATCGGAAGAGAAAACACAGCCTGTGAAGTCTGCACACTCGCAGAATTGCGGGAGCGTCAGGTGAATATGTTTACAACGGTATTTATTGGAAATTCCAGAACAAAAATCATAGGTGGGAAACTTGTCACACCGAGAGGGTATGTGCTGCCGGATCCGGCGGTTTAAAGTATGCTGTATTTTAATTTGCATGTGACAATCGTGCAAACAGGAGAAAGAAATTCATGAATAAAATTCTTATTTTTTCAGGAACAACAGAAGGACGCATGTTAGCGCAGACATTGTCTGAAAATGGAATCCGCTGTATTGTTTCCGTGGCAACAGAATATGGTGAGAGCGTCATGCCGGAGATGGAAGGAGTTACGGTTCATAAAGGCAGGATGGATTTGGAGAAAATGCAGAAGTTCATCGCACAGAGCGAGGTGGCAGTGGTGGTGGATGCAACGCATCCGTTTGCAACGGCAGTTTCGGAAAACATCAGGGAAAGCCTGAAAAATACGGAGATTCCATATATCCGGCTGCAGAGGGAGACTTCGGATATTACATTAAATAAGGATACAATACAGGAAAATCACTCAGATGTGATACTGTGCAGTGACGCCACAGAATGTGCAGACTTCTTAAGCTCCACAGATGGAAACATCCTGCTCACGACCGGGAGCAAAGAGCTTGCTGCGTACAGTCGGAAGGAAGCGTTAAAAGACCGTCTGTTTGTCCGTGTATTGCCGGGATTGGAGAGTCTCTCTCTATGTGAAAAGAACGGTATCTGTGGAAAACAGATTATTGCGATGCAGGGACCTTTTTCATTGGAGATGAACCGCGCACTGATCAGACAGTTTGATATCAAGTATCTGGTCACAAAGGAGAGTGGCAGAACCGGTGGATTTCTGGAAAAAATAAAAGCTGCCGAGGCAGAAGGGATCACAGCCTGTGTGATCGGCAATCCGGAAAAACAAAACAGTGGTGATACATTTACACAGGTGTGCAGAAAAATTTCCAAAATTACAGGAAAAACAATAAAAAACCAGATCGCCCTCATCGGAACCGGTATGGGAAATGAGCAGACGCTCACGATAGAAGCAGCAGAAAAAATCCGGGAAGCAGATTACATTTTCGGAGCAGAACGGCTGCTAAGGATAATAAAAAATGAGCAGGCAGTCTGTTATCCCTATTATCTTGCAGCGGATATCATCCCGGAGCTGGACCGGTTATCCGGCTGCGGGGTAAAAGTGGTCATTCTTTTTTCCGGTGATACCGGTTTTTACAGCGGATGCGGGAAACTATATGAAACACTGAAGGGCAGAAGCGACAGCAGTGTGCGTATCTATCCCGGAATTTCATCGGTATCTTATTTTGCAGCATTGACCGGGTACAGTTATCAAGATGCGGCTGTTTTAAGTATCCATGGACACGGAGCGGAGACAGAGTGGATCGGAAATCTGACAGAGACCATTCGTTTTTCTGCGAAAACATTTTTGCTGATGTCCGGAAAAGAGGATGTGCAAAAACTCGGCAGACTATTACAGAAATATCATTTGCAGAACTGTAAGGTACTTGCAGGTTTCCAGCTGTCCTATCCGCAGGAGAAAGTTTTGGCATTAACGCCGGAAACATGTGAGCATGTGGAAGAAACCGGATTATATATATGTCTCATCCTAAATCCGGATGCAGAAAAAAAGGCAGTTACCTGTGGGATGCGGGATGAGGAATTTTTGCGGGATAAAGTTCCGATGACGAAAGAAGAGATAAGAGCGTTGTCCATCTGCAAATTGCATTTAAAAGAGGATTCCGTCTGCTATGATATCGGAAGCGGAACAGGTTCTGTCGCAGTGGAGATCGCAAAAAGAAGTGGGAAGATCCGGGTTTTTGCGATTGAAAAAAAGCCGCTTGCACTGGAACTGATCGATAAAAACAGAGAAAAATCTGCATTGTCCAATCTTCAGGTGATCGCAGGAACGGCGCCGGATTGTCTTCAGACCGAGGAACGGAGTGAAAATCCGACACATGCGTTCATCGGTGGAAGCAGTGGCAGATTAAAAGAAATCATGGATGTTTTGTATGAAAAAAATCATGCAATGAGGATCGTGATCAACTGCATCAGTTTAGAGACAATCAGTGAACTGACATTGCTAAAAACAGACAGCCGTATCACGAATCTTGAAATCATTCAGGTGCAGGTATCCCGTGCGAAAACAGTCGGCGGTTATCATCTGATGCAGGGCGAAAATCCAATCTACATCTGCTCTTTTGATTTTACCGGGGAGGTATCTTAAATGGGATTGAAAATACCTAAAGTTATGATCGCTGCGGTAAAAAGCGGCAGTGGAAAGACAACTATCACATGTGCTTTTTTAAAACAGTTATTATGCAGGAAAAAACATCCGGTGTCCTTTAAGTGTGGACCGGATTATATTGACCCGATGTTTCATGAACAGGTGTTAAAAATTCCATCCAAAAATCTGGATACATTTTTTTCAGATGTATCACAGATACAGGCGTTATATGAGATGGAACTGCCGGGACACGATATCGCAGTGTTAGAAGGTGTTATGGGACTTTACGATGGACTTGGCGGAATCAGGGAGGAGGGATCTTCCTACCATCTGGCCAGGACGCTGGATGTCCCGGTTATTCTGGTCGTGGATGCGCATGGCATGGGAAAATCTGTGATCCCGCTCATTGCAGGATTCTTACAGTATGACGAGAAGAAGCTGATCAAAGGGGTTATTTTAAACCGGACAAGTAAAATGTTTTTTGATACCATTGCGCCGCTGATCGAAGAAGAACTTGAGATAAAAGCACTGGGATGTATTCCGAATGAAAAAGAACTGACGATCAGTTCCAGGCATCTGGGTCTGATCCTGCCGGAAGAAATGGAAGAACTGAATTTTCAGTTGGAAAAAGCCGGACAATTGCTGGAAAAATATGTGGATGTCGATGCGATGATCGGGATTGCAGAAAGTGCTTTTTGGGAAAAAGAAGAAACTGTAGCAGAAGAAGTAAGGCCGGAAGAAAAAGAAGATTTAGAAGAAAAAGCGTATTCTGGGAAAGTTACAATTTTTTCTCAGGCAATTTTCAGTGGAAAAAATAAATTATATGACAGAGAGAACTCTGGTACAAATACAATACCGCCCCGCATCGCAGTGGCGAAAGACGAAGCATTCTGTTTTTATTACCGTGACAACCTGAGAATGCTGGAACACTATGGAGCAGAGCTGGTATTTTTTTCACCGCTGCATGATGAGAAGCTTCCGGAAAACATTCATGGCTTACTGTTAGGCGGCGGTTATCCGGAATTATACGCCAGACAGCTAGAAGAAAATGAGAGCATGCGGAAATCAATCAAAGAAGCGCTGGAACAGCAGTTACCTTCCCTGGCAGAATGTGGGGGATTTATGTATCTGCATGACACGCTCACGGACAGGGATGGAACAACTTATCAAATGGCAGGTGTGATCCCGGCAGAGTGTCAGTACATGGGAAAACTGGTACGTTTTGGTTATGTGGAGGTACAACTGCCGCAAGGGCTCACGGAGAAGGGAACAGCGGAAAGACCGGAACCGGAAAAAATAAAGGCGCATGAGTTCCACTATTTCGACAGCACAGCGAATGGAGAGGATTGCATTGCCACAAAACCGGTGACCGGAAGAAGCTGGAAGTGCATTCATGCATCGGACGATCATTTCTGGGGCTTTCCACATCTGTATTATCCGTCAGATCCAAAGTTTGTGAAATGGTTTTTGGAAAGAACAGAAAAGCACATTTGAGATTGCAAAAAAAACAGGGGTGTGCTAACATGGATAATGCTTTAGACCGCTATATCATTCATGCGGTGTGGAAGCGTAAAAAAATGACAGTTTCATAGAGAAGACAGTTGGTGCCAGCCGGTTTTGTTAAGACCAGACTGGTTAAAAGGGAAACAGGTGTGATTCCTGTACGATCTCGTCACTGTGATAAGGGAGTGCAGATTCTTTTTCCGCATGGAAAGCCACTGGTGCATGGCACTGGGAAGGCAGAATCTGTATGAGGATCTTTCAGCCAGGAAACCTGCCAATCGTCTGGTACAGGGAAATGAATTCCCAGATCACGAGTAATTGGTCGTACTGTTTAGAGGGCTTTCTGACAAAAGCCTGATTTTCATTGACTTTTTACTCCGTTCAGGACATCTGACCGGAGTTTTTTATTGTCTGTTTCCGTAAGGATTGGATAATAAATTTTTCTTTGTGTACAGATCTCTATGAAGCAGAAGTAAATCACAAAGAGGAGAAAAAAATGAAGAAAAAAACACTTGCACTTGTTCTTGCGTTTACAATGACAGCAGCTCTTTTTACAGGCTGCGGAAGTAAGAACGAGACAGAGACAACACAGCCACAGACAGAAACAGCTGCTGAGACAGAGAGTGAAGAGATCGATGATCAGACCGCAGCAGACGAAGTTGCAGCACTCATCGATGCCATCTATGTGCAGACTAGAAATGAGAACACAGATGAGCAGTGCGCAGCAGCAAAAGCAGCATGGGACAAGCTGACAGATGCACAGAAGGAACTTGTTGAGGGAGAAAATGCTGACCCGGATTATTTCGGAAGAGATACAGGAGATGCATCCAAGGATGATCCTTTGAATGAGGACGGAATTGGTGAGAACGAGCTCTTAGTTGTAAGCTTTGGTACATCCTTCAATGACAGCAGGGCAGAGGATATCGGTGGTGTGGAAAAAGCATTGCAGGAAGCAAATCCGGACTGGTCTGTAAGAAGAGCTTTCACAGCTCAGATCATCATCAACCATGTACAGGCAAGAGATGGTGAAAAAATTGACAATGTAGAACAGGCACTCAACAGAGCAGTAGAAAATGGTGTAAAAAATCTCGTTGTACAGCCAACTCATTTAATGCATGGCGCAGAGTATGATGAACTCGTAGAAGCATTAGACAGCTACAAGGATAAATTTGAGACCGTTACAGTTGCTGAACCATTGCTCGGCGAAGTCGGAGACGATGCAGCTGTTGTCAATGAAGATAAAGCAGCCGTTGCAGAAGCTATCACAGCAGAGGCAGTAAAAACAGCCGGTTTTGATTCTTTAGAGGCAGCAAAAGAAGATGGTGCAGCATTTGTATTTATGGGACATGGAACTTCCCACACTGCAAAAATCAGCTACAGCCAGATGGCTACCCAGATGGAAAAATTAGGTTATGACAACGTATTTATTGGAACAGTGGAAGGTGAGCCGGAAGAGACAGCATGTGAGAACGTAATCGCAGCAGTAAAAGAAGCAGGATATACAAAAGTGATCCTTCGTCCTTTAATGGTCGTAGCCGGAGATCACGCCAACAACGATATGGCTGGCGATGATGACGATTCCTGGAAGAGCCAGTTTGTTGCAAGCGGTAACTTTGAAAGTGTTAACTGCCAGATCGCAGGACTTGGCGGAATCGATGCAATCCAGCAGATTTATGCAGCCCATACAAAAGCAGCCATTGATTCTCTTGGGGATATCGCTACAACAGCATCTGCAGACAGTGATGTCCTTGCAGATGGAACCTACTCTGCAAAATTCGATACCGACAGCAGCATGTTTCATGTAAATGAAGCATATGACGGACGTGGAACACTTACGGTAAAAAACGGAAAAATGACACTCCACATCGTAATGCCATCCCAGAACATTGTAAATCTTTTCTTAGGAACTGCAGAAGATGCACAGAAGGATGGAGCAAAACTGATCCAGCCAACAACAGAAGAAGTTACATACTCTGATGGTTCCAAAGAGGAAGTTTATGCTTTTGACGTTCCGGTAGAAGCATTAGATCAGGAGTTTGATCTTGCACTGATCGGCACAAAAGGAAAATGGTATGACCATAAGGTCAGTGTTTCGGATACGCAGGCTGAGTAAGCTGGTGTAGAATTTCATACAAAAGAAATGCAGCGTGATCTGTAAGGTTAGAAGTTTTGAATATGGAATAATATTAAAAGTAAATATCGGCAGATGACGGTAGACGCACAGATTGTTTTTTGACAGGCTGTGCGTTTTATGTTACTTGTAGCTCGATTAAATATATGGCAGATTTGTGATTCTGTGTTATAATAAATTGAGTTATTTATGCTTGAGTTTGTAGTTTGGAAGGTGGAGATAGTATGGAAAAAGTTATTGGTTTTCATCCATGGAACAATATATGATGTACGGCAAGGCAATGTGTTTCCATGATGAAACAATTGCAAAGCAGATATTGCAGACGGATGATGTTACAAGAATTAAAGAACTTGGGCGTCTTGTATCAAACTATAATGATCAAATCTGGAGTGGAATGCGTCAGATAATAGTATATGAGGGATTGGTAGAGAAATTTTCCCAGAATCAAGAACTAAGTGATGCATTACTTAACACAGGTGATGCATTTCTGGCGGAATGTGCTGTAAAAGATAAAGTATGGGGGATCGGGCTGTCAATGACAGATCCAAAGCGTCTGGAACCGTCATTATGGAGAGGACAGAACCTGCTTGGCATTGATGATGGTCAGAAAGAAATTGAAATAGATATTATATTGACCAATTTAAGATAATTTATAATAAATACTTCAAAAGGATTAAGATAATAAATGATAACAGTATACAACAAAAATGGTATCTATATAGGAGGTGTACTGGAATCATAAATGAAACAATTTACAATTATAAAAAGAGAAGATAATGGAAAGGACATAAATCGAAATGGGTTTGTGTCCGTTTTATTTTTCATTACAAAATAATAAAAAAATTCATGTGAAGGCTGATATATAATTTTGAGATTTTCATCTACTATTTTAGAATATTATGGAGATATATTTATGTATAGATTAAAAATAGCATATATTAGAGTAAATAAAAATAAAGTGTTGAAAAAGTTCAATTTTACAAAAATGTGGGAAGTCAGAAAATAGGCGGAATCGAGGGGATTTTTGGGAGAAAAAACGTGTCGTTGAGGTGTAAGGCGTATTTTGGTAAAATAATTATATCATCTAGATGAACAAAAACAGGAAGGCAGGTAAATTTATGAAAAATAAAGTAAGATATCAATCAAAAACAGATTTGAAGTTACTGCGTGAATTACATCATTTATCAAAAGAATGTGTGGCGAACTATATCAATTATTCTACTAGAACATTGGAAAGAATAGAAAAGGAGAATGCTGTTACAACAGAGTATACGGCACGACAACTATGTGATTTATACAATATAAATTATAATAAGTTCTTCACTTTTTCCACAAATACAGGTTTGCCAACCGCACCTACCTGCTTATCTACAAT
>ERZ857750.2332-NODE-2332-length-18424-cov-6.200229_pt1 | contig 18424 bp, 23 predicted proteins | sample MGYA00519915_ERZ857750 | MGnify/ENA primary metagenome ERZ857750 (study PRJEB31778, sample SAMEA3449358) | human gut metagenome | biome: human gut; feature: human-associated habitat; material: faeces | place: United Kingdom | collected 2010/2012 ... | reverse complement strand
TTATTTACTTTATATAGTAAAACTTTTTACAAATATGAAGTAATAGGGGCAGAAAATGTTCCTGATGAAGGAAATATAATTTTAGCAGCCAACCACAAATCGGCTCTAGATCCAATTTTTGTTTCCATAGCAATAAAAAATAGAGAAATTGCCACAATAGCAAAAAAGGAATTATTTAATAATAAACTTCTAGGAAAAATCTTAACTAAACTTCATGTTATTCCTATAGATAGAGATAACCCAGGAATATCAAGTATAAAAACTATTCTTAAAAAAATAAAAGAAGGTTATGCCATTGGAATATTCCCAGAAGGAACTAGAGTAAAGGGGGAAGGATTTGCCCCTGCTAAAGCTGGACTTGCTTTATTTGCCATAAAAGGTAAGGCACATGTAATTCCAGTATCCATAATATCTAACTACAAATTATTTAGTAAGGTGACAATTTTCATAGATAAACCAATTTCTTTTGAAGAGTACTACAAACAAAAGTTAAGTACAGAAGAATATGAAAGATTATCTCAAGATGTTATGGAAGTTATAAAAGATAATTACTATAAAAGATAGGAGACTAAAATGGAAGTTAAAATAGCACAAAATGCTGGTTTTTGCTTTGGTGTTAAAAGAGCTATGAAAATGGCTTGGGATGAACTTGAAAATAAAGGTAAAAATGACACTTATTCTTTAGGTCCTCTTATTCACAACAAGCAAGCCGTTGATAAATACAAAGAAAAAGGTCTAATAGAAAAAGAAGATTTAGAAGATATACCATCAAATAGTAAACTTATCATAAGATCTCATGGTGTTGGTGAAAAAGTATATACTGAGTCTAAATCAAAAGATATGGAAATAGTTGATACTACATGTCCTTTTGTTAAAAAAATTCACGATATAGTGAAGGACTTTTCTGACAGAGGATATGAAATCATCATAATAGGAAATTCAGCTCATCCTGAAATAATTGGAATTAATGGATGGTGCAACAACAATGCTATAATAATAAATAAAGTAGAAGAAATAGATAGTATTACATTTGATCCTACAAAAGCATACTGTGTAGTTAGTCAAACAACTGCAAACTTGGAATCATTTAATAATATAGTAGAAAAATTAAAAGAAAAAATAAATAACTTAACTGTGAAAAATACTATTTGTTTTGCTACAAAAGAAAGACAATTATCTGCCATAGATTTAGCTAAAGAAGTTGACTGTATGGTAGTTATAGGTGGAAAACACAGTTCAAACACTCAAAAACTTGTGACTATTTGTAGTAAAGTTGTTCCAACTTTCTCTATAGAGACAAAAGAAGAACTTAAAAAAGAGATGTTTGAAAACTTTAAAGTAGCAGGTGTTACGGCAGGAGCTTCTACTCCTGATTGGATAATAGATGAAGTTATAGAATATTTAAAAGAAATATAATAAATAATAATAAAACACTTAGGTTTAAATCTAAGTGTTTTTTAATGTGCTTAAATGGAAAGTCTAAAATAAAAAAGTGAAAGAAGGAATGATTATGCCTGAACTACCAGAGGTTGAAAGAAGATATTACATTCTGACATAGAAGATTATTCCCTTACTCCTGAAGAATACTTAGCTGGCAAGGGAAAGAAATATGGAAATAGTGAATTGATAAAGATTTATGGACATGAAAATCAGCCATGTCCATGTTGTTATACACCTTTAAATAAAATCACCATTTCAGGAAGAAGTAGTACCTTCTGTCCACATTGTCAGAAGTAAAAATCAAAATATCTAAAGTAGTAACCTTTTTATTATGAATTCGTTGACAATATCGATACACGATATTACACTTTAATTAAATATCGTGTATCGATATTTTTAAATACTTAATAGTGGGGTGAAGCTATGAGATTAAGTAATAATACATTTGTAAAATTAATTTTATTTAAAGAACATGAATGTAAAGCTGTACAACAGTATTTAGAGGAAATGGCATTAAAGGGGTGGATACTAGATGATATAAGTCTCAGATTTTTTATTTTTAAAAAGTCAAAACCTAAAAAACTTAAGTTTACAGTGGATATATTCACAGATTTAAAAGCAGGGGAATATAGAGAATATTGTGAAGCTGGTGGATGGAATTATATATGTCAAACAAATAATTATATTATATTTTCCACAGAAAATGATAATATAACACCTATTCAAACTGATGAAGATATCTTATTAAATAAAATTTCTAACTCCATATTAAAAAATATATTTGCTCAAATTATTGTTACTACTTATATCATCTACACAATTTACAAAGCATTTTTTATTGATTTTAATTCAGATGCAATATATGGTATAAGTCTTTTATTTCTTGTAATGATATCTCTTATATTTGTAATTTGTCCAATTATTGACTGTATTTATGATATTAGTTGGTATATTAAATATAAGAAATCATTGAAATCTGAAGAAGTTATTGTATATCCTACACTAAAAAGATTGAATATAAAAATAACATATACAAATTTATATATAATTACTTTTATTATAACAATTTTAACTTTAATAAGAAGTCTTTCTGAAATATCAATGTATATATCATTTTTATTATCTTTTATTATAGCGATTATTTTCTTAGGTAAAATTGTTAAAATAGCTATATCGTAAGATATAAAATTTTTAAAGAAAATATGAAGAAGGTGGGCTAAGATGGCAAGAAAGCAATTCCAGACATTATCAGAACCCATGTATTATATATTACTAGCCCTGACAAAAGAATGTTGTGGGGTGGATATTATGAAAAAGGTATATGAAATATCCCATGGAAGAATTTCTGTAGGTCCAGGAACATTATATACATTATTAGGAAAGTTTGAAAGTGCTAATTTTATCAGAGAAACTTCTGTAAAAGGAAGAAAGAAAAGTTATATAATAACAGAAAGTGGCTATGAAGCATTAAAGCAAGAATACTCTAGGCTTAAATCTATGGTAGATGAAGGATTTGAATTTATGGTATAAATTTATAAAAACAAGTAGCTAGCGACTAAATATAGATAAAAGTAGTCACTAGCTACTTATTTTATTGTAAGCTTTTATTTAAACAAAGAAATACTTAAAAGATGAAAATACAACAAAAGAACACAAAATAGAAAAATAAAAATGGAAATTATCACCTAATATTATTTATAATATTATGGGAGGGATATATATTGAAAAAAAATGAAAATATTTGTATTAAATTATCTCATACATTAGAGTTTCTTTTAGCAATTGTTGTAATAATAATAGTTGCTTTGGGAGTAGTTGATACTTTAAGAATAATATATGATTTATATATTGTAGACTTTGTTAATCCAGTAGAATATGAGCAATTAAATAATATATTGGGGCAAATTTTAATGCTAGTTATTGGAGTAGAGCTTGTAGTTATGTTATCATTACATAAGCCTATTGCCGTAATAGAAGTTTTATTATTTGCCATAGCCAGAAAACTATTACTAATTCCTAAGACAAGTTCCGTATTGGAGTTGTTGCTTGGAGTAATAGCCATAGGTGGAATATTTGCTATAAAGAAATACTTAATAAAAGATGATAAAGTTGATGAAGTAACTGATGATGACGAAAATGATAATTTAGATTTAGTATTTATGGAAAAACATTTAGATATTAAATAGCTAAAAAAGTCCTATCTTTTGATGATAGGACTTTTTTTGTACCATTATATTCAAATTTGGTATATAATAATAAGATATAGAAACAATAATAAGGCTTAATTTAAAATAAATATTCAAAGGACACTAGAGGCGGATATAGTTGCAACTAGAATAGTTAGCAGAAAATAATAATTTACATATATATAATGAAGGTAAAATTGAAGTGATTGACAATAAAAAAAGCAATAAATTTGAATATGTCATCTCTTGGATAGGAGCAAACTAGATGATAAGAAAGTTAAATGAAGCAGATATAGATAAAGTAATGGATATCTGGATGAAAAGTACTATAAAAGCCCATGATTTTATTAGCAAAGAATATTGGCAGAATAATTATAATACTGTTAAAGAAGTATATATACCCATGTCAGAAACTTTTGTGTATAAAGATGTACAAGGTATAAAGGGTTTTATAAGTGTGATAAACAATGAGTTTATAGGAGCTTTATTTGTTGATATAGATTTTCAAGGTAATGGTATTGGAAAGCAACTTATAGATTATGCAGTGAGTAAATATGGGAAATTACAATTGGCTGTATATAAAGAAAATAAAAAATCAGTGGAATTCTATATTAATAGAGGATTTAAAATAATAGAAGAACAAATTAATGATGATTCTAAGCATGTTGAGTATATCATGGAGAAATCATTAAGTAGAATTTAAGGTAGGAGTTTATATCCTACCTTTTTTTGATGATTTTTATATTATTTCAATGCTACAATACAAATATAATCAAAAATATATAAAGGGGAATTATTTCATGGAAAAGAAAAAAAGAAGAGTTAGAAAACCTGATTGGTTTAAAGTTACTTATGACAGTGAAGTGGGAGTAGTTGGTCAAATGATGGAGGACGATTCACTACACACAGTTTGCAAGGAGGCAAATTGCCCAAATAGGGGAGAGTGTTACAAAAAAAGAACCGTTACCTTTATGATAATGGGTAATCAATGTTCTAGAAATTGTAAGTTTTGCAATGTTAAAAGTGGAGAACCAATGCATCTAGATCCACTAGAGCCACTTCATGTTGCTCAGTCAGTGCAAAAATTAAATTTAAAGCATGTGGTTATAACAAGTGTGACAAGGGACGATTTGGAAGATGGTGGAGCAAATCATTTTGCTAAAACTATTGAAGAAGTAAAAAAACTAAATCCAGGTGTGACAGTGGAAGTTCTTATTCCTGATTTAAAAGGCGAAGATAAAAATTTAGATATAATTATAAATGCCAAGCCAGATGTTATAAATCACAATATGGAAACAATAGAAAGATTATACGAAAAAGTAAGACCAGAGGCCATATATGAAAGGTCTTTGTATGTATTAAAATATGTAAAAGAAAATGCGCCTGAGATTCTTACGAAGACAGGAATTATGGTGGGACTTGGAGAAAGTGACGAAGAAATATATAAACTTATGGATGATGTGTTAAATGTGGGATGTGACATATTCACCATAGGTCAGTATTTACAACCAAGCAGAAAGCATGTTGATGTGGAGGAATATGTTTCTTTGGAAAAATTTGAAAAATACAAAGAAGTTGGAATGAAAAAAGGATTTAGATTTATAGCAAGTAGTCCTTTAGTTAGAAGTTCTTATAAAGCTGCAGAAGCTTTGGAAGCTAGAAATTAAATAAGGGAGGATAAAATATGATTTATATAAATAGCAATTCAACAAGCCCTTATTTTAACTTTGCTTTAGAGGAATATTTACTTACGAAAAAAGATTTGCCAGAAGATAAGATATTCTTGTTTTGGAGAACAAGTCCAACGGTGATGGTGGGAAGGTATCAAAATACATATAATGAAATAAACGAAAAATATATAAAAGAAAACAATATAAATGTGGTGAGAAGAAACTCTGGTGGTGGTGCCATTTATACGGATAATGGTGCTTGGCAGTTTACATTTATAGATAAAAACTACAAAGAAGATAGTATATCTTTTGAAAAGTTTACAAGACCAATTATAGAAGCTTTAAAAAGAGAAAATATAGATGCTTCTTTTAATAGTAGAAATGATTTGTTAATAAATAATAAGAAGTTTTCTGGCAATGCACAATACAGAAAAAATAATGCCATATTGCACCACGGTTCTATTTTGTTTAATACTGATATTAAATCTATGGTAGAAAGTTTAACTGTGGCAGAAGATAAAATTATAGCAAAGGGCATAAAGTCCGTAAGAGAAAGGGTTATTAATGTTAGTGAAGTTATGAAAGATGATATTTCTAGTGAGGATTTTAAGGATATTATGTTAAATAGTTTGCTAAAAAACAGCACTACTTATACTTTGACTGAAAAAGATTTAGAAAAGATAAATAAAATAAAAGAAGAAAAGTTTGAATCTTGGGATTGGAATTATGGGAAAAATCCTCTTTTTAATATTAATAAATGGAAGCGATTTGAGGGGGGACGTGTAGATTTTAAGCTTGATATTAAAAATGGCATAATTAAAAATTGCTGTATAGAAGGGGATTTCTTTGCTAATAAGGACATCTCCACTTTGGAAAGAGCCTTATTAAATTGCAAATATATGAAAGATGATATAAATAATGTATTGGAGAAGATTAAGGCGGAGAATTATTTTCATAAAATTACAAAGGATAATTTACTTGAATGCTTGATTGATTAAAAATACATCCATGTTTCTTTGTGAATGTTAGGAGGAATGCCTATGGAAAATAAAGATAGTAAAAGAGCTTTTAATGAGATGTATATGATTGCCCTAAAGCGTTTGGAAAATAAATCGCCTGAGGAGATTGCTAAAAATGCAGGCGTGGAATTTTGTAAAGAAGATTCTACTTTTAAGATAAAAAGTCTTGATAAAGTTGTAGAACTTGCTTATCCTTCTTATAAATCTAAGGATAAGCTGAATGATTGGTATATTTTAATTTTGTTGCATTATTTAGATTTGGCAGATGGCACACCTCTATATCATCAAGCTGTTCATTTTGGAGAGTTAAAGGACGGACTTATTAGAGGCAGTCGATTTGATAAGACGGTGGAGAGGGAGTTTGCTTCTTTTTTAAGTGATAAAAAGGATGAAGATATAATAAATCTTTGTAAATCTCTGGGTGGTGAGATTATAAAATCAAAGTTTGATTTATCTGTTGTATTTTATCTTTTCCCCAATTATCCTGTGACTTTGAATATATGGTTTGCCGATGATGAGTTTGGAGCTGTTGGCAGTATGTTGGTGGACAAAAGTGCCGATAACTACCTTACCATAGAAGATGATGTTGTGGCAGGGGAGTTTATGCTTAGATATATTTTTGAAAGATATAATGAACTATATATGTAATAAAAATAGCCCTTAGATAATATCTTTGGGCTTTCTTTGATTATGCTAGAGGTGGTAATTTATATTACAATACTAAAAAACATATGGTTATTATGGTTAGAGGTAATGAAAAATTTTTTTATGAAATAAATAATAAAAGAGTAAGTAAATCAAAATATCTTAAAACTTTATCACCATTTGAAAAATCATGTAAGAAAGTTGTATCACAACCATATTATTTTCTATAGAATAAAAATCTAATAAGAAAAAATAAAATTTAATAACTTTATGTAAAAAACTCTAGAAATTTAAGTTTCTAAAGTTTTTATTTATTTTGTATATGAAGTTTGTGACATTGGATATTCACTATTAAATGAAGAAGTATTAAATTCATCACTTCTTATATGATTTGTAAAATCATTATTGCTTTTTAAGAAATGTTTATAAGATAAAAAAGGACCTCTTGTATAAGATGCATCCCATGTATTATCTAAGTTATACCAAACATCACCTATTCTTACAATATTCCAAGCATGAGGTCCTTCATCAGAAGTACCACTAATATATCTACAATTAACACCAAGCTCTGTCAGCATTTTATAAGTCAAAGTTGCATATCCTTGACATACGACCTTTTTATTGATAATTGCATCATAAGCAGAGTAGTTTTGTAAACTATAATCATATTTTATATTTTTAACTATATAATCATGAACAGCCTTTACCTTAGTGTAATCATCCTTATCATAGACATTTAACTTATCTAAAACAAGCTTCACCTTGTAATTGACCTCATCTTCCTCAGTTTCTGTTGTAAGGTAGCTTACATTGTATTTAAGTGTTGTGCTATTTTTATATAAAGAATACTCAGCCTGACAATTATAGCCTTTTAAGTTATTAGCCAAATAATCACCTTCACTAGATACATTTCCTGGATAAACTGATACAGCTTTATTAAATACATCCTTTGGCATATCATTATAAAATTTACGGTTTATTCTAACTGTAATATTGTTCTTTCTATTTACCATTTGTTTTCTTAAATATGAAGAAGCTTCTGATATGGAGTTGAAAACTTTATTTTCAGCATCATCATTTGGAGTATAATTATCCTTATTTTTAAGAAATGAACTTTCTACATCAGATGAATCATATTCGTCTATTAAATCATGACCATTAATCATAATAGACGCTTGTTCAATGACGTAATCTTTTACTTCGTTGAGTCTCTCCACAAAGAAATCATTATTATATATAAATACTTTATAAATTAAGAAAAGCGATAGTAAACATAAAATCTTTTTCTTAAATTTCATTAAATCTTTCTCCCTTATATGTTTTAACCAATAAATCAGTATAATTAATTATATTAAATATTGTAGCTTAAATCCATATTGTATAGTATGGTCTTTTTACCACAAATAGTAAAAGTCATTGGACTTTAAACCAATGACTTTTAAAGTAAAATAAATATTACGAAAAAAAGTAGGAGTTATACCAAGTGGTATAACTCCTGATTTTTTAATAATAATAGTAAGACATTGTGCCAAGGGCTGCAAAGAACATTGCTACAATAATACCTATTACAACTGGTATAATAAGTAGTATTATTGGAATAACTATATTTGTTCCGCCCCTCTTTTGTATTAGCATATCTCTATTAGAGCTGTCTGCACATGAGATTTCACAAAATTGCTTTTTAACATGTTCAAGATAAAAGTAATTTCCAAAAAGACCTGCACAAATCCAAAGAGCTATATTACCAATCCAACCTATAAATGGTATAAGACCTAAGACAAAGTTTGCTACAATATAAAGTATTGCTTGAATATACATCTTTCTATAAAACATCCAATAGCCGCTAATAAGAAATGAGCACCAATTCCAAGATACTTTACTGCCAGTACTTTCTATAACTCTAAACTTTTCCATATAGTACAACTGATTTTTTTCTAAAAATAAATTTAATTCCTCATCAGTATAATTCTTAGAAGAATCGTTAATGTATTCAGTTTGTGTAGTAGATGCTTCTTCTACGACCTCTTCCTTTTTTAAAGAATTGCCACAATTGTTACAAAAAAGACTGCCTGCATCATTGCTTTTGCCACATTTTGAACAAATTAAAGAGTCTTCGTTGGAATATGTCATGCTATACCCCCTTTTAAATACTCTATTTATTCATATATGTATGTTAAAAATTTTTAATTTATGCCTTTCTATTATTTTCTACCATTTTTAAGAAATATTTGTGTACTCTGTAATCAGAGGTAAGCTCTGGGTGAAAAGAAGTAACAAGCATGTTATTTTCCTTTGCTGCGACTATATTATTATCAACTATAGAAAGAACTTCCACATTGTCATCAATATTTTCAATATAAGGAGCTCTTATGAAAACCATTTTAATATCTTCGCCTATATCTTTCACCTTGGATTTTGTATTAAAACTACCCAGCTGTCTGCCATAAGCATTTCTTTTTACTTCTATATCCATAGTTCCTAGATGAACAGTATCATCATTGCAAATACTTTTTGCCAACAAAATCATTCCAGCACAAGTTCCCCATACAGGCATTCCACTTTCTATCTTTTCCTTTAAATCATTATAAATATCAAGGGTTCTAATAAGTTTTCCCATGGTAGTGCTTTCACCACCGGGAATTATTATGCCGTCTATATTTTGTAAATCATTTTTATTTCTAATTTCCACTGGCGACACATCTAAGTCTTGTAATATATTTATATGTTCTTCATAAGCTCCTTGCATTGCCAATACTCCTATTACCATATTACCAACCCCTTACAGCAAGTAATTCTTCATCATGTAAACTACCAACAGATACACCGCTCATGGCACCACCTAAATCTTCAGATATTTCAGCTAAAATTTTAGGATTGTTGTAATTAGTAACTGCCTTTACTATGGCTTCAGCTCTTTTAGCTGGATTATCTGATTTGAATATACCAGAGCCTACAAATACACCATCACAACCAAGTTGCATCATTAAGGCTGCATCTGCCGGAGTTGCAATTCCGCCTGCTGCAAAGTTTACAACTGGAAGTTTACCATTTTCATGGACGTATTTTACTAAATCATAAGGAGCTCCCAGCTCTTTTGCTGCATTCATCAATTCTTCAGTGCCCATCGATACTATTTGTCTTATTTGAGATGTAACAGTTCTCATATGTTTAACTGCTTCCACCACATCACCTGTTCCTGCTTCACCCTTTGTTCTTATCATGGAAGCGCCTTCACCAATTCTTCTAAGTGCTTCTCCTAAATTTCTAGCACCACATACAAAAGGAACTTCAAATTTTATTTTTTCTATATGATATATATTATCTGCTGGTGTTAATACTTCACTTTCATCTATAAAATCTATTTCTAAAGCTTGTAATATTTGAGCTTCCACAAAATGACCTATTCTAACCTTTGCCATTACTGGAATGCTTACAGTTTCTTGTATTTCTTTTATCATTTTTGGATCTGACATTCTTGCCACTCCACCTTCTTTTCTTATGTCTGATGGAACTCTTTCAAGTGCCATTACTGCACAGGCTCCAGCATTTTGTGCTACTAATGCCTCCTGTGGATTTGTCACATCCATTATTACTCCGCCTTTTAGCATTTGTGCTAAGTTTTTGTTTAATAATTCTCTACTCATATTGTACCCCCTAATTTGTTTATTGTATAAGTGAATAATAATACAATTGATAGTTTCTAACCATAAAGACTTTGTATTTTTATTCAAAAGATAAATTGTATGGGTACAAAGAAAGTAATGTGTCAGTTAGCATAAGAATATTTATTTTAATATAAATCCTAAAAAAAGAGTTGCCTCATTTTTGAGACAACTCTTTTTATTTAGCAAAATCTAAGATTAGTTTTACTTATAAAATTATTTGAGATGAAAATTCCCATCAGTCCGCCTATTATATTTAAAATAATTTGGCTAATGCTAATCATATTATGAGAAATTATTAATAAAGCAATTTGCATAATAAATGTAAACAAAAAGCAAATTAACAATGTATCTTTTGTATTTCCTTCAAAACAATAAAATGCAAAGAAACCTAATGGCACAAATATTAATATTTTCCTAAATAAACTATCACTACTTAGAGTTAGTATCATCAATATGGATATGACAAATCCCACTAAAAATAGTTCTTTGACAATAATTGCATTGTCGTGTTTTGTGTTTATCAAGATTCTCAAAAATATATAAAAGAAAATCAATGCAAATATAATTGATAAATCCAGTGATATGAAGCTTTTCATTATAAGTCCTTTCTAAAATATAAGATATACTTATTATACCAAATTTTTTATAAATTCTGTTATATAATAATATAATAAATAAATTTAAAATGGAGAGAAAAAATGAAAAATAAGATAATTTCACTTTTTAGGAAAAAATTAAGTAAAGAAAAGTTGTATAGTACAAATTTTATTTTAAAAGAAGAAAAAGAGTTTTTTGAGAATAATTATAAAGGAGAGGGTAGTGAAGATTTTAAATACAGTGAGGGTTCTATTCCTATTTTAATATCTGCACCTCATTCAGTAAAACAAATTAGAAATAATGAATATAAGGCGGCAGATATTTATACGGGAGCACTTATAAAAACTTTAAGTAAAACTACAAAGGCCCATGTGATTTATAAAACAAAAACGAAGGGTGATGAAAATTATACAAATAAAAATACACCTTATCGTGAGAAAATAAAAGAAATAGTGAAAGATCATCATATAAAAGTTGTCATAGATTTGCATGGTATGTCTGATAAAGGGGATAGTTATATAGATATTGGAACAGGTGGCAGTGATAATAAAAACTTGCTTGGCTGTGATTATATATTGTCTTGTGTTAAAAAATCTTTTCATAATGTAAATTATAGTGAAAATAAATATTTTAGTGCAAAGGGTGAATTGACTTTGTCACATTATTGTAGTCATGTTTTGGCAGTGCCCACTTTGCAACTGGAGATAAGTCGAAAGTATAGAAGTAAGGAAAGTAAAAATTTCTCTTTTATGGTTAATACTTTAAGTCAGATGATAGATGATTTAAATGATGAAGTTATTCATCATTTATAGAAAATCTTAGATTTAAGAAAATACTGACATAAAATTTATATTAAATTCGCAATCTTAATATAATGAGAAATAAATTAAGAGTTGTATTCCTTTATTCATACAACTCTTGATTTATTATTAGTCCATAAAAGTTACTTTACCATCTAAAGAGTAGTAAGCTTTTACTATTTTAACTTTATTTTCTTTTACTAAATCTTTTATCATGTCATCGTCTTTTATTTCTTTGGCCACATTATCAATATTGTTGTGTATAGCTTCATCAATATCTTTTGCGCCCTTGACACTTGGAAGTATTTTTTCTACTAAATCTTCTATATTACCTTCTGCATGAGCATTATTATGAACTTCGTCATAAGCTGCTGTAACAGCACCACAGCTTTCATGTCCCATAACAACTACTAAAGGTGCTCCAGTATGTTCAACGCCGTATTCTATTGAACCTAGAGCATCATCATCCACTACATTACCAGCAATTCTTATATCAAATATTTCTCCAAGACCTGCATTAAATACAGTTGTTGGAGTTACTCTAGAGTCAGAACAAGAAACTACAACAGCATAAGGATGTTGACCTTCTTTTAATTGTTCCCTTCTTTCACTAGATATATTTACAGGTTTTGATTCGTTGTTTACAAATCTGTCGTTACCTTCTTTTAATCTTTTTAAGGCTTCATCTGGGTTAGTTATTCTAACATCTTCTGTTTCATATTCATTAGATACATTATCTTTAGACATATTTTCTTCCGTTACGCTTTCTTTAGTTTCTGTTGTAGTGTTGTTTGTTGTATTGGTAGTACATGCAGTTAAGCTTAGAGATGCAAAAAGAATACAACTTGCTGTTATTAATTTTTTTCTTATCATCGTGATACTTCCTTTCTTAATATTCCTTTATTATATTATTTACTCAAAATAGTTATATATTTATATAAATAAAAAGTTCGCAAATATCGTTTAAAGTATAAATAGATTATAGACTTTTTTTAATAAAAGTTATTGACAAATAATTTTTAAGTGGATAGAATTAAGTTATAAAATTTAATAAATCTTCAGGGCAGGGTGAAATTCCCTACCGGCGGTAAAGCCCGCGAGCCTTATGGCATGACTCGGTTAGATTCCGAGGCCGACAGTAAAGTCTGGATGGAAGAAGATAAAACTATAGAAATCTAAAAATTATTACATTAGTTTGTTTATTATGCTCTGAAATATTATATATTTCAGAGCTTTTTAATTTACTAAATAACATTTGTATAATTGTATTTATTTATCATAAATCAAGTTATAAAGCTAATGAATTAATTTAAAATATTATGAAATACATAGGCCCTGAGTTTTTAACTTAGGGCTTATTTTAATTTAAAATTAAGATAAATTTTTTATGATTGTGAGATGAAAATATTGGATAGTAAGTATATGAAATTAGCAATAAAAATATCAAAAAAAGGTGTTGGGAAGGTTAACCCAAATCCATTAGTAGGTGCGGTCATTGTTAAAGATAACAAAATAATAGGACAGGGATATCATGAGTATTATGGAGGTAATCATGCTGAAGTAAATGCTTTTGAAAATTTAAGTGATAATCCTGAAGGTGCAACTATTTACGTAACTTTAGAGCCATGTTCTCATTATGGAAAAACCCCACCTTGCGTAGATAAAATAATTGACAATAAGATTTCAAAAGTTGTTATTGGAACATTAGATCCAAACCCTTTGGTTCAGGGAAAAGGAGTTAAAAAACTTAAAGAAGCTGGAATAGATGTTATAACAGGTATTTTAGAAGAGGAGTGCAAAGAGCTTAATGAAGTATTTATGAAATACATTGTTACTAAAAAGCCTTTTGTAGTTTTAAAAACTGCCATGACTTTAGATGGTAAAATTGCTACAGCATCAGGAGAGTCTAAATGGATTACAAGTGATAAATCAAGAAAAGAAGTTCATAAATTAAGAAATGAGTTATCAGCTATTATGGTTGGAGTTAATACAGTTATTAAAGATAATCCGAAATTGACTTGTAGAATAGAAGGTGGTAAAAATCCAGTGAGAATAATTGTTGATAGTAAGCTGAGAATTCCTACTACATCAGAGGTTGTTATAGATAATTTAGCAAAGACAATAGTTGCAACAACAGAACTTGCTGATAAAGAGAAAATATTAGCATTAGAAAAATTAGGTGTAAAAGTAGTAATAACTAAGTCTAAAAACAACAGAGTAAATCTACAAAGTTTAATGATAGAGCTAGGCAAAATAGGTATCGATGGAATTTTATTAGAGGGAGGAGCAACATTAAGTTTTTCTGCACTAGAAGAAAATATAGTAGATAAAATTCAAGTTTATATTGCACCTAAAATTATAGGCGGAGAAAAATCTAAAACTTCTATAGGGGGTCAAGGCATAAAGAAATTAAGTGATGCAATAGAATTGAAAGATATGACAGTTAAATCTATTAGTCCTGATTTATTAGTAGAAGCTTATCTGAGAGGGGGTGAAAAATAGAATGTTTACAGGAATTATTGAGGAGATAGGTATAATTCAAGAAATAATAAAAGGTGAAAAATCTTCAGTAATATCAATAAAAGCTAGTAAAATTTTAGAAGAAACAATACTTGGGGATAGTATATGTGTAAATGGAGTTTGTCTTACAGTAACTAAGATGACTAAGGATACCTTTGAAGCTGATGTTATGGCTGAAACTCTTAGAAAAAGTAATATTGGTAAGCTTTCAATAGGAAGTAAAGTCAACTTAGAAAGAGCGTTAAAATTAGAAGGTAGATTTGGTGGTCACATAGTAAGTGGTCATATAGATGGTGTAGGAGAAATTATAAGCTTAATAAAAGAGGATAATGCAACATGGGTAACAGTAAAAACATCAAAAGATATTTTAAAGTATATTGTGATGAAGGGCTCTATTGCAATAGATGGAATTAGTCTAACAGTTGCTTATATTGATAATGAAGTATTTAAAGTATCTATAATACCTCATACAGGAGGAGAAACTACTTTATTACATAAAAAAAATGGGGAAACAGTAAATCTTGAATGTGATGTAATAGGTAAATATATAGAAAAATTTATGAGATTAAAAGAAGAAAGTGGACAAATAAAAAAACAATTATTAGATGAAACATTTCTTAGAGAAAATGGGTTTATATAAATTGGGAGGAGATAAAATGTTTGAATTTAATACAATTGAAGAAGCCATAGAAGATATAAAAAAAGGAAAGATAGTAATAGTAATAGATGACCCTGATAGAGAAAATGAAGGTGATTTAGTAATGGCAGCAGAAATGGTTACTGGAAAATCTTTAAATTTTATGGCTAAGTATGGTAGAGGTCTTATATGTATGCCAATAGAAGAAAAAAGAATGAAAGAGTTGAATATAAGTCCTATGGTTACTAATAATACTGATAATCATAATACAGCTTTTACTGTATCTATTGATCATATTGATACAACTACAGGAATATCAGCTTTTGAAAGAGCTTTAACAATTAAAAAAGTTTTAGAAGATAGTAACGCAGAAGATTTTAGAAGACCAGGTCATGTATTTCCATTAATAGCTAAAGATAAAGGAGTATTAGAAAGAATTGGTCATACGGAAGCTGCTGTAGATTTATCTAAACTTGCTGGATTAAAACCTGCTGGAGTTATATGTGAAATTATGAATGAAGATGGAACAATGGCAAGAACACCAGAGCTTATGGAATTTGCTAAAAATCATAACTTAAAAATTATAACTATAGCAGATTTAGTTGAATATAGAAAAAAACAAGTTAAAGAGAAAGTATCAATTGAAAGAGTTGTAGAAATAAATATGCCTACAAAGTATGGTGATTTTAAAATGTTTGGATTTATAAATAAATTAAATGGAGAACATCATGTTGCATTAGTTAAGGGAGAAATAAATGAAGATATGTCTGTATTAACTAGAATCCATTCAGAATGTTTAACGGGAGATGTAATTGGTTCTAAAAGATGTGATTGCGGAGAACAATTTGATTTAGCAATGAAAAAAATTGCTAAAGAAGGTAGAGGAATATTAGTTTATATGAGGCAAGAAGGTAGAGGTATAGGTCTTATAAATAAACTAAAAGCTTATGCTCTTCAAGATCAAGGGTATGATACTGTAGAAGCTAATGTTATGCTTGGATTCCCAGCAGATATGAGAAAGTATGATGTAGTAGCTGAAATTTTAAAAGATTTAGGTGTAAAAAAAGTAAATCTTATGACTAATAATCCAAGAAAGATAAATGGATTATTAGATTATGGTATAGAAGTTGAAAATAGAGTACCTATTCAGATAAGCTCTAATGAAAAAAATGAATTTTATTTAAAAACTAAAAAAGAAAAATTAAATCATATGTTAGTTTAATAAAATAAATATAAAAATATATAGAAAAATATTAGGAGAAAAGAAAAATGAAGATTATAGAAGGAAATTTAGTAGCAAAGGATTTAAAAATAGGAATAGTAGCAGGAAGATTTAATGAATTTATTGTTTCAAAATTATTAGGTGGAGCTTTAGATGGATTAAAGAGACATGGAGTAGATGAAGAAAATATAGATGTTGCATGGGTGCCAGGAGCATTTGAATTACCTCTAATAGCTAAGAAGATGGTAAATACAGAAAAATATGATGCAGTAATATGTTTAGGAGCAGTGATAAAAGGTTCAACTCCACACTTTGATTATGTGTGTGCTGAAGTATCAAAGGGAATTGCATCAGTTTCACTACAAACAGATAAACCTGTTATATTTGGTGTATTAACAACAAATACAATAGAACAAGCAATTGAAAGAGCTGGAACTAAAGCTGGAAATAAGGGATATGATGCAGCTGTAACAGCAATAGAGATGGCAAATCTTTTAAATTGTTTTTAATATTAATAAGCCAAAAGAGAATGTAAAATATTTTGTGCTTATAAAAATAAATACTCCTTTATGGCAATGATAAAAATATTAAATCAATGTCATAAAGGAGTATTTTTATGAGTAAATTAATTAAAGAATTAATAAGACAGTATATTAGTAATTTACACCTGCAGCTAATATGTTGTTTTTGTCATGAGAACTACAAGGAGTTACACCGTATACCATGTTGCAAGTAGGACACTCGTCAACATGTGTTGTCATAGTAAATGTGTTTTCGCAGTTAACACATTCTATATCATGAGGAGTTCTTAGTGGGAAGTCTCCTTTTCCTTTACTTCTTACTAAGTCTACTACATTTTTTCCATCGTTTTTATTAACGCCACCGCATCCACAACTCATAATGAATACCTCCTAAAATAAATATAAATTTTATTATACAATAAAAATTTATATTTTTCAGTAACTTATGTTACGAAAATTAAATTATTTTAATTTGTAATAAATATAATACAATTATGGTATAATCAAAATAAAGTAAATTCAAGGAAGTGATTAAATGAAAGGATTACTTGATCCTAAGATGGATTTTGTGTTTAAAAATATATTTGGTAGTGAAAAAAATCCCAATATACTTATATCCTTTTTAAATGCAACTTTAAAGCCGAAAGATTTGATAACATCAGTAGAGATAAAAAATACTGATTTAACATAGAAGACAAGTTTTCTAGACTTGATGTAAAAGCTACGACTAGCAATAATGAAATAATTAATATCGAAATTCAGCTAAAAAATGAATATAATATGATAAAAAGAAGCTTATATTATTGGTCAAAGCTTTATTCAGAACAATTAAATGAAGGTGAAGATTACAGTATTTTAAAGAGAACAATTTGTATAAATATTCTTAATTTTAAATACTTAAAAACGAGAAAGTTCCATAGTGGATATAGATTAAAAGAAATTTACAGTAATGAGGAATTGAGTGATGTGGCTGAAATTCATTTTATTGAAATTCCAAAGTTGGAAGAAGGTTCTGATGAAAAGGATATGCTTGTGGCATGGATTGAGTTTTTAAAAGATCCTGAGAGTGAAAAAGTTAGAAGTCTTGAGATGAGTATAGATGAAATAAGACAAGCTAAGGACGAGCTTATTAGAATGAGTAATGACGATACTCAGCGTGAATTGTATGAAATGAGAGCTAAAACTTTAAAAGATAAAATAAGTGCATTAAATGAAGCTGAGAGAAAAGGAATGCAAAAAGGAATGCAAAAAGGGATAAAAGAGGGAATGCAAAAAGGAGAAAAGAAAAAAGCTCTTGAAATTGCTAAGTCAATGATTGATATGGGGTTAGACAAGAAAACCATATCAAAAACTACTGGACTAGATTTATCTGAAATAGAAAAATTAATAAATTAAGTAAAAAATAGTCTAGGAAAATAAAGTGGATCCTTTGTCAAGGACACAAAACAAAACACATGGCTAAGACGCCATCAAAAGCTGATTTCTAAATTGAATAGGAGTCA
>ERZ857750.2306-NODE-2306-length-18578-cov-3.685634_pt1 | contig 18578 bp, 11 predicted proteins | sample MGYA00519915_ERZ857750 | MGnify/ENA primary metagenome ERZ857750 (study PRJEB31778, sample SAMEA3449358) | human gut metagenome | biome: human gut; feature: human-associated habitat; material: faeces | place: United Kingdom | collected 2010/2012 ... | reverse complement strand
CGAATTGAAGTACTGCCAGATGAACTCCAGAAAGTCCTGGAGAACCGGGAGCAGATCGTGAAAGCCTTCAAAGAATATGGCTTTACATACGTGACTATGGATCTTCAGGGATACCGAATGGGAAGTATGAATGAGACACTGAAGAAATAGTTTTGGTTTACGTTGTGAACGGTAGGCTTGTAATGTATAAAAGTTGTGCATTGCTATAATTATGAGACCAAACTTTTGGACAGAGATGAAAGATTCTCTGTCTTTTTTTGATATTATCGTCTATACTATGCTGTTAGTTAATTGTTTTAAATGCGGTTTTACACTATCATTAAATTAATCGTCTGACAAATTTTGGGAGGGAGTATGCTGCGGGCTCATTTGCAGAATAGCAGGTTATCCATTTTGGGGAAGTGTTTAGTGTTATACAGCAGATATTAATGGAAAAATCTTTGCCTCTGGAGTGTGTTTGAAAAGACGAAAAAAAGAATAGCGAGGTAAAGCGTATGAGAAACAGACGACTGGCACTGGCCGCAGCATTGCTGCTGGCAATCACAAGTGCAGACGGAGCAGCACTGGCAGTAAGTGGAGCTGATTTTTCTTCTGAGGAAGTAGCAGAAGCAGTTTTTGACGAAGTGGAGAATGAGGGTCTGGACAATCAGGATGAGGTTCAGGAACAGGTTCAGACTCCGGAGATGGATCAGGCGGAGGATCAGCCGTCAGAGGATTCATTCTCAGATGCGCCTGGCATGGAAGCAGCTGCAGAATGGCAGAATGAGGAAGCGGCAACAGCAGACGAAGCCCTGGTTTTTTCAGATGGAGAAGACACAGGAATTACCTATACCTTGTCTGATGATGGGAAACTGGTAATTTCCGGAACTGGAAGCATAGCAGATGATGCATTTGCTGGCAACACTAAAATAACAAGCGTGGTTATCTCTGAAGGAGTGACCGGCATTGGTTCCGGTGCATTTACCGGCTGCACCAATCTGACAAGTGCAATAATTCCAGAAGGTGTAACAACCATAGATGGTATGACATTTGGCAATTGCACCAGTCTGACAAGTGTAACCATTCCGGGAACGGTAACCTCTATAGAAGTTCAGGCATTCTGGAAGTGCAGCAGTTTGACAAGCATAACTATTCCTGCAAGCGTAACGAGCATTGGAAGTGGTGTATTTCAGGGGTGTACCAGTCTGACAAGTGTAAAGCTTTCAGAGGGCCTGACCAGAATTGGAGATCAGACTTTTGGCAGATGTAATGCGTTGGAAACCATAGAAATCCCGGCAAGTTTGACATCTATAGGAAATGATGCGTTTAAAAACTGTGCCAAGCTGAGAAGTATCCGCTGCTATGCAAATAGCAGCACGTGGCAGCCCAGATACATTTGTGATTCAAATACAACCGTATATTACAGCTACAATCCGAACCATACTCATTCCTACAAGTCACATGTGATAAAAATGAGTGGCTGTACCTATTCAGGATCCGAAGAAGAAATCTGTGAATTTTGCGGTGATTACTATACGAAAGAAACACCGGCACTTGGTCATGACTGGAACCGTGGGGAAACAACAGAAGATGCTTCCTGTGAAAGTGACGGAGAAAAAACTTATACCTGCAGAAGATGTGGTGACAAAAAGAAAGAGACAATTCCGGCAACCGGACATAGCTGGGTAAGGTCATGGCATGAAGATGCAACCTGTACAGATGACGGAGTCGATGAATACACCTGCAGATATTGCGATACGGAAAAGAGAACTACAATAAAAGCAACCGGACATAAATTTTCTGCATGGGCAGTAACCCAGGAAGCAACTGTGGATGAGGAAGAAGTCCAGACACGTACCTGCAGTGCATGCGGCGAGCAGGAAACAAAAATTACCCGGGACAGACTGCAGCCAACAATGAAATTGAATCAGTCCAGTATTGTGCTGAAGACCGGACAGAAGACGAAGTGTCTGAAAGTAACCGGGCTTGCAAAGGGAGATTTCATTTCCACCTGGAGTACTGATAACTGGAGTATTGCAGATGTATCTGTTAGTTCAGATGGAACCTGTAACATTACCGCCGGTAAAACTACAGGCAAAACCCGTATTCACATATATTTGAACAGCGGATATGAAAAGTCTGTTACCGTAAAAGTCCAGAAAACCGCTGTAAAAACCACAAAGATCACAGGCGTGCTGAAAACACTGAAATTAAAGAAAAATCAGAAATATTCCCTGAAACCGGTTTTAAAACCAGTAACAAGCAAAGAAAAAATCACCTACAAATCCAGCTCCTCCAAGGTAGTAAAGGTGGATTCCAAAGGCAGAATTACTGCAAAGAAAAAAGGAACAGCCGTAATTACGGTGAAAGCAGGGAAGAAAACAGTTAAGTGTAAGGTGACTGTGAAATAACGTATATTTTGAAAGGACAGGAATGAAATATTTTCTGTCCTTTTTCATGAATATTTATTGATTCTTTTTCTGACATTTCCTATAATAAGCCTATGTGTTATAAATTTACCCATGTGACATGTAAAAACGCCGGAAAGGATATTGTATTCCGTAGAAGTCAGCGATGCATTTTACCTGTTGCAGGGGCTTTTTGTTTTGAAGATTTGGGATTTCAAACACGCTCTGATCTGCCATGGCAGCCGGTCTTTGGACAGTGCTGCAGGCAGAAGTATATATTGAGTTAAGCTGCGGCATCCGGTGCCGTGAGGGAGTAAAAGAGTATGAAGAAAAAATGTGTGACAATGCTGTTAATCACAATAATGACCGCATCTTTAGCTGGCTGTGGAAGCAGCAAAGACGGAAGCGGTAAATCTGTGAAGCTGGATCCGGATCACCCGGTATCCCTGACAATCTGGCACTATTATAACGGTGCCCAACAGGCAATGTTTGACACCCTTGTAAAGGAATTTAACTCCTCCATTGGAAAAGAGGAGGGTATCTACGTGGAGAGCTATAGTCAGGGTTCCGTATCCGACCTTGAGGAAGCAGTCAACAGCTCTTTGAACGGAGAAGTAGGAGCAGAAGAACTGCCGGATATTTTCTCTTCCTATTCTGATACTGCTTACGCAGTACAGAAGCAGGACAAGCTGGCAGACCTTTCCGTGTATTTTACAGAAGATGAGCTGTCCAGGTATGTAGATTCCTACATCCAGGAGGGCTATTTTAACCAGGATGGCGCTTTATATCTTTTCCCAGTTGCCAAATCCACAGAGATCACCATGATCAATAAGACTGACTGGGAGCCTTTTGCAGAAGCCACTGGAACTACAGTGGATGAACTTGCCACTACAGAAGGTATTACAGAGGTTGCACAGCGCTATTATGAGTGGACGGATGAGCAGACCCCGGATGTGCCGGACGATGGAAAAGCATTCTACGGCAGAGACTCCATGTCCAACTATTTTATCATTGGCATGAAGCAGATGGGAAAGGAAATTTTCCAGGTGAAAGATGGAAAAATGATCTTAAACACAGATGAAGATCTGATCCGCCGCCTTTGGGATAATTACTATGTACCATATATGAAGGGCTATTTCGCATCTCTTGGAAAATTCCGTTCCGATGATGTGAAGACTGGAGATATTCTTGCATATACAGGCTCCACATCTTCCGCTGTATACTTCCCGGATACCGTGGAAAAAGAGAATGAAAGCTATCCGATTGATTACATCGTATGTGATTCTCCGGTTATGGAGAGCGGCGAGAACATAAAAGTTCAGCAGGGGGCCGGAATGGCAGTGACCAAGTCTGATGAGGAACATGAGTATGCTGCAAGTGTATTCCTGAAATGGTTCACACAGAAGAACCAGAACCTGCGCTTTGTATGCGAATCCTCCTATATGCCGGTGCTGAAAGAAGCCAACAGCGTAGAGGCACTGGATTCCGTTATCAAAGAGAATAATATAGAAGTCAACCAGAAGGTTTACGATTGTTTTACAACGGAAATGGAAGACTTTGATAAAACAAGTTTCTATACAATTGGAGCCTTTGACAATAGCTACAGTGCCCGTAAGATCCTGGATTATTCCCTGGCTGACAAGGCAAAGGCAGATAAAGATGCCATGGACGCTGCAATCGCAGACGGAGAGAGCCGGGAAGAGGCTCTTGCACAGTATCTGACAGATGAGAATTTCCAGAGCTGGTATACAGAATTCTGTCATAGCCTGGAGCAGGATTAAAAAACATTCCCGCAAACAAGGAGGTGAGGAAGGCTGTGAAGAAAAAGAAATCTCTTTGGAATATATTTCTGATTCCTATACTGATCATTGTGTTTGTACAGGGTGCAGTCCCATTCCTGACATTGATTTTCAGCGGAATCCGCTCAAACATGGAGAATGCGGTTATCGGTCTGGACAGTCATACGGTGGAGAACCGTAAGGTGGTTCTGGAGAACGATATGATCGAGCAGTGGAGCAGCGTGTACAAGGAAAGTGATAGTCTTTCCTCTGCGCTGACAAAGGTATTGAGCGATCATCAGATGGATATGCAGGGCTTCATGGGCTCAGGGAAAGTCCAGGAGGAATATCTGGAAACGGTTTTCTATGATATGGTGGAGGTTTTGCAGTACAATTCCACTTCTGGAATTTTTCTGGTTCTGGGAAATGACGGCGATACAGATTCGGAAGGGGAATACAAAGGCTTCTGGGTGAGAGACTCAGATCCCCAGACCAAAACGGCTTCCCGCACGGATCTGCTGATGGAGCGTGGAAGTAAGGTACTGTCGCAGAATATGTCCATTTCACTGGATACTTCCTGGCATACAGATTTCCACTTCCAGGGCAATGGGAAAAGAGATGCCGATGACTTTTTTTACCAGCCATATATAACAGCAGAAAATTACGTTGATTCCCGCACCAGTATGGAAAATCTGGGCTATTGGTCGAAGCCGTTTATTCTGGAAGAGTTCTATAAGGATAACCATAAGATGATCACATATTCGGCACCTCTTGTTTATGATAAAACCGTTTACGGTGTGCTTGGAATTGAAGTGGGAGTGAATGATCTGACCAAATTTTTTCCGGTAAAAGATCTGGATTCCGATCTGAATGCAGGATTTGCCCTTGTGGTAGACCATGGAAATGGAAATTATGAGGGAATTGCCGGTGAGGGTGCGCTGTATGATGCAGTTTCCCGGGACGGAAGTGACTTTGTTCTGGAGGAGCCGGTGCAGGAGAATTTGCGGCTGGTACAGGGGGCTGCCATTGGGAAACAGCAGATTTACGGACTTGTGAGCAATCTGGAGCTGTACAGCAGAAATGTGCCGTATGAAGATACACAGTGGGCATTGTGCGGTTTTGTTACAGAGGATTCTGTGTATGGATTGATTTCCGATGTTTATGAGAGAATTCTGGGAGCGATTCTGGGAAGTGCCCTGATGGCGGTTATTCTGGTTTATTTTCTTGTCCAGTATGCGACGGAACCGGTTTACCATCTGGTGGAGAGTGTACGAGGCGGAGTGAAGGGAATTCACGGTTTTCAGGAGTCAGGTATTCAGGAGCTTGATGAGCTCCATAAAGTGATAGAGAATCTGACGGATACCCAGATGCAGACAGAGAATCAGCTTCTGGAGGAAAAGGAGCGCTATCGGATTGCGGTAGAAAGTTCCCAGGATGCCTTTTTTACCTACAAATGTAAGGAAAAACTGCTGGAAATAGTTAACAGTAAAGGCAATGACGGTGTATGGGACTGCGGAAAGCATCCAGAATTTCTTGATAATGACAGTATCCATCCGGCAGATAAGGCAAAGCTGGTGAACGCAGTAAAAAGCTCAGACGGCGCTCTGGATGTTGACTTTCGTCTGCAGCATGCCAATGGAGAATTTCAGTGGGTAAATCTATCCGGAAGCATTACTTTTGATGAGAATAAAGAGCGCAGCAGGGTCGTTGGCTGTATTCACAATGTGCATCAGCACAAGCTTCTGGAGCAGGCGCAGAAAAGAAAGCAGATTTATGACTCCATTACCTCTTTTTACCGCCTTGGAAGCGGACTGGAAGTTGTGGAAACACTGTGTCGGGATGACCCGGAAGGAGTACTGGTACTTCTGGAAATCCAGCAGTTTTCCAAAATCGATGAGCGCTATGGCCTGATCTTCGGAGATATTATTCTGGAGCAGTTTGCCGGTCTGCTGGCGAAGCGCTTCCAGGAGGACGGTTTAAACGGTGGTATTTATATCAGGGCTGGTGCAGACCAGATGCTGGTATGGCTGCCGGTATGTACGACCGGACCGATCGTGAGAAGTGTGCAGGGACTGGAAAAGGAGTTTGGGGCGCTTACAGATGAGAAGCATCTGTCCCTTTCCCTGAAATGTGGAATCGCAGTTACAGGCAGCAGAAATTCGCTGTCTGAGGCACTTGAACAGACGAAGACTGCTCTTACAGCTGCACGTCATGGAAAGCAGGAAATCATGTTCTATGAGGAGCTTTCAGCGGAGGAAAAAGCCTGTGCTGCTGATGTGGCATTTGCTGAGGTGGCTTCTCTGGAACGTCTGAAGGAAATGACACTTTCCTCTATAGCTCTGAACCTGTTTGACAGAGATGGTGATACTTCTGTGGTTCTGGATATTCTGGCGTTGAAGCTGCAGGAGAAATACCATCTGACAGACATTGTGATCACCCATTTCAATGGGGAATATATGGTAAATAACCTGCTGTACTGCTGGAAAACCTGGGAGAAAAAGGATGGCTGGGACGGTATGGTCCACTGTTCTGAGAAGCAATACCAGCACTTTGTGGAGACACAGGAAATGCAGCAGCTTCTGACCTCTGGGGAAAGCATACGGAAAGAACCACTGATTCAGCCTTTTGCTTCGGGCAGAAACGATATTGTATTCCATATGACAGACAACGGACAGTATTCCGGAAGTATTGTATTCCAGGACATTGACCAGGATGTTCTGGAGAAAAAAGAAGAGTGTAAGTGTCTGGAAGAAATCAGCGCAATTATTCAGAACCGGTTGAATCTGGAGCGTCACGATCTTTCTGCCAAGGCGAAATCGGATTTCCTGGCCCGTATGTCTCATGAGATCCGTACTCCTATGAACGGTATTATCGGTATGACGGAGATTGCATTGAAAGATGGACAGACTGAGGAGCGGCGGATCGACTGTCTGAGAAAAATCGAGTACTCCTCGGAATATCTGCTTGGACTTATCAACGATATTCTGGATATGTCCAAGATCGAGAGCGGAAAGATGAGGCTGATCGAAGAAAAATGCAATCTCATGGAGATGATACAGGGACTTCGTCCTTTGCTGGAAGCGAAGCTGAACGAAAATAACATTCAGTATATAGCAGATATCCAGCTGAAAAACCATTGGTTTATGGCAGATTCCCTGCGGCTGAACCAGGTTCTGGTAAATCTTCTGGGAAATGCGCTGAAGTATTCTAAGCCAGATGGACATGTGTGGCTGACCGTTCGCGAGACAGAAGAAGAGAAAGGCTTTTCCAATCTGTATTTTCAGGTCAGGGATGATGGAATTGGAATTGCACCTGAGAAACAGCAGCTTATTTTCCGGCAGTTCGAGCAGGCGGATAATTCTGAAAATGCAAGAAAACAGGGCACTGGTCTTGGGCTTGCCATCAGCAGAAGAATTGTGCGGATGATGGATTCCGATATTAAGCTGGAAAGTGAGCCGGGTAAGGGAAGCAGCTTCAGCTTTAACGTGAAGCTTCAGCCGGTAAGCGGAGAGAAGACTACGGTCACCAGCCAGCCGGAGGAGATCAGCTTCCCGGGAAAAAGAATCCTGGTGGTTGAGGATAATGAGCTGAATATGGAAATTATCTGTACGATCCTTGAAAATTACGGAATTAAAACCGAGCAGGCAGTTAACGGAAAAGAAGCTGTGCGGCGCATGGAAGAATCCGTTCCCGGATATTACGATATGATCTTTATGGATATTATGATGCCGGAAATGGACGGACTGGAAGCAACCCGGACCATCCGGAATCTGGATCGTGAGGATTGCAAAAAGATTCCGATTTATGCAATGAGCGCCAACGCTTTCGACGAGGATGTGAAACGTTCCCTGGCAAGCGGTATGAACGGACATCTTTCCAAGCCTGTGAATCTGCAGGTGCTGGAGAAAACGCTGCAGAAAGTGCTGGGATGAAAATAAATGGTTTTTAAATGCATCTTGTGCAATATATTGACAGTTTGTGCCAACCCCGTCTTTTACAGACGGGGTTATGTTATATTTATGGCAATATAGAAGGGAGCGATCACAAGCATGAAATATCAGAATATCATAGATAACATGACCCTGAAGGAAAAAGCCGCATTCCTCAGCGGAAAAAGCGAGTGGCAGACAAGAGATTTCCCACGTCTGGATATTCCGGCGATTTTCTGTTCAGACGGACCGAATGGTGTGCGTAAACAGGCTGGAGCAGGAGATCATCTGGGAATCAATCCAGCAGTACCGGCAACCTGTTTTCCTACAGCGGCAGCTATGGCAAACAGCTGGGATGAAGAACTGGAGCAGAGGGTAGGCGTTGCCCTTGGTGAAGAATCCATGGAAGAAGACGTAAACGTTCTTCTTGGACCGGGACTGAACATTAAGAGAAATCCTCTCTGTGGACGTAACTTCGAGTATTTTTCCGAGGATCCCTATCTTTCCGGAAAAATGGCAGCTGCTTTTATCCGCGGTGTGCAGAGCACAGGAGCAGCAGCCTGCGCAAAACATTTCGCTGTAAACAGCCAGGAGCTTCGCCGTATGGCAATGAACGCAGTGGTAGATGAGAGAACTCTCCGTGAGATCTACCTCACCGGTTTTGAGATTGCCATCAAAGAGGGCGGCGCGAAAACGGTTATGAGCAGCTACAACGAAGTAAACGGTGTCTACGCCAACGAAAACGAGCATCTGCTCAAAGACATCCTTCGCGATGAGTGGGGCTTCGATGGCTCTGTGATCACAGACTGGGGTGCTTCCAACGACCATTCCCTGGGTGTAAAGAACGGTTCCAACCTGGAAATGCCGACTCCAGGACTTGATGCAGCAAGAGAGCTTCTTGCCAGTGTAGAAAGCGGCAAGATCAGCGAAAAAGATATCGATGAGCGTGTAGACGAGCTTCTTGACCTTGTACTTACTACTTCCGAAAATGCGAAACATTACAAGAAAGTGGCTGACAAGAAGGCTCTCCATGAGGAGCATCACAAGCTGGCACGTCTTGCCTGCGAAAACAGTGCAGTCCTTCTGAAAAACGAAGGTGGAATTCTCCCGGTTGGAGAAAAGGTTCAGGCAGCCATAATCGGTGACTTCGCTTTTGACCCAAGATACCAGGGCGCAGGTTCCTCCATGGTAAACTCCACAAAAGTAGATTCCATCAAGGACATGCTGGAGACCAGCGGAATTTCCGTAACTGGAATCGTCCGCGGTTATCAGCGTGACGGCAAGGAAGACGAAGCTATGAAAAAAGAGGCCGTGGATCTTGCACGCCGTTCTGATGTAGTTCTGTTTTTCTTCGGACTGAACGAAAAAAGCGAGACAGAAGGTCTTGACCGTAAGCATCTCCGCATTCCCCAGAACCAGATCAACCTGATTCAGGAGCTGGCAAAAGCAAATGCAAACATGGTTGGTATCATCAGCGCAGGTTCTGTTATCGAAATGCCATGGCACCATCATTTCAAAGCCCTGCTTCATACCGCCCTCATGGGACAGGCTGGTGCAGGCGCAGTTCTTGACATCCTTTCCGGAAAGGTTAATCCATCTGGAAAGCTTGCAGAAACTTACATTAAGAAATATGAGGATACTCCTTCTTACAATTACTATCCGTCACAGGAGCGGAACTCTGAGTACAGAGAGGGAATTTACGTAGGATACCGCTACTTCGACACCGCAGGTGTGCCGGTAAACTATCCATTTGGATATGGTCTTTCCTACACTACATTTGAATATGACAATCTTCAGGTGAAGCCGGATGGGGCGACGTTTACCCTTCGCAACACCGGAAAGTATGATGGTGCAGAGATTGCCCAGCTTTATGTAGGACTTCCGGGAGCAAAAGTTTTCCGCCCGGTCAAGGAACTGAAAGGTTTTTCCAAGGTGTTCTTAAAGGCAGGCGAGGAGAAAACCGTTACCATTAAGTTCGACGACAAGACATTCCGTTACTGGAATATGAAGACAAATAAATGGGAAGTAGAAGGCGGCGTTTACAGCATTATGATCGGTGCAAGCTGTGCGGATATCCGTCTTCAGGATTCTCTTGCCATTATCGGAACCACTGAGGTAATGCCATACTATACTAACCGCGTTTCTTCTTACGTGGAGGGAAAAATCCAGCAGGTCGGAAATGAGGAGTACGAGACGATCCTGGGACATTCCATCCCGGACGGAAGCTGGAGCGGCGAGCTTGGCATGAACGATGCCCTTTGCCAGATGTATTACGCGAAGAGCGGAATTGCCCGCTTCATCTGTAAAAAGCTGGGCGAAAAGCTGAAAAAGAGCGAGGCAGCGGGAATTCCGGATCTCAACACCTTGTTCCAGTACAACATGCCATTCCGTGCAATCGCTAAGATGACAGGCGGCATGGTTTCTATGGAAATGGTAGAGGGACTTCTGAAGGTTGTAAACGGCCATTTCAGCGGTCTTGGAAAAGTAATCAGCGGATTTTTCAGAAATCAGAAGCTGAACAAGCAGTACGAGAAAGATCTGGAAGAGCAGAAATAGGAGGAGTATCATTATGGGAAAAATCAAACAGTTAATCGAAGATCACCCAAATATCTGGGAGTTTATTAAATTCAACGTATTATCCAACTGCGCAACTATTACAAACTTCATTATCATGTGGCTGTGCACCGGTTTTATTTTCAAAAGCTTTGCAAATACACCATTTAAGTTTCTGGTGTTCAATTACGCTGATAATATCGAGTCCAATCTTGGTTTATGTGGATTTTTAAGCTTTTTGGTTGCAACTGCAGCAGCCCAGACCGTAAACTTCTTTGTACAGAAGAACCTGGTTTTCAAATCCAATGCAGCGTTTGAGAAGGCTGTACCGAAATACATTGTACTTGCAGTTGTGCTGGTGCTTGTATCCGCAGCACTTCCGGCTTACAGCCAGAGCTTTTTCGTAAACATCGGTATTTCCGAAGCACTTGCACCTACACTCGCAAATGTTCTGAACATTCTGGTTCAGGTAGTTCTCAGCTACCCGACCATGAAATTCTGGATCATGCCGAACAAATAAAGATGATTGTTCTTTACCCGGATTGCCTTGCAGTCCGGGTTTTTTAATGCTAGAGCGTGTTTGAAAAAGGCTTTCTGCAAGATGTGCGTCACAATTTGTGGGAGATTTCGCTCGGATGAGGGCGCCGTAGCGGGCTACGGCAACCGAATTCGGGTGAAATCTCCCGCAAAGTGGGGCGTGCAGATTGCGGGAATGATTTTTCAAACACGCTCTAATATTAAAAGGCGGAATTTAACAATTTAAACACATTTTTCCCACAAAGAGAACACAAATTGTCTATATACTGTGAACTATCAAATGAAAAGAACATAAAGGAGTTTCTAAAGGAGGCTTTTATCATGAAGAATAGAAATGAAGAATTAAAGAGAAAACTTAAAAAGGCAGCAAGCATTAGTCTTTGTGCGGTACTGGCAGGTGGTCTTGCAGCAGGAACATATACAGGAGTTAACTATCTGACAGGCTATGAGCAGAGCGTACAGGCAGCAAGCGAAGATAAGGTTGAGCTGCTGAAATCCGAGAAGAAATCAGATGATTCCAAGGATGACAGCAAAGATGAGAGCACAGCAAAGGGCAGCCTTGATGTATCTGATATTGTAGAAGCGGCAATGCCAAGCATCGTTTCCATTACAACCAAATCTGTAGAAGAGGTTCAGAGCTACTACGGAATGTTTGGTCAGTACGGTGCTTATTCACCATCCCAGGAACAGGAGGTTCAGGGAAGCGGTTCCGGTATTATCATTGGTAAGAACGATTCCGAGCTTCTGATCGCAACCAACTATCATGTAGTAGAAGGTGCGGAGACCTTATCTGTTGGCTTCTGTGACAGCACAGCATGTGAGGCTAAGGTAAAAGGTTATGACAGCGAGAAGGATCTTGCAGTTGTAGCAGTTTCCCTGGATGATATTGACAGCGATACAATGGATGCCATTACGATCGCAACCATCGGTAATTCCGATGACCTGAAGGTTGGCGCACAGGTTGTTGCAATTGGTAACGCACTTGGTTACGGTCAGTCCGTAACAACCGGTATTGTAAGTGCCAAGAACCGTCAGCTGAATTCTGATGATACAGTTGGTGATTATGACAGCGACAGCAATTCCGCTACAAACCTGATCCAGACAGATGCAGCAATCAACCCAGGCAACAGCGGTGGTGCACTTCTGAACATGAACGGTGAGGTTGTTGGTATCAACTCTGCAAAGCTTGCTTCCACAGAGGTTGAGGGTATCGGTTATGCAATTGCAATTTCTGATGTAACAGATACTCTGGAGAATCTGATGAATGAGGAGACCAGAGATAAAGTTGATAACCACGGTGTTCTGGGAATCACAGTTCAGAGTGTTGACAGTGAAGTAAGTGAAGCATACGGTGTTCCGGAAGGCGTTCTTGTAAGAGACGTAACAGAAGGCGGTGCAGCTGATAAGGCCGGCATTGAGGCAAAGACTATCATCACCAAATTTGCAGGCAAGGTTGTTACAACCAAGGAACAGCTGGTTGATTTCCTTTCCTACTACGAGCCTGGTGAAGATGTAGAGCTTACCATTGAAGTTCCAGATGGAAAAGGTTACAAAGAAGAGACAGTAACTGTAACTCTTGGCGAGAACACAAATACACAGAGTACAGGTTCCGAGGACAACGGTGACGGTCAGGGAAGCAGCCAGGATGATAATCTTCTGGAAGACTGGGAGAATAACGAAGGCGGCTCAGGTCTCCAGTACGGCGAGGGCTGGAATTAAACACTTGGGCGAATACGCTCTAGTAAGGCATACAGATTGCCGGAATGCTTTTTAGACACGCTCTAAGGCAGGAGAACCGGGATTGATTCAGCCACGGAAATGTAAATAATAGAATGAGAGAGGTTCATCTGTAAAAAAGGTGAACCTCTTTTTTCGGGCAAAATTTCCCACAAAGCGAGGCATGCCGGTTGCGAAACAGATTTTTCAAATATACTCTGCTTTGAAATAGTTAGAAAACACATAGAAAACTGAATAATAGATTGCGTAACCTACTTTAAAAAGGTATAATTATTTTATTGTCTGCAGATTGCGGCATAATATTTTTAAGAGTTATACGAAAAAGGAAAAGAGTCAGTAAAATGAACAACGAAAGATTTCTGGTTTTCGATATAGATGATACCTTATACAGCCAGATGGAGCCGTTGCTTACAGCCTGTGAGTTCAGTCTGGGCAGGAAGCTTCCGGATCCGGAGCTGTTTTACCGGATTTTCGGGAAAAGAAGCGCTGAAATGTTTCTGTTCAGCGAGAGTGGACAGGTTTCCATTCATGAATCCCGGATTTACAGAATTGAAAATACTATGAAAGACCTGGGAATTCCCTTTACCAGAGAGCAGGCAGAGCTCTTCCAGGAGAGATATAAAGAGAATCAGTCTCATCTTCATGTTTCAGGGGTAATGACACAACTGCTGGACGAATGCGAAGCTGCCGGAGTGAAAATGGGCGTGATCACCAACGGACCTTTTTCCCATCAGGTTCAGAAGTTTCACATACTGGGACTTGATAAATGGTTTACAGAGGATCATCTGATCGTGTCTGCAGGCGTGGGAGTGGCAAAGCCGGATGTACAGATTTTCCGCATGGCAGAAGAAAAATGGGGGATGGAGCCGGAGAATACTTTTATGATCGGGGATTCTCTGGAGAATGACATTGCAGGTGCAAAAAATGCCGGATGGAAGACCATCTGGATGAACCATCACCGTTATACGGTTCCGGAAGGTATGGAAAAACCAGATTATATTGCATATACAGAGGAAGAGTTGAGAAAGCTTATTGTCCAAATATGCTTTACAACGAAGAAGGATAGATAAAGTATGGTATCAGATTACAAAATCACCATGGAGCAGGCAGAATACGAGATGGTCTGTTACCGTAGGGTTTTTAACTTTGTAAGGCTTCTTGACCAGGAAAAACTGGAGAAATTGAATGCAGAAGGTCTGTTGGCAGCAGAGGGCGGACAGACAAAAAAAGCAGATTTGTGCATAGGACATTTTTGCCAGGGCTGTGTGGCAATGGAAGCCTTTTTACGGAAGGCAGAGCTGTGCAAGCTGGAATTTATTGGAGATGACATTTATCAGATCATGGCTAAATATCTGGAAATTGACGGTAATCCTTATGTAATGGAGCTTTTGAAGAAAATGGACAAAAACAGTCTGATCGATCGGAAAGACCATGAGCGCCTGATCAACAGTCTTACCGGATATAACGAGAGACTGTATCAGGATGTTCTTACGAAGGCATACAACAGACGTTATTATGAAGAAGAATTGAAGTCCCAGATGGGACCGGCTGGAATTGCCATGATCGATCTGGATGATTTTAAGCTTTATAACGACACATATGGACATAATGTCGGGGATATGGCACTGACTGTTGTTGCAGAAACCATATGCAAGCATATCCGTAAGGATGATATTCTGATCCGCTATGGTGGGGATGAGTTTCTTCTGGTGTTTCCTGGAGTAACGGAAGTGAAATTTGCCGGAAGACTGCAGGAAATCCATGATAAGATCCATCTGGCTGCTGTGCCGGGATATGCAGGGATTCAGCTTTCTGTGAGCATTGGAGGTACAATTGCCGGGGCAGATGAAACAATCGGAAGTGTGGTAGGAAGAGCTGACCGTTTTATGTACCAGGCGAAAACCCGTAAGAATCTGGTGGTAACCGAGTCTAATGAGATAAAAGATGGAAATGCAGACGGCGCAGAGGTTAATCGTGATGAGCTGAAACAGCAGATTCTGATCGTGGATGATGCTGAGCTGAACCGTGATATTCTTGCGGAGATTCTGCACCATGATTTTAAGACTATGGAAGTAAGCAGTGGGGAGGAATGTCTCTCCGTGCTTCGGGAGTATGGTGCAGGAATCTCACTGGTGTTGCTTGATATTGTAATGCCTGGCATGGACGGCTTTGCAGTTCTTGAGGAGATGAACCGGAACCATTGGATCGAGGATATTCCGGTCATCATGATCTCCAGTGAGGAGACAGAATCATATATACGCCGGGCGTATGAAATGGGAGTTTCAGACTATATCAGCCGCCCGTTTGATGCCAAGGTTGTTTACCGGCGTGTATATAATACTATTAAATTATACGCAAAACAGAGGCGCCTAATCACACTTGTAACGGATCAAATTCGAGAAAAAGAAAAAAATAGTCAAATTTTGATAGATATTCTCAGCCATATCGTAGAATTTCGTAATGGAGAGAGTGGTCAGCACGTTCAGCACATAAAGATGTTGACCGGATTTCTGCTGGACAGACTGATGCAGAAAACAGACAAATATGATCTAAAATGGTCTGACCAGTACATGATCACAATTGCATCTGCCCTTCACGATATTGGTAAAGTGGGAATCGACGAGAAGATTTTGAATAAACCAGGCAGACTGACAAATGAAGAGTTTGAGGAAATGAAGAAGCATACCCTGATCGGTGCTTCCATGCTGAAGAGCCTGGGTGTTTATCAGAATGAAGAGCTTGTGAAGGTGGCTTACCAGATCTGCAGATGGCACCATGAGCGCTACGATGGCAAGGGTTATCCAGATGGTCTGAAGGGGGAAGAAATTCCGATTGCAGCTCAGGTGGTTTCTGTTGCAGATGTATATGATGCACTGACAAGCGAGCGTGTTTATAAGAAAGCATTTTCCCATGAGAAGGCTATGGAGATGATCCTGGCCGGTGAGTGCGGAACCTTCAATCCGCTGCTGCTGGAGTGCTTGCAGGATATTCAGGGCCGTATCCAGGAGGAAATGAAGCGGGCAGAAGAGCAGCCTATGCTTGTACAGAATTCTTATGTGGGGAAGATGATCGAGACGGTGCAGTAGGCAAGGCTTATTATAATGTAATATATTGAGGTATTGTTCGACGAATTATTTTGGGTAAAAATCGCGAACAGCAGCATTTGCAGGTCGGGGGACCTGCGGGAGTGGGGGTAAGTTTTACTTTATGAAAAAGAAAATTCTTACACTGGCGGCAGTGGTAACACTGCCGTTTATTCTTCTTGTGATGTATCTTCTTGCCTCGATGGCAAGTTACAGCAATACTTATGATGAGATCGTAAGCAACATGACTGTAGCGAATAATTACAATCTGAATTTCAAGGAAGAGATGGACGAGAGCCTGTATAAGCTGGTTGTTGGCTACGTCACTCTGGATACCATCGAAACAGACAAAAGTCTTAAGAATCCATATACTTTAATAGATGAATTACGCAGCGAATTTACCAGACTGACAGCCATTACCACAGAATCTGAGAGCAAGCTGTGGCTGGAGAGTCTTCTTCGCAATATTGATACCCTGGAAAAAAGGGTGGACGATATTGTGGACAGTATTTCTGCCGGGGGCAGATACAATGAGAATATTGAGAAGCTGGACAATAATATTTACATTCTGACGGAACTGATCCAGGATGATATCCAGTATTATATCTATTATCAGACACGTTATATGGACAAGGTCACAGATACCCTGCAGGATCAGATCGGGCGGTTTATGGTGGTGTGCAGTGTGCTGATCGGCGTGCTGATCATTGTGGTTGCAGTCAGTGCGGTGATGATCGTTTCCGGTATTATACAGCCCATCAGTCAGCTGAACCAGGCTACGGAGAAGATTGCCCAGGGTGATTTCAATGCCAGAGCCCAGGCGGATTCCGATGATGAGGTGGCTGAGCTTGCAGTGAGCTTTAACAAAATGGCAGGAAGCATGCAGTCTCTGATCGATAAGGTGAAGGAAGACGAGCGGAAAATGCGAAAAGCAGATCTGCGCCTTCTTCAGGAGCAGATTCAGCCTCATTTTCTTTATAATACGCTGGACACCATTGTGTGGCTGATCGAGTCCAATGAGCCGGACGAAGCGGTGACCATGGTTGTTACACTGTCGGACTTTTTCCGTGAAATCCTCAGCAAAGGGAAGGAATTTATTTCCATTAAGGAAGAAGAAAAACACATCAGCAGTTACCTCCAGATTCAGGAGATGCGTTATCGGGATATTCTGGAATATGACATTCAGCTGGATCAGGTGATTTATAAATATCAGATTCTGAAACTGACCCTTCAGCCAGTGGTGGAGAATGCACTTTACCATGGAATCAAATATAAACGTGCCAAAGGCTGTATTCACATTCACGGGGAAAAAGAGGGCGATATTATCCGTCTGACTGTCCGGGATGATGGTGTGGGCATGGATGAGGAAGAGCTTGAACAGCTTCGCCAGCAGATCGAGAAGCCCTGCCAGGAGACGGAGAAGGGCTTTGGTCTGGCAAATGTAAATGAGCGTATCCACATGTATTTCGGACCGGAGTATGGAATGAAGATCCAGTCACAGAAGGGTAAGGGAACTACAGTGGAGATCGTAATTCCGGCTATTCTGGAAGCTCCGGTTGAGAAAACAGGGAATGATACAGCAAAAGCGGTTGATGTCAGCAACAGCGTGAATTCTGACGCAAATAAAAAAATAGAAAATAATCCGAAACAGCAGAATGACAATAAGATAATTGAGGGTGGACAGCCACAGCAGGAGGAGACAGGCGTATGAGACAGTTTATAAGAAAAAACATCTGGGCTGTAGCACCGGTTGTGTTTGCTTGTGGCACTGGTTCTTCTGGGAAGTCCTTTGAGCAGCAGTAAAGTGCAGGAAACTCCTGCGGAGGACGACAATCTGATTGTAGTAGGTGTTTCCCAGGTGGGAAGCGAATCTGTATGGCGAAGTGCCCACACTCAGTCCATTCAGGACGCTTTCACCAGGGCAAACGGCTACATGCTGATTTTTGACAATGCCAGACAGAAACAGGCCCTTCTGGAAGCGCACAGAAGCCTCATACAGGTAGGAGAAAGCATTGAGGCGGGTATGCCTGAGGATTTCTTCTCTATCGACCTTATGAGCGCCTACGAGGCCCTGGGAAGGATCCTTGGAGAGAGTCTCGGGGAAGACCTGGTAAACGAGATCTTCAGCAAGTTCTGTACGGGAAAATAAAACCTGCAGAAACCTCTTGAAAAATCGCATAAATAATAGTAAAAAAGAAGGGAAGATCCTGGTTCCGTACGGAGTGGAAACGGGATCTTCTTTCTGGCAAAAAATGACAAAATTGAGAGATATTGCACATTGTATACAAAATGAAAGGAAAATTGTATTATGAATACAATCACGGAAAATGTAGATGTAGTAGTAGTGGGAGCAGGCCATGCAGGCTGTGAGGCGGCGCTGGCTTGTGCAAGGCTGGGGCTTAAAACGCAGCTTTTCACAGTGAGCGTGGAGAGCATTGCGATGATGCCCTGCAACCCGAATATCGGCGGAACCTCCAAAGGCCATCTGGTGAGAGAGCTGGATGCGCTGGGCGGAGAAATGGGCAAGAACATTGATAAAACCTTTATTCAGTCGAAGATGCTGAATCAGTCGAA
>ERZ857750.2300-NODE-2300-length-18647-cov-4.018825_pt1 | contig 18647 bp, 19 predicted proteins | sample MGYA00519915_ERZ857750 | MGnify/ENA primary metagenome ERZ857750 (study PRJEB31778, sample SAMEA3449358) | human gut metagenome | biome: human gut; feature: human-associated habitat; material: faeces | place: United Kingdom | collected 2010/2012 ... | reverse complement strand
GCATTTTGGCAACGCAGATGCCGTGCCGCAGCTGCCGGAGCGGTGCTTAAGCCGCTAGGCGGGAATTGTGCGGTGTTGCCCTATAAATAAATTTTAGTTATCTCGCGAGGAACCACCCCTCAGGCCGCTTCGCGTCCAGCTCCCCTCCAGGGGAGCCAATATCCTGCCTTAGGTCGTGCCTGGCTCCCCTTTGAGGGGAGCTGTCTGCAACGCAGACTGAGGGGTGGTTCCCCGCGCAGAGCCTGAAACTAGCAATAGATTCATGTTTCGGAACGGTCAAGACCGTTCCCTGCAAATCGGGCTTATGGTATGCAGCTGCCCCCGTAGGGGGCGCACATCGTGCTCCCGCGGCCTTAACATGACAGTCACACCAAACAAACACAGGGCGGCCATGCCCCGGAACATCCGGTTTCCCGGCTGCCAGAGGGCTGGCCGCCCCATGTTTATGCCCGCAGATGCAGGCCAAATATTACGTCAGATGTCCGGAATTCGATTACTTCTTCATCCAGCTCATCATGCCGCGCAGTTCCTTGCCGACCTTTTCGATCAGGTGCTCGGACTGCATACGGCGCTGTGCCAGGAAGTGGACCTTGCGGCCGCCCTTCGGGCTCATCTCGGTCAGGAACTCGGAAGCGAAGGTGCCATCCTGGATCTCGGTCAGGACCTTCTTCATCTCCTTGCGGGTCTCCTCGGTGATCAGGCGCTTGCCGGTGCGGTAGTCGCCGTACTCAGCGGTGTTGGAGATGGAGTAACGCATCTTGGAGAAGCCGCCCTCGTTGATCAGGTCAACGATCAGCTTCATCTCGTGGCAGGTCTCGAAGTAAGCCATTTCCGGTGCGTAGCCAGCTTCCACCAGGGTGTCAAAGCCAGCATGGATCAGCTCGCAAACGCCGCCGCAGAGGACAGCCTGCTCACCGAACAGGTCGGTCTCGGTCTCGGTCTTGAAGGTGGACTCGATGATGCCGGCACGGCCGCCGCCGATACCGCAAGCGTATGCCAGAGCGATGTCCATAGCCTTGCCGGAAGCGTCCTGATATACGCAAGCCAGATCCGGTACACCCTGACCCTCTTCGTATGTACGGCGAACGATGTGACCCGGGCCCTTCGGAGCAATCATGATAACGTCAACGTCAGCCGGCGGAACGATCTGCTTGAAGTGGATGTTGAAGCCGTGAGCGAAAGCCAGTACGTTGCCCGGCTTCAGGTTCGGCTCGATAACGTCCTTGTAGATGTCAGCCTGCTTCTCGTCCGGGGTCAGCATCATGATGATGTCGCCTGCTGCTGCAGCCTCAGCCGGAGTCATAACCTCCAGACCGTAGTCTTTAGCCTTCTTCTCGTGCTTGGAGCCCGGGCGCAGACCTACTACAACGTGTACACCGGAGTCCTTCAGGTTCATTGCGTGAGCATGACCCTGAGAACCAAAGCCGATGATTGCAACGGTCTTGCCGTCGAGCAGAGACAGGTTGCAGTCTGCGTCATAAAACATCTTTACCATTTTTATTTCCTCCTAAAAATTTATAAAGAGCTTATTTATCAAGTAAAGAGTGGAGAGTGAGGAGTGGAGATCGGAGAGTTTCGTACAGGGCGAGCCGTGAAGCAATCTTCACTCTCCACTCTGCACTCTTCACTCTAAAGCTCCTAACTCCTACCTCCTATCTCCTAACTTACTTCTCTATGGCCGTAACACCCGAACGGCTCATCTCGAGGATCTTAAAGTTCGAGATGACGTCGAGGAAGGCATCGATGCGGCTCGGCACTTCGGACAGCTCGATGATGATCTCGCTCTCCTGTGTATCGACCACGCGCGCGCCGTACAGCTCGCACAGCTGGCGAATATCGCTGCGGACACTTACGTCCGGCGTATGCAGCTTGACAAACACCAGCTCACTGCAGCAGGAGCTGTCTTCTTCGAGGTGTACAACGTGCATGACCTCTTCCAGCTTTGCCAGCTGCTTCATGATCTGCTCAAGCACCATATGGTCGCCCTGCACGATGATAGACATGCAGGAAACCTTCGGATCAGTGGTGGCCGAAACGGTCAGCGAGTCGATGTTGTAGCCGCGGCGGCCAAACAGGCTGGATACGCGGGCCAGAACACCGGCGTTGTTCTGTACGGTGACAGAAAGGATATACTTTTCCATAATTTCTCCTTCCTTATTCCGTTACAAGATCGTCAACCGTGCCGCCTGCCGGGATCATCGGCAGGACGCGCTCGTCCTTGTCGATCTGTGCGTCGATCAGCACAGGACCGGTTCGCTTCATCGCTTCCCGCAGCGCGTCGCGCAGCTCGGCGATATTGGAAACACGGAAGCCGCGTGCGCCGAAGGCGTCGGCCAGCTTGACGTAATCTGTCTTGCGGTGCGGGTCGGTCTGCGAGTAGCGGCTGCCATAGAACATGGTCTGCCACTGGCGCACGTTGCCGAGCACGCGGTTATTCATAATGATCGTGATCACCGACAGGTTATAGGAAACCGCGGTGCAGATCTCGTTAAGGTTCATGTGGAACGAGCCGTCGCCCGTGATGTGGACAACCGTTCTGTCCGGGAAGGCCACCTGTGCGCCGAGAGCCGCGCCGTAGCCGAAGCCCATCGTACCCAGACCGCCGGACGTCAGGAACTGACGAACGTGCTTGCGGCCGTTGTACTGCGCGCTCCAAAGCTGGTGCTGACCAACGTCGGTTGCGATGATGGTATCCTCCGGGGTCTCCTCCGCAACCGTGCGGAGCAGCTGGTGCGGATGGATAACGCTCTCGTCGTCCTTCGGCACATAGTCGAGCTTTGTCTGCCATTCGGTAATCTGCGCGCGCCATGCGTCGTGCTTTGCCTCCTTGATATACGGCATAACCTTTTCGAGGAAGGTCTCCGCATCGGAAACAATGGCATAGTCAACGCCGATGTTCTTATTGATCTCCGCGTCGTCAATGTCAACGTGGATAACCTTCGCCGACGGTGCAAAACGCTTGGTATTGGTCGCAACGCGGTCAGAGAAGCGGGCGCCGATGCAGACCAGCAGGTCGCAGCGCTCAACCGCCCATGCGGCAGAAACCGTACCGTGCATGCCGATCATGCCGAGGCTGAGCGGCTCGGTATCCGGGATGCAGCCGATGGCCATCATGGTGTGCGCCGACGGAATATCCGCCTTGCGCTGCAGCTGCAGCAGCATGTCGCCTGCGTCAGAGGTTTCAACACCGCCGCCGTAATAGATCATCGGACGCTCGGAGGCGGCGATCATATCCGCTACGGTCTGCAGCTCTTCGTCCGAAATCTCGTAGGTCTCGTTGATCTCAACCTTGCCCTTCGGGATAAACTCACACTTAGCGGCGGTAATATCCTTCGGGATGTCGATCAGTACCGGACCCGGACGTCCGGAAGCGGCAATGCGGAACGCATCGCGCACGGTATCCGCCAGCTCCTCCACATCGCGCACAACGAAATTGTGCTTGGTGATCGGCATGGTGATGCCGGCAATGTAAACCTCCTGAAAGGAATCACGGCCGATGAGGCTGGTGCCGACGTTGCCGGTGATGGCAACCATCGGGATGGAATCCATATACGCGGTAGCAATACCGGTTACGAGGTTAGTCGCACCCGGTCCGCTCGTTGCCAGGCAGACGCCTACCTTGCCGGTCGCACGGGCGTAGCCGTCCGCTGCATGTGCCGCGCCCTGTTCGTGCGCGGTCAGAATATGTCGAATGCGGTCGCTGTTTTTGTAAAGTGCGTCATAGATGTTCAAAACCGCACCGCCGGGATAACCGAAAATGGTATCAACTCCCTGCTCTACAAGTGCGTCGATCAGAATCTCTGCGCCGTTCTTTACCATTGCGAATCCGCCTCCTTTCTCTCATTTCAACATAACATACATACTTATGCAGCAGCCGGATAACGATTGCCGCAAGATACCGTATAAACAAAAAAGCCCTTGTCTCACAAAGAGACAAAGACCAAAAACTCTGCGGTACCACTCTTTTTGCCACACTGCCCTATTCGGCGGCATGACCACTCACCCGATCGTTTAACGCAGATCATGCGGGATAGCTTACACTGAACCCTGTTTCATTTCATTTCAGCAATCCGGCTCCCGGAGGACTTTCGCACTTTCCGTTTCCCACTGTCTTACACCAGCCGACAGCTCTCTATCATGGGTTCGGGACGCTACTTTTCCGTTCGCAGCCTGTATCTTTTTGAATGTTGTTTATATTATAAAGGCGTTTTCTCAGAATGTCAACGTCTTTCCGACTGCAAATATGCGAAAACTGTCGTGCATATTTCTTTGTTTTTTCGCCATACTACACAATGCCAAACATGTACAGTTTTTACTCCGGCAAACTGTGCGATTTTCACAAACGAAGGAGGTGCAGTCGTATGGCAGTGCCGCTGCTGCGCACGCTGATCTTATACTGTGCGGTCATCTGCGCCGTGCGGCTGATGGGCAAACGGCAGATCGGCGAGCTGGACCCGTCCGAGCTGGTCGTTACCATTCTGGTATCCGATCTGGCGGCCGTGCCCATGCAGGATTTAGGAATTCCGCTGCTCTCCGGTCTGGTGCCGATCGCCACGCTCGTGGTGCTCGAGATTTTCCTCAGCTTCGCCGCACTCAAAAGCCGCAGATTCCGGCGGCTGCTGAACGGTCAGCCGGCCATCATCATTCGTAGGGGACAGCTCGATATTGGCAAGCTGCGGCAAATGCGGCTGACGACCGACGAGGTGATAGAAACACTCCGCAAGCAGAATGTTGCAGCCGTGTCCGATGTGAAGTACGGCGTCATCGAGCCGGACGGCACGCTGACGGTTATCCTCAAGCAGCCGCAGCAGCCGGTCACGGCAGAAATGCTCGGCATTACGCCCAAGGATACCGGTCTGCCGCTCGTTGTCGTGTCGGACGGCAAGATGGTTCCGCGCTCGCTCGAGCTGCTGCACCTCTCCCCTGCGGATATCGAGCGGCGGCTGAAAAACCAGAGTATCGCGGTCGAGGATGTGTTCCTGATGACGCTCGACGACTGCGGCAACACGTTCCTGCAGAAAAAGGAGGGCCGTGTATGAAGCGATTGCTGACGGCTGCCGTGCTGTGTACCGTGCTCATCCTCGGCAGTGTATGGAGCGTAAGAGCCGTGGATAACACGGCACAGGCGGTCGCCCTCGACGTAGAGAACGACCGCCTGAATGAAGCGCGGGAGACATGGGACGCAGCACAGACCCTGCTCGGCGCTCTGCTGCTGCACAGCGAGATTGATCAGGCTGACCGGCTGTTTGACCGTGTGCTTGCCGCGCAGCAAAACGGCTTGACGGACGAATTTTCGCTTGACCGCGCAGAGCTGCTCGCTCAGCTGAGGCATTTGCCGGAGGTGCAGCGTCCGACGCTTAAAAATCTGTTTTAAGGCAACACCGCACAATTAAAGCTGCGGCGCTTTGCGGAAATTTTGTGTCCTGACTTTGGCTTCGGTTCCTTGCGCGAGTTCCGTCCGCGCTGCCGAAGTTTCACGGTAATACATCAAGTATTACCGCAAAACTGCGCCTCGTCAGTACGCAAAATTTGCTCGCAAATCGCTCTTGTTCAATTATGCGGTATTCCCTTAACGGTATTCACGCACCTGCACGGACAGACCGTCCGGATCGTAAACGTAGAAGTAGCGCGCGTCCGGCTCCGGCTGGCGGATATCGGACGGATTCATGCCGTGCAGGACGGCACGCTCATGCGCGCTGGCGATATCCTCCGTACCGAAGCAGAGGAACATACCGGACGCCTTGACGGTCTCACCCTCCGGCATGCCGATCAGCTCCAGCTGGGTTTCGCCGTTGGCGTTCTGCAGATAAGCAATGCTGCCGCCGTTCGCGGAGAACTGCGTGTGGATCTTGAGCTCGGTGAGCGTCTGGTAAAAATGCAGCGATTTCTCGAAATCGCGCACGCGGAGCGCTAAATGGTGGATGTGCATAGCAGGCACCTCGTTTCGTTGTTTTGTTTTATTGTATAAAACTCTGCGACAGGCTGTCAATAGGAAAGTCTCTGCTGAAATAGTGATTTGTGGCTTACGAAGCAAGCGGAATCCTGCCTGCCCGTCAGGGACACAAGAAGGAGAGAACCAAGGTTCCCTCCTTCTTGTGAATCATCCTTCTTCCTTAGAGGGTCTGACGCAGATTACCGACATGTGACCGCTGCGAAATAGAGGAACGGCAATCGGGTTACCACAGCGTTTGTTTCGCAACTTATTCGCAGTTCACAGATAGATTACTGCTACACATACAGGCACTTCACCTTGTGCCGCGCCTGCTTAGATGAAATCACATGTGTAGCAGTAATGTATCTGACCCTGCGAACAGGTTGAGAAAGACACGGAAGAAAAAATCCTCTGTCGTTCCCCTGTTTCGCAGCGGTCACATGTCGGTAATCTGCGCCAGACTAACTGACAAGGGAAAGGTAGGAGTCCAAAGAGGAAGGGAAACCGCAGGTGTCCCTTCCTTTTTGTCCCCGCCGCAGGGCGCGGCACGCTCCCGCCGCAGCGGCGGCGAATCTCCCGCTGAGGTTCAGCGGAAAACTTTCCGCCCGGAAAGGGCGAACCCGCCTGCGGCAGTTCGAGTGCCCCGCTGGGTCGGTGCAGAAAAGGAGCCGCCCCGTCAGGGCGAACACGCTAACGCAGTTCGAGTGCCCCGGTCAGCCGGTGCAGAAAAGGAGCCGCCCCGTCAGGGCGAACACGCTGACGCAGTTCGTGTGCCCCGGTCAGCCGGTGCTGAAAAAACTGCCGCCCGTCAGGGGCGAACCCGCTGACGCAGTTCGCGCACCCCGGCTTTCCGGTGCAGAAAAGGAGCCGCCCGTCAGGGGCGAACACGCTGACGCGGGTCGTGCACCCCGGCTTTCCGGTGCAGAAAATCCGGGAAATCCCGAAAAAATTTTCCCGCCCGAAAAGACAGAAAAACGCCCATTCTCACGCTGAGAAAACGTCTATCCGAACGGTATAGTTAGCAAAACCTAACCACCCGGAATTCAGCCGAAAATTTCTCTCGAAAAAGTGCTTGACATATCGGTTAGGATATGCTAACTTATATACATGGTTAGCCGAGGCTTACTGATATGCCCCGTTGACCGGCACGCTTCCTCACGGAACGGGAACGTGCTGAAAAGTTATAAAAGAAACAGCTTCCTCTGTATTTTGCGCATCATTCCGAACAAAACCGTTAAGGCATTGCGCGGCTGAATGGCTAACCGCAGCCGCGCTGTTCGGGAAAACCGCATACCAAACGTACAGACCGGAAATACTGTAAACGGGAGGTGCATCAGCAATGCAAAATGGCTTGGATCGACTTTTAGCAACCTACTGCTCGCCGACACTGGCGGGCATCAAACCGGCAAGTCTGGTGTCGTGCGACCGGAATTTATATCCCGATCTGCCGCAGCGGCTCAGCGAATACCGCAATGCTTTCGCAGCGCGAGAGATTCACTTCGAGATCGTCTGCGCCTGCAGCGCACGTTTCCTCTTGCTGGTATACAACAAGCCGCAGCTTGAACGCCGCATGGCGGACCCGCAGGTGCAGCATGTGCTCCGGCACTTTGCGTACCCGGTCGGTCAGCCGCTCGATGTTCTGCTGCGCAATCTCAAGCGCCGCATCGCCATGTCCAAGGACTTTCCGCACGAGATCGGACTGTTCCTCGGATACCCGATCGAGGACGTTGTGGGCTTTATTCGATACGCCGGAAAGGGCTGCAAATTAAGCGGTCTCTGGAAGGTGTACGGCGATGCCGAAGCGGCATCCCGGCTGTTTGACCGCCTATCGCGGGTATGCCACGCCGTGACCAGACGCGTTGACAAGGGCGAAACCCTTCTCGAAGTGTTTGCAGCATAGCATAACTCGATAGAACTACAAATATAGAACAATACATGCGAAGGAGCAAAATTATCATGAGCAAAGCAGCAGTTATTTTCTGGAGCCAGACCGGCAACACCGAGCAGATGGCAAACGCGATTGCAGACGGCATCCGCGAGGGCGGCATGGAAGTTGACGTACTGAACGTTGCGGACACCACCCCGGCTGACGCTGTTAAGTACGCAAAGATCGCTCTCGGCTGCCCGGCTATGGGTGCCGAGGTTCTCGAGGAGACCGAGTTCGACCCGTTCTTCACCGAGCTGGAGAGCAAGATTTCCGGCCTGAAGGTTGCGCTGTTCGGCTCCTACGGCTGGGGCGACGGCCAGTGGATGCGTGACTGGGTACAGCGTACCAACGACGCAAACGCTGTCATCTACACCGATGAGGGCCTCATCATCAACGAAACCCCGGACGACGACGGCATCGCAAAGTGCAAGGAGTTCGGCAAGGGCTTCGCAGCATTCTAAATTAGATTTTCTCTTGCGGCGTGTGCATACCTGCGCGCAGCGCCGAAACAATTTCTTACGGTCGTAACCGATACGACGGTATCGGTTATGATACAAATATCCTTTCTTGTCCCGGGGGAAACCCCATGGCATACTGCCCGGTATGTCAAAACATAACATGAGCCCGCGGTCATCCGGAACAATGACCGCGGGCTTCCTCCTATCTGCGGAAAAGGCTGGTCGGCAGCGGCGTTATTCCGATAACATGCAGTCTGTCAAAAAAAGTATTTTTTTAATTTTTACGCTTCGTGCGGCAGCACGCATAAAATAGAATTTGCGGAGCAAATTCATAAATTCCGGGAGCGTGCATCTCGGAATTTATACAGGGGAAGAAAAAATGTGCCCGTCAGGGCGCGGTTTTTCTTCGGTATTCGCTCGAAAGCGTGGTTTCGAGCGAGAGGCTGCTCGAAAAACGATAGTTTTTCGACAGCCTCAAGGGAGTGGAAACACTCCCTTTTTTTCTTTGCGCCGGCATTCGACTTTATGCGCGGCTTATGCTATACTGATAGCAGAAATACAACAGCAGGAAAGCAGGAAGTATCATGACAATTCTGAATTGTGAATGCGGAAACGAGATTTTCATCATGGACGAAACCGAAGCAACGGCTTGGCAGTGCGAGCAGTGCGGTCAGTGGTATGATTTCTTCGGTGTAAAGGTGCCTGACCCGGCATCTGTGCAGCCGAAAAAGTCGCCTCATCTTGTCAACTGGAGTGCAGGCGAGGATTTGTAAGGCAATACCGCATAATTGAACAAGAGCGATTTGCGAGCAAATTTTGCGGTGTTGCCGTAAGTCTGTCGTCAGAAAAGGACAGAAAAAGTGCGGGCGGAAGCTGCAAAAAGTAACAGAACTGTAACCTCGCTTTATGTCGAAAGGTGGTATACTTATATCTTAGCAGCATATGTTATAAAAAAGGATAGGAAGGATGACAAAAATGGCATATGAATCGGCGCGGCAGGCGCCGCGCAGCCCGCATAGAAGAAGGCGCAGACGCAGACGGCACAACAGTCACTACGGTGTACTGTTTGCCCTGATCATTCTGATCATTGCGGTCATTTTCTTCGGTGTGCGGGCGATCCGTTCGATCGTCGGAAATGTGGTCAGCAGCAACAACGTGCTGGTGTATCAGGTGGGCAACACGAATGCATATAAGAACGGCAAGGCGATACAGGTTGACGCTGCGCCCTACCGCGACAGTCAGGGCAACGGCATGGCGTCCATCAGCTCACTGTGCGATAACCTCGGATTGGAGCTGAACTGGGACGAGAACGCTAAATCCGGCACGATCACGCTCAAAAAGACCGTGCTGACAATTAAGCTCAGTGATACAAACCTGCAGGTCGGTGACGCGACCGAAACCTTCGCCTCCGCACCGGTGGAGAAGAACGGCGTGGTTTATGCGCCGGTCAAGGATATCTGTCAGGCGCTTTCGTGGCAGACCGGTGAGGTTGCCGCCGAAAACGGCGATCTGATCATCATCAGTCAGGCAAAAAAAGCGCTGACCGACAAGAAGATCGGTGAAATTACGGATAAGGCGCTCGAGGTGCTCGGCCCGGCCGAGGGACAGGTAATGAGCGGCAGTGTCGTCATGCGAGTCGGCTCGGATCAGCTGCTCTATGAAGGCAGCACCAAGCACATGGTGGAAGAAGGCAAAAAGCTGGGTGCAGGCGTGCTCGATCAGGACGGCACGGCGTATATCCCGCTCAAGGCCGCGATGACCGCGCTCGGCGGCAAGGCGGAGGACGATGGCAAGGGCGCATGGAATGTCACCTGCGGTGAATCCACCGCGACCGTGGATGCGGACGACGGCAAGACCAAGGTGGACGGCAAGCGTGCCTCCGGCAATGGCTTCTCCACCTACACGGATCAGGACAAGAACCGTTTTTACGTTTCTCCGCAGGTGCTTGCGGCGATCCTTGGCAAGACGTATACCGATCTCGGTGACGGCGTATTCTCGTTCACCGGCGTAACGCTTGACGGCTTTGACAGCCAGAAGGCATACCTCAAGAACATGAAGGATAAGCTGGGCGATGCCGTAGACGGCGATATTCCGGAGGCCGATGTCTATATCGCGCTGACGTTTGACGACGGTCCGACCGGCAAAAAGGACGGCTATCCGAACGGTCTGACCAACTATCTGCTGGACGGCCTCAAGCAGCGCGGCGCAGTTGCTACGTTTTTGATGGTCGGCGAGCGTGTCTCCGAGGTATCGGATGTGCTGCCGCGCATGGTAAACGAAGGCCATGAGCTGGGCAACCACACCATGAATCATCCGATGTGCCACCTGACCGGTCTGGGCGTGGATGATATCCGCACACAGATTGACGATGCGACCAATGCGATCAAGGATATTGCAGGGCAGGCACCGCAGGTGCTGCGTCCGGTAGGCGGCGGCGTCAACTCGGATGTCAAGGCGGTAGCCGCAGAGCTTGGCTATCCGATCATCAACTGGAGCGTGGACACCGAGGACTGGAAGTACCGCGATGCCGATCATGTGAAGAAGGTCATCGTGGAGCAGGCGCAGGACGGCGATGTTGTCCTGATGCACGACCTGTATGAGACTTCGGTTCAGGGTGCGCTGGCAGCGATCGACGAGCTGCAGAGCCGCACGGACAAGACCTACGCGTTTGTAACGGTCTCTCAGCTTGCCGCAATTCACGGCATCACGCTGGAGCCGGGCGTTGTGTATAACGCACTGAGCGACGAAGTCGCGCAGCAGATCGCGGACGGCAGCTATTCGCCGACGGAGTTTACCTAAACAAAGAAATCCCGAACCAAACGGTTCGGGATTTTTTGTTTAGGAATGGAGAATTGATAATGTAGGATTGAGAATTATGGTTCGGCGCATAGCGCCGTTATTTAATCATCGCGCGTAGCGCGGTACCACGTCGCAGCGCGGACGGAACTCGCGCAAGGATAGCGACATTCTCCATTTTCCATTCTCCATTCTCAATTATCCGTATTCTCTGCCATACGATATCCAACGCCGACCTCGGTAAACAGATACTCCGGTTCGGCAGGATTTTTTTCGATCTTGCGGCGGATATTTGCCATATTGACGCGCAGGATCTGGTTGTCACCGCCGGCTCGCGGTCCCCAAAGCTCCTTGATGATGTAATCGTAGGTAAGCACCTTGCCGGCAAACTTGCCGAGCAGCGCAACGATACGGAACTCGCTGAGCGTGAGGTGGACATTCTCGCCGCGGACGAGCACCTGATGCTTGTTATACTCGATGGTCATTTCACCAACCGTGTAGGTGCCCTCGCGGGCGATTTCGCTGTTCGCGGAGGTGGTTCTCGTGTGGCGGATGGCGGTGCGCACGCGTGCGAGCAGCTCGGCGGTGCCGAACGGCTTGGTCAGGTAGTCGTCCGCGCCGAGATCGAGCGCCTGCACCTTGTCGTGCTCGTGCGAGCGGGCGGAAACCACCACCACCGGCAGGCTCGACCACGAGCGCAGCTCGCGCAGGACGTCAATGCCGTCCATGTCCGGCAGACCGAGATCGAGGATGACCAGATCTGGACAGTGCGAGGAGATCATGGTCTTCGCCTCGCTGCCCGAGCGGGCCAGCAGCGTTTCGTAGTCGTTGGAGTTCAAAATAGTGGAGATAAAGTGCGCAATGCTCTTTTCATCCTCCACGATGAGTATTTTTTCTCGAATGTTCATTGCAGTTCCGGCTCCTTTTCTATCATCGGCAGGCAGAAGATGAATTCCGCACCGCCGTCCCTATTTTGTGCGTGCATTGTGCCGCTGTGTGCGCGGACAATGGCGTTGCATACAGAAAGTCCCAGCCCCATATTGCGCTTGCCGTCTCCGGTGGGCGTGTCGCTGTGGCGCAGCGTTCCGCTGAACAGCACGGGCAGCAGCTTGGGCGGGATGCCGCCGCCGTTGTCCTGCACGGCAAAGACGGCGTTTTCGCCATCCTGATGCACAGAGAGCGCAATATGGGTGGTGTTTTTGCCGTGCCGAACGGCGTTTTCAAGCAGATTGGTCATGACCTGCTCAATGAGGATCGCATCCATCGGCACAATGAGCAGCTCATCCGGCACAGCCACCGATATCTTGACGTCGGGATAGTGCTTGCGGAATTTGCGGGCGACCTCGCCGAGCACCTCCTCGGCGGCCTCAGGCTGCTTGGTGATCCGGGTGTCCTCGCCCATGCGGGTGATGGACAGCAGGTTTTCCACCACGCGGACCAGCCACTGCGCGTCATCGCGCACATCCTCGAGCAGCTGATGCTGCTGTTCGAGAGACAGGTCGGGCGTTTCCAGAATGGCCGAGGTTGAACCGATGATGGAGGTCAGCGGCGTGCGGATGTCGTGCGAGACCGAGCGGAGCAGGTTGGCACGCATTTTCTCGCGCTCACTCTCCATGCGGAACTGCTCCTGCTGCTTGATCTTGGTGGTCATCGTGCAGGTGACGAGCGATACGCACAGCATAACGAAAAACGTCAGCGGATAGCCGGTCATTGTGAAGTTGAATTCCCAGTAGGGGAAGGTAAAGATGTAGTTGATGCCGATAACGCTCAGGAATGCGGCAAGCGTGCCGAACAGGTATCCGTTCGTGAAGCGCGAGGTGAGCAGCACCGCGAGAACGAATACCGGAGAGGCGAAGCCATCACTGATGTCCGAGCGGCGCAGCAAGGTGCAGAGCACCAGTGCACAGATAAATATCGCCGCGAAAATAAGGAAATCCCGCAGCGTAAACGAGAATAAACGCGGTTTGCCGTCCTGTTGTTTCATGTCGAATCCTCCAAGTGCATAAATGTACAAGTTAATTATAGCAGATAATCCGTTAATGTGCTGCTAAAACTTACCGAGTAGATCATTATGCAGCAAAGATATTATCCATTCGGTAAGTTATCATGCAGGGCGGGGCCCCGCCCTGCAATGAAACGACAAAATCCCGCCGAATGTTGTACAGAACAAATATTCGGGTGACAACAACCTCTATCCGTGTTATAATAATCCATTATAGGGTAATATAGAATCAGAATCACTGCAATAATGGAGGAAACAGCTTGCTTTGGAGAGCTTTGATGAGCGGCGATATCCGCTCCGCATTTATCACACTGGCGCTTTCGCTGCCCGCGATCGTGCTGTGCCTGTCCATCCACGAGACTGCGCACGGCGGTGCTGCCTATCTGCTCGGTGACCGTACCGCGCGTGATTCCGGCCGCGTAACGCTGTCGCCGATGGCGCATATCGACCCGATCGGTTTCCTGTGCCTGCTGCTGTTCGGCTTCGGCTGGGCGCGTCCGGTGCCGGTCAATATCGCCAATTTCAGGAACAGACGCTGGGGCATGGCGCTGACTGCGCTTGCCGGTCCGGTATCCAACTTTATCACCGCCTTTATCGCGTACTGCCTGTATTTTGTGGTGCGCATGAACATGACGAATACGTTCCTGTGGTCGCTGTCGCAGTTCCTGCTCATCGTTGCGAGCATGTCGGTCGGTCTGGGTGTGTTCAATCTCGTTCCGGTGCACCCGCTGGACGGCTCGCGCGTCGTTGACGCATTTATGCCGTTTTCGTGGTCGCTCAAGCTGCAGAAGTACCAGAATATCATCTTTTTCGTGTTTATCGCGGCGCTCTGGTTCGGCTGGCTGGACGGCATTATGGACTGGGTCGGCAACGGCGTTCTCATGCTGGCGGTAAACTTCGTCAGCCTGTTTCTGTAAGCTATGGATTTTCATTTAGACAACTTTGACGGGCCGCTTGACCTGCTGCTGCACCTGATTTCCAAAAACAAGGTGAGCATTTACGATATCCCCATCGCGGAAATCCTTGAGCAGTACATGGCGGTTCTGCACGAGGCCGAGCACATGGATCTGGACGTTGCCGGTGACTTTATCGCAATGGCGGCGCAGCTGGTGTACATCAAGTCCAGGATGCTGCTGCCGAAGCACGAGGAGGACGAGGCCGAGGAGGACCCTCGAGCGGGTCTGGTCGAGATGCTGCTCGAGTACCAGAGACTCAAGAGCGCGACTGCGTTTTTTGCGGAAAAGAACGAAACCGGTCGTGATATCTACGTCAAACCGCCCGAACGGCAGGATGATGCGCCGGTGGAGTATCACCACACGGTAAACGATCTCATTCGCGCGGCAAACAAAATGCTGCGCCGAACCAAGCGCCGTCTGCCGCCGCCGGTGACCTCGTTTCAGGGCATTGTCGGGCGGGAGCCTGCACCGGTAGAGGGACGCGTCACCGCAATCCTCAAGCGCTTTCTGTACCGGATGCGCGTGCCGTTTATGCGGCTGTTCGACGATGCGAGAAACCGCTCGGAGATTGTGGCTACCTTTCTGGCTGTGCTGGAATTATCCAAGACCCGCCGAATCCGTTTGGAAGGGGACGGCGAGGAGATGGAGCTGATGCTGACAAATGACAACACAAAATAACGGCAGCATGACGGCGCTCGAGGCCGGACTGGAGGCTGTGCTGTTCGCGGCAGGCGATGCGGTTACCATTGAACGGCTGTCCGCGGCGCTCGAGGCCGCTCCGGCGGAGCTGCTGGACGCGGCGGCTGCACTTGAGAACCGCTACGACTTCGAGAACCGCGGCATCATGCTGCTGCGTATCGAGGACAAGCTGCAGCTGGCATCCCGGCCGATGTACGGGCCGTATGTGCGCCGCGTGACCGAATCGCGCAGACCGCCTGCGCTGTCGCCTGCGGCGCTTGAGGTGCTGACCATCATCGCATACCGCCAGCCGGTGACGCGTGCGTTCATCGACCAGCTGAGAGGTGTCGATTCATCGAACACGGTGAGCAGTCTGGCGGAAAAGGGGCTCATCGAGGAGGCCGGACGGCTGGACGTGCCCGGAAAGCCCATGCTGTTCCGCACGACCGACCAGTTCCTGCGCAGCTTTTCACTGGCAAGCATCGAGGACCTTCCGGCGCTGCCCGCGCTTGAAGAAAACGAGCAGATGGAGCTGAACATGGATGGCACGCTGCACGAGACACCGCCCGGCGAGCAGCTGCGCTTCTTGAACGGCGAGCCTGTGCCGCCGGAAACGGAGTGACCGCCTATGGGAACGGTTTTACTCTGGATTTTAGGCATTCTGCTTGGAATTGTACTGCTGGCATTGGTGATTGTGCTAGTGCTGCTGAACATTCGGGCAGGCATTGAAGCCGTCGGCGTGACCGGCGAGGTGAGCGTGGAGGCACGGTATGGGCCGGTTCGCATTCCGCTGTACCCGAGACCGCGCCACCTGAAAAAGAAAAAAGAGGAAACGGAAGCGGAGCAGAAGAAATCCGAGGAAAGTGAGAAGAAAAAGAGCGGCAAGTCCGGTCTCTCGCTGCCGAAGGACGGACTGGATGTCGGTGAGATCGCAGGCACGGTGCGCGATTTCCTCAGCGACCTGACCGACCGCCTGCGCATCAGCAGACTGCGGGCGCGCGTAGTTATCGGAACGGATAATGCGGCACAGACCGGCATTCTGCTCGGGCAGACTGCGGCGCTCTGCGGAATCATTGTTCCGTTCCTGGAGAATACTTTCGATATGCAGGATTACCATGTCAGCGCGGACGCGGACTTCAATGCTGACCATACCGAGTGGGCGTTTACCGTAAACTGCTCGATACGGCCGATATCGCTCGTCAGAGTGCTGCTGCGGCATGGCAAGCCGATGTATAAGCTGTACAAGAAATATTTCAAATAATCAGTTAAAATGTATAAAGGAAGGCGAAAATTATGAGTGAACATCATCCCATCAGCGATTTGATGACCGAAACCATGTCCAAAATCAAGGAAATGGTGGATGTTAATACCATTATTGGCAACCCAATCGTAGCGGCGGACGGCACGACCGTTATCCCGGTCTCCAAGGTGTCGTTCGGCTTCGGCGCAGGCGGCAGCGAGTTCGCATCCAAGCACGCGGCAAGCGGGTCTCCGCTCGCGTTCGGCGGCGGCAGCGGCGCCGGTGTGACGGTTTCGCCGGTGTGCTTCCTTGTCATCGGCAAGGACGGCAGTGCCAACATCCTCGGCATCAACGCACAGGCGTCCGACACGGTGGATCGTCTGGTCGAGATGATCCCGGGTGCGATCAACAAGGTGTCCAATTTCGTCAGCGGCTTCAAGGGCAAGACCGAGGACGCAGCCGAAGTGGCGGAAACCCTGTCCGGCGACGAATAAAACCGCGTTTTCCCGCAAAACCTACTCGCGTGAATGCTGAGTAGGTTTTGTTATGCGGGGAGTGGTGCAATGTGAAAAAGCTGTTTTGCGTGCTCGCGCTTTTGCTCGTGCTGCCGAGGGCAGGCGCGGTGAGCGCACGGGCGGCCGTCGTGATCGATGCAGACACAGGTGAAACGCTGTTCGAGCAGAACGCGGACAGCCGCCTGCCGATGGCGTCCACCACCAAGATCATGACCGCGCTCGTCGCGCTCGGCGAGGGTGACCTTGACCGCGTGTATACCGTAAAGCCGGAGTACGCCGCCGTGGAAGGCTCATCCATGTACCTGAAAGCGGGTGAGACACTTTCGCTGCAGGATACGCTGTACGGACTCATGCTCGCGTCCGGCAACGACGCGGCGGTCGCCATCGCGGGAGAGTGTGGCGGCATGACCGCCTTTGTGGGCAAAATGAACGCCAAAGCGGCGGAACTCGGTCTGACGGACACGCATTTCGACAATCCGAACGGCCTGCCGTCCGACACGCACTACACCACCGCGCATGAGCTGGCCAAGATCACCGCGGCGGCGCTCAAGGACCCGGTGTTCCGGCAGATCGTCTCGACAAAAAGCTGCACGGTCAGCGGGCACGCGCTGAGCAATCACAACCGTCTGCTGAGCATGTACGACGGTGCGATCGGCGTGAAAACCGGCTTTACGCGGGCGGCAGGGCGGTGTCTGGTCTCGGCGGCGGAGCGCAGCGGGCGCACCATCATCGCGGTGACGCTCAATGACCCGAACGACTGGAACGACCACATGGAGATGCTCGACGCCGGCTTCGCACAGTACAGCGAGGTCACGCTGCATAAGGCAGGAGACACGATTGCAAACGCACGCGTGTTCGGCGGCGATACCGCGTCCGTGCCGCTCGCGGCGAAGAATACCGTGACGGCGTATCTGCTGCCCGGCGAGAAAGAGAAGCTGCAGCGCGTGCGCTACGGCGAGAAAATCTGCTATGCACCGGTCGTGAAGACGGCACAGGCGGGTTCGGTCGAATATCGGCTCGGGGATTGCGTGCTGGCACGGGATACGCTGGTTTACGGCGGGGAATCGCTGCTTCCGGCGGAAGAAAAATCCTTCGTTGAACGCATTATGGAACGGTTTAGAAATTGAGAATTGAAAATGGAGAATGACGCTATCCTTGCGCGAGTTCCATCCGCGCTGCGTCGGAATCGCAGCAGAGCGGCGTAATTATATTCCGCCTGTAAGGCGACACATTCATTTTCCATTAAAACAATAGAACAAAACGAAAGAGGTAACATAAATGGAAGAAAGACTGCAGAAATTACTGGCTCAGGCAGGTCTGTGCTCCCGCCGTGAGGCGGAGCGCTGGATCGATGACGGCCGCGTAACAGTAAACGGCAAAAAGGCTTCGGTCGGCGACAAGGCCGATCCGCGCCGTGACAAAATTTTCGTGGACGGCAAGCCCATCGGCGGTGCCGAGGAAAAGGTATACTTAATGCTGTACAAGCCGCGCGGCTATGTCACGACGATGAAGGACGAGCACGGCCGCAAGACGGTTGCCGATCTGGTACGCGGCTGCGGTGCGCGTGTTGTGCCGGTCGGCCGTCTGGACTACAACTCCGAGGGCCTGCTGCTGCTGACCAACGATGGACTCCTGGCCCACCGGCTGCTGGCTCCCAGGTCCCACGTGGACAAGGTGTACTATGCCCGGGTGGAGGGCACGCTGGAGCCTGCCGATGCTGCGGCCTTCGCCGCCGGAATGACCCTGGGGGATGGACTGGAGTGCCTGCCCGCCGGGCTGGAGATTTTGTCGCCGGGGGAGTGCCTGGTGACCCTGCGGGAGGGGAAGTTCCATCAGGTGAAGCGGATGCTGGCGGCTCGGGGAAAGCCGGTGACGTACCTGAAGCGGCTGTCCATGGGCCCCCTGCGGCTGGACCCGGAGCTGGCCCCCGGGGCCTTCCGGATGCTGACGGCGGAGGAGAAAAAAGCTCTTGCGGACTGCCGGTAGAGGCGTTTATCGACATAACTGCAAAAAAATTTCCAGGAAATTTGTAGAAAAGATAAAAAAATACTTGCAAATCCGTGATTCTGACGATATAATAGGGGTAACGGCCTGACAGTTTGCACAAAATACCCACAGCCCAAATCATCGGCGGGAGGAACAA
>ERZ857750.2294-NODE-2294-length-18664-cov-3.529851_pt1 | contig 18664 bp, 18 predicted proteins | sample MGYA00519915_ERZ857750 | MGnify/ENA primary metagenome ERZ857750 (study PRJEB31778, sample SAMEA3449358) | human gut metagenome | biome: human gut; feature: human-associated habitat; material: faeces | place: United Kingdom | collected 2010/2012 ... | reverse complement strand
ATGATCATGGTGCCGGAAGCAGTGATGGCGAACTGAAATGCCATGGGAATGCCGGCAGCTTCCGGAGCTATCTCAAAAGTCTGGCTGGAAGATGGAAAAATCTGTTGCTCCACGATCAACGATGCACCGGCAGTGGGAATCTGCGGTTCCGGGTTGATCGACGCGCTGGCGGTATTTTTGGAAACAGAGCTGTTGGATGAGACCGGTCTGATCGCGGACGAGGATGAAGTGGAGGAAGCATATGCCGGTTATCTGGGAGAAGATGAGGACGGTACCTGTGTCTATCTGACGGATACTGTGAAAGTGACCCAGGCAGATGTGCGAAAGCTTCAGCTTGCCAAGGCATCGATCGCGGCTGGTATCCGGATTCTGTTATCCGAGCGGAATATTTCGGTGACCGATGTGGAGCAGGTAATCCTTGCCGGCGGTTTTGGAAGTTTTCTGAACAAAAAGAGTGCGGCAGCGATCGGGCTGATCCCGGAGGAACTGGAGCCGGTGACGATCTCTGTAGGAAATGCGGCCGGTGAGGGCGCAGTGTCTGCGGCAGTGTCAGAGGCAGCCAGACAGGAACTGGGCCGTCTGCAGCAGGAGATGCGCTATGTGGAACTGTCCACACACAAAAAGTTCAGCGATGCTTATATGGAAGAAATGTTTTTCGAATAAAAAACTGAGAAAGAAAGGAAATAAGAAACATGAGAGGAATTTTATACGGGGTAGGAGTAGGTCCGGGAGATCCGGAATTAATGACTTTGAAGGCGGTTCGTATGATCCGCGAGAATGAGGTGATTGCAGTACCGGGGGCAGAGGCAAAGGAAACTGTTGCGTACCAGATCGCTGTACAGGCGGTGCCGGAACTGGCAGACAAAGAATTGCTTTCTATCTATATGCCAATGACACACGATGCAAAGGAACTGGAGGAAAATCACAGAAAGGGAGCAAAAGCACTGGAAGAAGTACTGGATCAGGGAAAAGATATCGTGTTTCTGACCCTCGGAGATCCGACCATCTATTCTACATTTTCCTATTTGCAGAAACGTGTGGAAGATGATGGTTATGAGACTGCGCTGGTAAGTGGTATCACTTCTTTCTGTGCAGCAGCGGCCAGAACAAACCAGCCGCTGGTTGAGTGGAATCAGACTCTGCATATCGTACCTGCTGTTCACCGTCTGGGTGATACTCCGGATGCCGAAGGTAATTATGTATTTATGAAATCCGGAAAGAAGATGAAACAGGTAAAAGAGATTTTGCGGGAGACCGGAAAGCAGGTGTCCATGGTGGAAAACTGTGGAATGGAGACGGAACATGTATACCGCAGTGTGGATGAAATCCCGGATGATGCCGGATACTATTCCCTGATCATTGCGAAAGAGATGGAATCCGGAAAATGATAGAACTGTCAGATCTTACGAAAAAGTTTGATACGTTTACTGCGGTGGATCATCTGAACCTGCGGATCGAAACCGGTGAATTTTTTGGCCTGTTGGGGCCAAACGGAGCCGGAAAGACTACAACAATCAGTCTGATGTCCACCCTGCTTCTGCCTACGGAAGGTGAGATCCGGGTGGACGGGGAAGTGCTTTCACGGAAAAATCCCGGACTGAAACGAAAGATCAGTGTCATTACCCAGGAGTATTCCATGCGTCAGGACATGACGATGGATGAGGTGATGGAATATCAGGGACGGCTGTACTTTATGCCCCGGAAAAAAATCCGGGAAAAGACAGAAGAACTGCTGGAATTTTGTGGTCTGATCGATTTCCGCAGAAGGACAGTGCGAAAACTTTCCGGTGGTATGAAACGAAAACTGATGGTCTGCCGGGCTTTGTTGACAGAGCCGGAGATCCTGCTGCTGGATGAACCAACCGCTGGTATGGATGCTCTTTCCAGACGGCAGATGTGGAATCTGCTGCGCCAGCTCAATGACCACAATCTTACGATCCTTCTTACGACCCATTATATGGAAGAGGCGGAGAGTCTGTGCCAGAGGGTAGCATTTATGGATCGAGGAAGACTGGAAGAAGTCAGTGAACCAAAGAAAATGGTGGAACAGCTGGGACATTTTGCAGTGGATGAGATGACATCAGATGGACTGAAAAGTCATTATTTTAAAAACAGAGAAGATGCTATTGCTCATTTGAGCAGACTGACCGGTCAGACTGCTTTGCGCAATACCACATTGGAAGATGTCTTTGTGGCACGGGCAGAGCAGAAAGAGAGGCAGCGGTAGTCAATGGGAATTATAACAGTATTATGGGAAAAATGGACGGAGTTCCGCAGAGATTTTTACAAGATCACTCTGGCGGCAATGATTGCACCGCTGATGTATCTGATCGTGTTTGGAATGGGAATCCAGATGGTGTCCCACGGAGAACCATATCTGAATTTCCTGATTCCGGGTGTGGTGTCACTGACGACGATGACGGGCAGTTTTAATGCTATTGCACAGAATCTGAATGTGCAGCGTCTGTATGAGAAGGCTTTTGATCAGGTAATGATCTCACCGACACCGCTCTGGCAGTTTATTGTAGGCCAGGTGATTGCCGGAAGTCTCCGGGGACTGTATGCGGGATGTGTGATCATGCTTCTGGTTCTGCCGATTCATACCGGAGTAATATTCAACGGATTTTCTTTCCTGATCATGTTTTTGAACGGGGCAGTATTTTCAACGATTGCCGTGGTAGTTTCCTTTATTGCGAAAAATCATACGGATGTGCCGCGGTTTTCCAATTATGTCATTATGCCGATGTCTTATCTGTGTAATACATTTTTTGCTATGGATAATATGCCGGAAGGCATCCGTCAGGTCATCGGTGCATTGCCGTTGTCACAGACAAGTGCTATGATCCGGAGCATTGCAAAAGGAGAAGCCATCAATCCGATTGGAATTCTGATCCTTGCAATTTATCTGGCGGTATTTCTGACCCTTTCCTTTTGGTTTATTTACAAGCGGAAGAATCTGTAAACATCGTCTTTATGGACGCAGGTCGCAAAGTAGCTGCGTTCATGAGCAAGCAGCGAAAGCAGATTGCGAATGTCTGCTTTACAACAGAAATATCGGAATAAAAATACAGGGAAAGGAAGCTGAATATGGAAAAACAGACGGGATTCAGAGGAAAAGGAAAAGAACAGAAGACGGGAGTGACCGGAATCTGGCACCGGATCCTGATGGGAGTCTGCTGCTGTCTGCTGCTTGGTGTCTGTCTGTGCCGGACAGTTCAGGCGGAGCCATTGTCCGTGGACAAAGAAGATGGGGAATATGCCATTGATGTGTCCATGACCGGAGGAAGCGGAAAGGCAACGGTGGTATCGCCGACCGTTTTTCTGGTGAAAGATGGCAAAGCATATGCAAAACTGCAGTGGAGCAGTTCTAATTATGATTATATGATCGTGGATGGTGAGAAAATTTTAAATGAGAATACCAATGAGAACGGGTATTCCACCTTTACGATTCCAGTGACGGCATTTGACAGTGAGATGTCTGTCATTGCAGATACTACCGCTATGGGAACACCTCATGAGATTGCTTATGCACTGACATTTTATGCGGATTCTATTGAAAGTAAGGGAGCACTTCCACAGGAAGCGGCAAAACGTGTACTGGTGGTGGCTGCCATTATCATTGTAGGCGGTGGAATTCTGAATCATTTTGTGGCAAAACGCAGAAACCGGGATTATACCCCGCACAAAAAGACGGGAAAATAAATAACGTTATATATTGTGAATAGAAACGTCATTTTACCAAAATTGAAGTATTTAGAAAGATATGAGGAGCAGCTATGGAATTGAATGCAATGAAAGAACGGGAAGCAATCTGTGATGTCTGCCATAAAATGTGGCAGCGTGGGATCGTGGCAGCAAATGATGGAAATGTTTCCGTAAAATTAGAGGACGGTACATTCTTGTGTACTCCATCCGGTGTCAGCAAGGCAGCCATGACACCGGAAATCCTGGTGCATCTTGCTGCGGACGGAAGTGTGATCTCTGCGGCAGAAGGTTACAAACCATCTTCCGAAATGAAGATGCATTTCCGGTGTTATGCGGAACGTGAGGATGTAAAGGCAGTGGTACATGCACATCCGCCGATCGCAACAAGCTATGCGTCCATGGGGCGTGCACTGGATGGGTATCAGGTCATGGAATTTATCGTAAATCTCGGTGCAGTTCCGATCGCTCCGTATGCACAGCCATCCACAGATGAAGTGCCGGATTCCATCGCACCGTTTCTTCAGGATCATGATGCCATTTTACTGGCACATCACGGAGCACTGACGGTGGGAGACAGTCTGACCAGAGCTTACTTCAGGATGGAATCGCTGGAGATGTTTGCAAAAACTTCGCTGTATATCCATCTGCTGGGGGGTGCACCGGACATGCCGCAGGATAAGATTGATGCGCTGATCGATCTGCGTAACAATGGATACAAGATTCCGGGCAGACATCCGGGATATGTTAAATATAATGAACCGGAAGGTGACAATCAGTAATGAACAGCAGACAGTTGGAATATTTTCTTGCCGTTGCCCATGAACTGAATTTTACAAAAGCAGCGGAATCCATGTATGTTTCCCAGACGGCGGTAACCCAGCAGATCAAGGCACTGGAAGAACAGCTGGGAGTCAGCCTGTTTGAGCGGACAAAGAAAAAAGTTGTTCTGACTCCGGCGGGAAAAGTATTTCTGCAGGAGGCATCTTCAATACTGAACCGAATCGATACGGCGGTGGAGCGTACCAAGGAGGCATCCAGCGGAGTGATCGGATCACTGGAGATCGGATTTTCCGTGGGCATCGGCAATACGGGACTGGCGGAAAAAATTCAGGCGTTTAATGAGAAATATCCGAATATTGCCATGAAGTTTACGAACCAGAGTCCCTCCATGCTGTTAAAAATGTTGAAAAACGGAGATCTGGACCTGGTGCTGATGCCGATGTTTGAAGAGCGGTATTATCAGAATGTGGAAGTGCGCAGACTGAGCACGGAGCGGATGTCAGCCGTATTTCCACGGACACATGTCCTGGCACAGAAGCCGTATGTGACGAGAGCAGATCTCAAGGACGAAAACCTGATCCTTGCCTGCACACCGGAAAGTGAGATCGGTGAGGACAAGCGGATCATTGAAACATTCTGGAAGCGGGGATATCATCCGAATGTGGTGGCAAAGATCGAGGATGTGGAGACGATTCTTCTGATGCTGTCAGCAAATATGGGGGTGACGATTCTGCCATCCTATCTGTCGATTCCATTGCAGTCAAGAGGGCGGCTTGTGTCAGTGCCATTTGGCGGACCGGAGGATACCATTGATATTATTGCAGCATGGATGCCGCAGACAGAGAATCCGTCCCTGGAAAAAATCCTGCCGTTTCTGGAGGAAAATCAATAGAAGAGAAAAAGTCAAAGAGAGAGGAGCTGGGTGCGGGCAAAATGAAAACCGGATTGGAAGATTATTTTATTATCAAAGATCAGAAAAAAATGCGCTTTGGGTATACCACAGGCAGCTGTGCGGCAGCAGCGGCAAAGGCAGCGGCCAGTATGCTGTTTGAGCGGAAAGAACTTCCGGTTGTAGAACTGCTGCCCCCCAAAGGAATCCGTCTCTGGCTGGAAGTGCTGGACATTAGCCGGAAAAAGGATTGTGTGTCCTGTGCAATCAAAAAGGACGGCGGAGATGATCCGGATGTGACCAGCGGATTGCTGGTATATGCAGCCGTGCGGTTGTGCAGCAGGGGAGAGGCCAGGGCACAGCAGCAGGTATTTTTACATACAAAACAGATGCAGGGAGATAGCCGGCAAACAGAATTGCTGCAGCAGGAAAAACCGGAAACTGCAGTGGTGGGAATTACTGCCGGAGAAGGGGTTGGAAAAATCACACTGCCGGGTCTGGAACAGCCGGTGGGAGCCCCTGCCATTAATAAAGTGCCCCGGCGTATGATCACGGAAGCCGTGCAGGAAATCTGTGAAAAACATGGTTATTGTGGCGGAATCGAAGTGTGTATCCGGGTACCGGAAGGGGCGCAGACAGCACAGAAAACCTTTAATCCGAGACTCGGCATACAGGGCGGTATCTCAATCCTCGGAACCAGCGGCATCGTGGAACCTATGAGTGAAAAAGCACTGATCTCCAGTATTGAAGTGGAGATGAAGCAGAAAGCTTCCGGCGGAAAACAATATCTGCTGGTGGCACCGGGCAATTACGGACTGCAGTATCTGTCCGGTCATTTTCCCTTTGCGGCTGATGAAGCGGTAAAATGCAGTAATTATGTAGGACAGACCATTGATTTTGCTGTAAATATGGGACTGAAAGGCATTTTATTCGTGGCGCATATCGGAAAATTTATCAAAGTAGCCGGTGGCATCATGAACACCCATTCCAGAGATGCAGATGCAAGGATGGAGATTCTTGCAGCAAATGCCCTGCGGGCAGGAGCGGATGCCCGGACAGCGAAGCAGATACTGGATGCAGTTACAACGGATGAAGGACTTGCTGTTTTAAAACAGACCCCATACTGGACGGATACCATGCAGCTTGTGGCAGAGCAGGTGGAATATTATCTGAACCACCGGGCACAGGGGCAGCTGATCATCGGTGCCGTGCTGTATTCCAATGCGATGGGTGAACTTGGGCGGACAACGCAGGCTGAGCGATTGTTGGAAAATCTGATAAAAGAACGAAAGACGCAGTTATAATATAGAAAAGATAAGAGATAAAAATCAGGAGGAGGATCATAAAGATGGTTTATTTTGTAGGAGCAGGAAGCGGTGCACCGGATCTGATTACCGTCAGAGGAAAAAATCTGCTGGAGCAGGCAGATGTGATTATTTATGCGGGATCTTTGGTTAATCCGGAGCTGCTGTCCTATAAAAAAGAAGGATGCGAAGTGTATAACAGTGCGACGATGACACTGGAGGAAGTGCTGGAAGTGATGGAGCAGGCTCATGCAGAGCAGAAAATGATTGTTCGTCTGCATACAGGTGATCCATGTATTTATGGCGCGATCCGTGAACAGATGGATCGACTGGATGAGAAGAACATTCCATATGAGAGCTGCCCGGGTGTCAGCGCATTTTGCGGAGCTGCAGCAGCCCTGAATCTGGAATATACGCTTCCGAATGTGTCACAGAGTGTAGTCATTACCCGTATGGAAGGACGGACACCGGTGCCGGAGCGGGAACGTATTGCTTCTTTTGCAGCGCATCATGCAACGATGGTTGTGTTCCTCAGTACCGGCTTACTGGAGGAACTTTCAAAGGAACTGATTGCCGGAGGGTACACAGCGGATACACCGGCAGCCATTGTATATAAGGCGACCTGGCCGGAGGAAGAAAAATATATCTGTACCGTCGGAACGCTGGCACAGACCGCAAAGGAGCACAATATCACAAAGACAGCTCTGATGATCATCGGTGATGCAGTGACACATACGAATTATGACAGATCCGAGCTGTATCATCCGGAATTTACCACAGAATTCAGAAAAGCGAAACAGTGATGGACAGAGTCAGGATCGTATCCTTTACGGAAAATGGATATCAGCTTTTCTGCCGGATGCGGAAGGTGATCGGTGACCGTGCGGTAGTGACTGGATACAGTGGCAGATCGCAGGTGGCAGAGACACATCCGGATATCTATCCGGTGACAGAGGGACTGCAGGCCTGGTGTGAGACAGTATTTGAACAGTCGGAGGTGCTGATCTTTATCGGAGCATGCGGGATAGCCGTGCGAACCATAGCACCCTTTCTGGACAGCAAATATACAGATCCGGCAGTGCTTGTGGCAGATGAACAGGGCGGACATGTGATCTCACTTTTGTCGGGACATCTGGGAGGCGCGAATGCCTGGACGCAGTTTCTGGCAGAGGGATTGCAGGCAGATCCGGTGATCACCACAGCGTCTGATGTCAACGGGCGTCTTGCAGTGGATGTATGGGCTGTCAGACATGGACTTCAGATCACGGACCGGACGCTGGCAAAATATGCAGCGGCTGTGTTTGTGACCGGAGAGCCGCTTCCTTTTTATGCAGAGCCCGGATATGTGGATATTGCTGCGTTGCCGGAGGAATTTAACAGGTTTGAGGCAAAAGAAGCATTTTGGAATGCGGCAGAGCGAAGAAAACAGGAGCAGATCGCAGGTATTGTGGTGTCTGTGCACAGTGGATGGCAGACCAATGTACTTCGGCTGGTTCCGCAGCGGGTAGTTCTCGGCATCGGCTGCCGCAGGGACAAGGATCCGGCAGAACTTGCGCAGCAGGTGGACCGGGTATTGGCACAGTATCAGATTGCACCGGAGAGTATCTGCAAAATTGCATCGATCGATCTGAAGACACATGAGAGGGCAATCTGTCAGCTGGCAGAGACATGGAAAGTTCCGTTCGTGACATTTTCTGCGGAAACGCTTTTACAGATGCCCGGAGCGTATGCGTTGTCTGATTTTGTAAAACAGACAACCGGTGTCGGAAATGTCTGTGAACGTGCGGCAGTGGCTGCGCTGGAAGAACAGGAAAGAAAGAATCCGAAATGGATTTGCAGAAAGCAGGCAGGAAACGGTGTGACAGTTGCATTGTTGGAAACATAAGGAATACAAAAAAGATATGGAGGAATACAGAGCGTGAAAAAAATATATGTAGTTGGAATTGGACCGGGGGAATATGAACAGATGACGATCCGTGCGGTAAAAGCACTGGAATCCTGTGATGTCATTATCGGCTATACCGTTTATGTAGATCTGGTGCGGGAGCATTTTGCAGGAAAAGAGTTCCTGACGACACCGATGAAACAGGAAGTAGAGCGTTGCCGTATGGCTTTTGAAAAGGCCGAAGAAGGAAAGACAACGGCTATGATCTGCAGCGGAGATGCCGGAGTCTATGGTATGAGCGGGCTGATGCTTGAAATCGGACAGGAGTATCCGGATGTGGAAGTGGAGTGTATACCGGGAGTGACCGCAGCTATCGGCGGAGCGGCAGTTCTTGGAGCACCGCTGATCCATGATTTTGCACTGATCAGCCTGAGTGATCTGCTGACACCTTGGGAGAAAATTGAAAAACGTCTGCTGGCAGCGGCAGCGGCGGATTTTGTAATCTGCCTGTATAATCCTTCCAGTAAAAAGCGTCATGATTATCTGCAGAAAGCCTGTGATCTGATTTTACAGTACCAGCCGGAGACGCTGGTGTGCGCAACGGTCAGCCAGATTGGCAGAGACGGGGAAGAAAAGCATATTTATACTTTAAAAGAATTGCGTGATTTGCAGGTAGATATGTTTACTACAGTATTTATCGGAAATTCCCAGACCAGGGAGATCAACGGCTGTATGGTGACTCCGCGGGGATACCGGGTATGAAAAAAGCGATAAGCTATCTGGTGTTTGCCGGAACCAGTGAGGGGCGGCAGCTGGCAGAGTTTTTTCAGAAAAATCAGATTCCGGCATTGTTTTGCGTGGCGACGGCATATGGCGAAGAATTGCTGGAGCAGACAGAGGAGATCCGGGTCCATACCGGCAGGATGGATGAAATACAGATGCAGGCCTGTATCCTGGAACTGATGAAAACGGGGCTGCAGGCGGTGATCGATGCGACACATCCCCATGCAGTGGATGTGACGGAAAATCTGAAGCGGGCGTGTGAAGCAGCCGGGGCACGCTATATCCGGCTGCTGCGTAAACCGCTGGACTTGTCAGCATATGATCACATCGTAACCGTAAAATCCTGTCAGGAAGCGGCGGATTGGCTGGAGGCACAACAGGGAAATATCTTTCTGACCACAGGGTTGAAGGAACTGCCGGAGATTGCGGCACAGATCACAGATAAGAAGCGTCTATATGCAAGAGTGCTTCCGCAGGAAGAGGCATTTGCAGTGGCAGAGGGCATCGGATTGCAGAAAAAACAGCTGATCTGCATGCAGGGACCGTTTTCGAGGGAATTGAATGCGGCGATGCTGCGGGAGACAAAAGCAGATTTTCTGGTAACGAAGGAATCTGGGGCAGCCGGCGGGTTTGCAGATAAAGTGCAGGCGGCTGGAGATGTGAAAGCCACCTGCGTGGTGATCATCCGTCCGATGCAGGAAAGCGGATATTCGCTGGAGGAAGTGGAAACTATGATTTTGCAGGAATATCACAAAAAACAGAAAGAACCGGATCAGCGGGAAAGAATACAGTGCGTATCCGTGGAACAGGGAAGGACGATCGGAATGAAACAGGAGATCACATTGCTTGGCATCGGAATGGGTGCACCGGAAAGTATGACACTGGAAGGATTTTGCGCCTGCCGGGACGCAGATTGTATTATTGGCGCAAAGCGTATGCTGGAAGCTGTGAAAAACAGTCTGGCGCACTGGTCTGTGTCGAGAAAGTGTCCGGAACTCCAAAATGAAAATAGAACAGATATCGCCGGTATGGCAGCAAACGGTGCTTGTGATGGAAAAACGATGGTTTCCATGTATGAGAGCAAGCAGATCGCGGACTATATCCGGAACCATCCGACATACAGCCGTATTGTGATCGCACTGTCCGGAGATGTGGGATTTTACAGCGGAGCAAAGAAATTGAAGGAAGCATTGGCGGATTATCCGCTGCGCTTTATCTGCGGAATTTCCAGCGGTGTTTATTTTGCTTCAAAGCTGCAGACTTCCTGGGATGATATGCTGCTGACCAGTATGCACGGGCGCAGTCTGAATCTTTTAGATGCACTGAAGAAAAGCGGTAAGGTATTTACCCTTGCTTCAGATGCCAAGAGTATCCGGGAACTTGCAGATTTTCTGCTGGAGTATGGACGGACAGATCTTATTATGTCAGTAGGGACAAATCTGAGTTATCCGGAGGAATCCATTACGACCGGTGTTCCGGCAGATTTTTCCGCATATTCTGTGGAGGGCGTCAGTGTGGTGCTCTTACAACAGAAAAATCACACGGAACCGGTAGTCACTCATGGGATTCCGGATGCAGCGTTTATTCGGGCAAAAGTGCCAATGACAAAGGAGGAAGTACGCAGCATTTCTCTGTCGAAACTGCAGCTTCAGGCGGATTCTGTTGTGTATGATGTGGGAGCCGGAACCGGATCGATCTCCATCGAGGCTGCCTGCATGGCAGACCGTGGGATTGTATATGCCATCGAACAGAAGGAAGAGGCTGTGGCACTGATCCGGGAAAACAGCAGAAAGTTCGGGGTATCCAATCTGCAGGTCATTCACGGAAAAGCACCGGATGCCTTTGTGGATCTTGAGACGCCAACCCATGCATTTTTAGGCGGAACCGGTGGAAACATGCGGGAGATCATTGGCTGGCTGCGGGAACGAAATCCGCAGATCCGGATTGTGATCAACTGTATCGCACTGGAAACACTGGCGGAAATCACTGCTTTACTGCAGGAGTGGGAGATTTGTGATGTGGATATCGCTTCTGTGAATATTGGAAAGGCAAAACAATTGGGAGCTTATCATCTGATGATGGGACAGAATCCTGTATATGTGATTTCTTTTGGCGGAAAAATGTGATTCTGAAAAGAATATGTCAGCTTTCGCTGACCAGAATCACGCACCAAGTCTCACGTGCGTTCGACTTGAAAATTTATGTTAGGAAAAACAGGAATGAGAAATGGGGGAATATGCAGTATGAATGAAAAAGGGGGAGCAGGTGTAAAGATTCCGCGGTTTATGCTGGCGGCACCAAACAGTGGCAGCGGCAAGACGCTGATCACCTGTGGTCTGCTGCAGGCATTGAAAAACAGAGGTCTGCAGCCGGCTTCATTCAAGTGCGGACCGGATTACATCGATCCGTTGTTTCATACCAAAGTTCTGGGTGTGCCATCCCGGAATCTGGACACATATTTTACCGGGCGTGATCTGACCTGTGCATTGTTTGGTACGCATGCACAGAATGCAGATCTGGCAGTAATGGAAGGCGTTATGGGATTTTATGACGGGGTTGCAGGTGTGACTTGCGTGGCCTCTTCCTGGGAACTGGCAGATGTGACAGATACACCGGTGATTCTTGTGATCAATATGCGTGGGATGAGTCTGTCTGTAGCGGCTCTGATCCGGGGATTTCAGCAGATGAAGCCGGAATCTCATATCCGGGGCGTCATTCTGAATCAGACATCGGAATTTATGTGCCGGCAGCTACGCCCTGTGATTGAGGATCTTTGTCAGATCCCGGTGCTTGGATATGTGCCGAAGGTGACGGATTGCGTGATTGAGAGCCGGCATCTGGGCCTGGTGACACCGGATGAACTGACGGATCTGCAGGAGCGGATTGAGAAACTGGCAGAGATTCTGGAGCAGACACTGGATCTGGATGCCATTCTCAGGCTGGCAGAAGATGCATCGGCACTTTCCTGGGAGCCGCTGCAACAGTTTTTACCGGAGGCCTATACTACGAAGTCTACTTTAGAAAACAATGAGATACCGCAAATTCGTATCGGTGTCGCCCGGGACGAAGCTTTTTGCTTTTACTATGAGGATAATCTAGATCTGCTGCGGCAGCTGGGAGCGGAAATCCTGTATTTTTCTCCGCTGCATGACAGAAAACTTCCGAAAAAGTTACAGGGACTGTTGATTGGAGGCGGATATCCGGAACTATATGCACAGGCTCTCAGTGAGAACACCGGAATGCTGCAGGATATACGGAAGCAGATTGCCGGAGGACTGCCATATCTGGCAGAGTGTGGCGGCTTTATGTATCTGCATGAGAGCATGGAGGATATGGAGCAAAAGCACTGGCCAATGGCAGGGATTTTGAGCGGAAAAGCTTTTTATACCGGAAAGCTGGGACGTTTTGGCTATGTGGAATTGACAGCTGAACAGGATCAGATGCTTGGCAGAGCGGGAGACTGTATCAGAGCCCATGAATTTCATTATTTTGACAGTTCGGATAATGGAAACGCATTTCATGCGGCAAAACCGATGCGCAGCCGTGGATGGGACTGTATGCAGGCAGGAAGCAGCTATGCGGCGGGATTTCCACATCTATATTATTATTCCAACCCGGAGTTTGCACTAAATTTTGTAGATACATGCAGGAGGTATAAAGGATGACACTGGAAGAGACGATGCAAAAGATCCGTCCGGTGGATGCAGCTGCCATGGCGGCTGCAAAGCAGCACTGGGACGGACTTGGAAAACCATTAGGAAGTCTGGGGCGTCTGGAGAAAGCATTGATCCAGATTGCGGGAATCCAGCGCACCGGAGATGTGCATATTGATCGGAAAGCACTGGTCATCATGTGTGCGGATAATGGTGTGGTAGAGGAAGGCGTGACCCAGTGCGGGCAGGAAGTAACGGCGACGGTTGCGGAGAACTTTCTGGATGAAAAATCCTGCGTAGCGATCATGTGCAGACGGGCCGGAACCAAGATCTGTCCGGTGGATATCGGCATGGCAGTGGACACCCCACGGGTGGAAAAACGAAAAATCGCTTATGGAACGAAAAATATGGCGAAAGAGCCTGCCATGACAAGGGAACAGGCTGTTGCAGCCATTGAAGTTGGTATTGCAAAAGCAGAAGAACTCCATGCGCAAGGGTATGAAATACTGGCAACCGGAGAGATGGGAATCGGCAACACTACTACCAGCAGTGCCATGACAGCAGTATATCTGGGACTGGATGTGGAGACCGTCACCGGTCGTGGTGCCGGGCTTTCCAGCCACGGATTGCAGCGGAAAATACATGCGATAAAACAGGCCATTGCAGTGAATCAGCCGGATCCGGAGGATCCACTTGATGTGTTGGCAAAAGTCGGCGGACTGGATATTGCTGGAATGTGCGGCCTGTTTCTTGGCGGTGCTGCACAGCAGATGCCGGTGGTAATGGATGGATTTATTTCCCAGGTGGCGGCTCTGACAGCGGTGAGACTGGTACCGGAATGTGCGGATTATATTCTGGCATCCCATGTTTCAGAGGAGCCGGGCGCAAATATTTTACTGAAGGCATTAGAGAAAGATGCATTTCTCACCTGTGGGATGAGACTCGGAGAGGGAAGCGGCGCAGTGGCACTGTTCCCGATCCTTGATTTTGCATCAGATATTTATCACAAAATGAGTACCTTTGTACAGGCGGATATTGTTGAGTATCAGCCGCTGGATTAAGAAAGCGATAAAACAGGAATGATAGTATTGGTAATAGGGGGAAGCGGCAGTGGAAAATCCGAATTTGCAGAAACGATCTGCATGGAACTGCCGGCGGAAAAAAAGTGTTACATTGCAACGATGCAGGCTTTTGACGAGGAAAGCCGGGCAAGAATTGCGAAACACCGGAAGGCTAGAAGCGGGAAAGGTTTTGAAACCATTGAACAGGGGACACATCTGGAAGCAGTTTGTCTGCCCGGGGGCTGCACGGCATTGTTGGAATGTATGTCCAATCTGGTGGCGAATGAGGTGTTTGCACCGGAGGGCAGAGGTGCAGACTGCAGCGAAGTATTAAAATGGGGGCTGCATCATCTGGCCGGGACTGCTGCACATCTGGTCATTGTCACAAACGATATTTTTTCGGATGGTGTGACGTATGATCCGGAAACAGAGCAGTATAGGAAAATCCTTGGGGAAGTGAACCGGGAAGCTGCGGCCATGGCAGATTATGTTTATGAAGTGGTGTGCGGTATTCCCATTTGTGTCAAAGGTGAGAAAAGAGACTTTACGGACAAAAATGACAAAAATAACAGATGAACAGATACATAAAGGAGTGTTGGCAGATGAAGGTTCTGGAGAGTATTGTTGTGGCATTTTCCATGTATTCGAAAATACCGATGCCACACATTGAATGGAACAAAGAAAATATGAAAAATGTGCTCTGCTTTTTTCCATGGGTCGGAGCAGTAGCAGGGGTTCTGGTCTGGTTGTGGTTCTGGGTCAGTGATCAGCTTGGATTCGGTGTGATGCTGAGGGCGTCGGTGGCAGTTCTGATCCCGGTGCTGGTGACCGGCGGCATCCACCTGGACGGATTGCTGGATACGGCAGATGCGTTAAGTTCCTGGCAGACCCGGGAGCGCAGGCTGGAGATCCTGAAGGATTCCCACGCGGGAGCATTTGCCATCATTGTGTGCTGTGGCTATTTTCTGGCGGCTTTCGGAATCTGGACGGAGGCCGGGGCGGAAGATATCGGGGTCCTGGCAGTGGGATTTATTCTGAGCCGTGCCCTGAACGGATTTGGTATCTGCACGTTTCCCTGTGCAAAAAACAGCGGTCTGGCGGCTACTTTTGCACAGGCAGCAGACCGGAAACGGTGTCAGATCGTATTGGTGATTGAAATTCTGCTGTGTATTGCAGGAATGCTTCTGATTGATCCGCTGCGTGGAACAACGGCCGCAGTGGCTGCGGTTGTGGTATGCCTTTGCTGCAGACGGATGGCTATAAAAACTTTTGGTGGTATCACCGGAGATATTCAGGGATTTTTTCTGCAGATCTGTGAACTTGCCATGGCGTATGTGGTGATTTTGCAATAAAGGAGGTATGTTTGATATGATACTTGTGATCGGTGGGGCTTATCAGGGAAAAGAGAAATTTGCAGAAAGTCTTCGGGAGCAGGAAAAGAAAGCCGGAAGAGAAAGAACCATAGTTCCACAGTTTCATGAATGGGTGAAAAACTGTATGAAAGCGGAGCAAAATATAGAAGAGGAGTTGCGGGAGAAACTGGCACAGGAGCCGGATCAGATCATTGTATGTGATGAACTGGGCTGCGGAGTCGTTCCCATGGATGCATTTGAACGTGCATGGCGGGAGCGTACCGGACGGATAGGCTGTGAATTGGCAAAGCAGGCAGAGGCAGTATACCGTGTGACCTGTGGAATCGGAACCCGCATAAAATAGACAATGTATATTTATACAACGATTGCGGCCCTGGTGGCCGGTTATGTGCTGGATCTGTGCATCGGAGATCCGCATGGTATGTGGCATCCCATCTGTTTTGTTGGGAATCTGATTTCATTTTTTGAGAAAAGACTGCGCAGGGGCAGAAGTGAAAGAGCAGATCTGGCAGGCGGTGTTTTGCTGGTGATTCTGGTGACCGGGATTTCCACGGCGATCCCTTTTGGAATTCTGTTCCTTTGTTATCGTCTCTGGTTCTGGCTGGGATTCGCAGTGGAAGTGTATATGTGTTATACGGTTCTGGCGACGAAATCGCTGAAGACAGAGAGTATGAAAGTGGCAGAGGCACTGGAACAGGAAGGTCTGGAAGCCGGACGGTATGCAGTGTCCATGATCGTGGGCAGAGATACGAAAGAACTGACGGAGACCGGTGTGGTAAAGGCTGCTGTTGAAACAGTGGCAGAGAATACATCGGATGGCATTCTGGCACCGATGTTTTATATGGTCATCGGTGGTCCGGTGCTGGGCTATTTTTATAAGGCTGTGAATACCATGGATTCTATGGTAGGATATAAAAATGACAAGTTTTTGTATTTTGGACGTGCAGCGGCAAAATTTGATGATGTGATGAATTTTCTGCCGTCCAGAATTTCAGGTATCCTGATGGTGCTGGCAGCACCGCTGGTAAAACTGGATGGAAAAAATGCCTGGAAAATTTTTAAACGTGACCGGCTGTGTCATGCCAGTCCAAATTCAGCACAGACGGAATCTGTCATGGCAGGGGCATTGCAGGTCCAGCTGGCGGGCGATGCCTGGTATTTTGGAAAAAAACATGAGAAACCAACCATCGGGGATCCGATCCGTCCGGTGGAGATTGCGGATATTGCCCGGGCAAACCGGTTGCTGTATGCGGCGAGTGCGCTTGGCATGATCGTATTCAATGGAATAAAAATAATCCTGCTGTTGTTGCTTCTGTAAAAAAGAAAAACAACACAGATGAAATAGAAAGAGGTGTGACCAATGCATAAGCATGGTGGAGATATTTACCGCAATCAGGGAGTGGTGGATTATTCTGCAAATATTAATTTCCGGGGGATGCCGGAGTCCGTCCGTCAGGCCGCAAAGGATGCTATTGATGCATCGGTCTGCTATCCAGATCCACAGTGTGAGAAACTGAAAGCGGCCATTGCAAAAAAAGAAAATGTTCCTGCAGAATGGATTTTCTGCGGAAATGGGGCAGCGGATGTGATTTTTTCTCTGGTGCTGGCATTAAAGCCGCAAAAAGCACTGCTCCCGATTCCTTCTTTTTATGAGTACCGGCAGGCACTGGAGAGTGTGGGATGCCAGATAAGTGAGATCCTTTTAAAGGAAGATGAGGCATTCTGTCTTCAGAAGCGTTTTGTGAATGAAATTCCGATGGATACGGATATGGTATGCCTGTGCAATCCGAATAATCCCACCGGACAACTGATTGACCGGGAGGTACTGGAACAGGTGGCAGACTATTGTCAGAAAACAGACACCTGTCTGCTGCTGGATGAATGTTTTCATGATTTTCTGGAAGAGGGCAGTGTGCATACACTGCTGCCGCGGGTAAAAGAGAATCCGAAGCTGTTTGTGCTGCGGGCATTTACAAAAATGTATGGCATGGCCGGATTGCGGCTCGGGTATGGCATCTGCAGTGACACGGAGCTGATCCGGCGGATGGAACAGGTGACCCAGCCCTGGAACGTATCGGTTCCGGCTCAGGCTGCGGGAATCGCGGCTGCAAGAGAACAGGAATTTGTGGCAGTGAGCAGACAGATGATCACCGAACAGAAAAAACTACTGCTTGCAGGCCTGGAGGCAGCGGGGGCGAAAGTATACGGTTCGGCGGCAAACTATATTTTTTTCCGGGCAGCACCGGGATTTGATACACGGATGTATCGTGCCGGATTTATGGTACGCAACTGTGGAAATTACGATGGACTGACAGAAGGTTTTTACCGGATCGCAGTGCGGGGAGAAGCAGATAACCGGGCATTTTTGCAGGCATTGCAGGAATTGGAGCAGAGAGAGGGTTAACAGGATGGCAAAATCGATTATGGTACAGGGAACCATGTCAAATGCAGGCAAGAGCCTGCTGGCGGCAGGACTGTGCAGAATATTTAAGCAGGATGGGTATCGTGTGGCACCCTTTAAGTCACAGAATATGGCGCTGAATTCCTTTATTACCAGAGAAGGTCTGGAGATGGGACGCGCACAGGTCATGCAGGCGGAGGCGGCAGGAATCGAGCCATCCGTTCTCATGAATCCGATTTTATTAAAACCGACGAATGATACTGGTTCCCAGGTGATCGTCAATGGGGAGGTACTCTCCACCATGAGTGCACGGGACTATTTCAAATATAAAAAACAGCTGGTGCCGGATATTATGAAGGCGTATCATGCCCTGGAAGAACAGGCAGATATCATTGTGCTGGAGGGAGCTGGCTCCCCGGCGGAGATTAATCTGAAAAATGATGATATCGTCAATATGGGAATGGCAAAGATGGCGAATGCACCGGTACTTCTGGTGGGAGATATCGACCGTGGCGGTGTATTTGCACAGCTGGCGGGCACGATGATGTTGCTGGAGGAAGAGGAAAAACGGCTGGTCAAAGGACTGGTGATCAATAAATTCCGGGGAGATAAGAGCATTCTGGATCCGGGGATCGAGATGCTGGAGCAGCTTTGCAGCAAGCCTGTGGTAGGTGTGGCACCGTACATGGACATTGATGTGGAAGATGAGGACAGCCTCAGTGAACGCATGAGTGACCATAAGGAGATTGGTCAGATTGATCTGGCAGTGATCCGGCTTCCACGGATTTCCAATTTTACGGATTTCAATGTGCTGGAATCCATGCCGGGGG
>ERZ857750.2293-NODE-2293-length-18667-cov-14.002901_pt1 | contig 18667 bp, 22 predicted proteins | sample MGYA00519915_ERZ857750 | MGnify/ENA primary metagenome ERZ857750 (study PRJEB31778, sample SAMEA3449358) | human gut metagenome | biome: human gut; feature: human-associated habitat; material: faeces | place: United Kingdom | collected 2010/2012 ... | reverse complement strand
ACCTTCAACTCATACAATTTAAAATTGTTACAAAATTAACGTGATTATACACAAAAATGAACCGAATTGTTACGAAATTAACGTACAAATTGCACAAAAAACACTTGAATTTGTCGAAGAATGTGCGTATAATGGGAGTCAATATACTGATATAGAGGAATTAAGGAGGATGAGTCATGAGTCGTTTGGAATTAAGGTCTCCGAACCAGGCACAGCTGGTTGTGGAAGGTCTTTATAAGGATTTGGAACGAAGAATCGAGTCAAGCCCGCCAGGGTTATGTCCGGTTGATATGTCCAGAGCATTTTTGGAGATCTGTCATGCACAGAGCTGTGGAAAGTGTGTTCCATGTCGTGTAGGACTTGGACAGTTAAAGAATCTGATCACAGATGTTTTAGATGGCAAAGCAACGATCCGAACTTTAACAGAGATACAGGAAACAGCAAAATCCATTATGGAATCCGCAGACTGTGCGATTGGCTATGAGGCAGCCAACATGGTATACAAAGGAGCCATTGGATTTAAAGATGATTATGTAGAACATATCATGTACCATCGATGCTTAAGTACGTTAAAGCAGCCGGTGCCATGTGTATCCAGATGTCCTGCGAGAGTGGATATTCCGGGATATATTGCGTTGGTACGTGAAGGAAGATATGAGGATGCGATCCGTCTGATCAGAAAAGATAATCCATTTCCAACAACATGTGGATTTATCTGCGAGCATCCATGTGAAGCATTATGCCGTAGAAATATGATCGATGATGCGGTGAATATCCGTGGATTAAAACGTATGGCAGCAGATGCAGCAGGATATGTTGCACCGCCAGAATGCGCAGAATCTACAGGGAAGAATATTGCCGTTGTAGGTGGTGGACCAGGTGGATTAAGTGCAGCATATTTCTTACAGTTGATGGGGCATCAGGTAACCGTATATGAGATGCTTCCAAAACTTGGAGGAATGTTACGTTATGGAATTCCAAACTACAGACTGCCAAAAGAACGCTTAGATGATGATATTCAGGCAATCTTAGACACAGGAGTCAAAGTAGATTGTGGAAAAGCTATCGGCAAAGATTATTCCATTGTGGATTTAAAAGAAAAATACGATGCTGTACTGATCACGATTGGTGCAAGCACAGATAAGAAGTTAGGATTAGAAGGCGAAGATGCCAAAGGCGTTATTTCAGCGGTACAGTTCTTAAGAAATGTCGGATACGGAACACAGGAAAGTCTGGAAGGAAAAGAAGTTGCCGTGATCGGTGGTGGAAATGTTTCCATGGATGCAGTTCGTACATCTGTAAGATTAGGTGCGAAGAAAGTCAGCATCGTATATCGAAGAAGAGTTGCCGATATGACAGCACTTCCAGATGAGATTTCAGGAGCAGAAGCAGAAGGTGTTGAGATCAAGACATTGATGGCACCTTCAAGAATCGAGAAAGACGAAGAAGGCAATGTCAAAGGTATATGGGTAACACCACAGATGATCAGTAATATCAAAGGTGGAAGAGCATCTGTAAAGCCAACAGGGGAAGATGACGTATTTATCCCATGTCAGACGCTGATCGTAGCGATCGGTCAGGATATCGAATATCAGCACTTCGAAGAAGCAGGAGTCCCCGTACAGAGAGGAAAGATCAACGTAGAGAAATTTGGTGGATTCGAAGAGATGCCAGGAGTATTTGCAGGTGGAGACTGTGCGACAGGTCCATCCACAGTTATTTCAGCGATCGCAGCAGGTAAAGTTATCGCAGCCAATATCGATGAATATCTGGGATATCATCATGAAATTACAGCAGATGTTGAGATTCCAGAACCTAAGTTAGAAGATAAACCAGCATGTGGAAGAGTTAATCTTACAGAGAGAGAAGCTGGAGAGAGAGTTAAAGACTTTGAAGGAGTCGAAAACTGTATGACAGAGAAAGAAGCATGCCAGGAGGCAGGAAGATGTCTTCGCTGTGACCACTTTGGTTATGGTATTTTCAAAGGAGGTAGGGATACAAAATGGTAAATATTACAATAGATAACCACACGATCGCTGTACCTTCTGGAACAACGATCATGGAAGCAGCAGCCTCCATTCATATACCGATTCCAAAGCTTTGTTATTTAAAAGATATCAATGAAATTGGAGCGTGCAGAGTCTGCGTTGTAGAAATTGAAGGACAGGATCATCTGGTAACATCCTGTAATAACGTGGTAGAAGAAGGAATGACGATCTATACCAACAGTCCGAAAGTACGCAGAAACCGAAAACATACGGTAGAGATGATCCTTTCCCAGCACGATGCACAATGTGCAACTTGTGTAAGAAGCGGAAATTGTACACTTCAGACGGTTGCTAATGATCTGAATATTGTAGATAGTCCTTATAAGAAGGAAATCTGTATCGAAGAATGGGATACAAGATATCCATTGGTACGTGATGCAAGCAAATGTGTCAAATGTATGCGTTGTATACAAGTATGCGACAAGATTCAGGGAATGCATATCTGGGATGTATCTGGAACTGGAGCAAGAACAACAGTTGGAGTTTCAGAAAACAGAGATATCAAAACAGCAGATTGTGCATTATGTGGACAGTGTATCACACATTGTCCAACAGGAGCATTACGTGAACGAGATGATACAGACAAATTATATCGTGCATTAGAAGATAAAGATACGATCGTGGTAGCACAGATCGCACCAGCAGTTCGTGCTGCATGGGGAGAAAGTCTTGGATTATCAAGAGAAGAAGCAACGGTAGAGAAGATCGTAGATGCACTTCGAAGGATCGGTGTAGATTATGTATTTGATACAACATTTTCAGCAGATCTTACGATCATGGAAGAAGGAACGGAATTTGTCGAGAGATTTACAAATGGAGATCTTGATATGTATCCAATGTTTACATCCTGTTGTCCAGGATGGGTACGTTTCATCAAATCTCAGTATCCACAGATGGTAAACAGATTATCTTCTGCCAAATCTCCACAGGAGATGTTTGGGGCAGTGATGAAGACTGCATTTGCAAAGAAGATGAACATCGACCCAGACCGTATTTTTGCATTATCCATTATGCCATGTGTTGCGAAGAAGGATGAAAGAGAGAAACCATTATTCCATGGTGAGTTTGCAGGACATGGAGTTGACTGTGTGTTAACAACAAGAGAATTGGACCGTCTGATCCGTGCTGACCATATTGATCCAAAGACATTAAAAGATGCAGCCTTTGATACTCCATTTACTGAGGGAACCGGAGCAGGAGTGATCTTTGGAGCAACTGGCGGAGTTATGGAAGCGGCACTGCGTTCTGCGTATTACCTGATCACAGGAAAGAATCCAGAAGTAGATGCATTTAAACAGATTCGTGGAGTGAACAAAAACGGATGGACAGAAGCCCAATTTGAGATTGCTGGCAATACGATAAATATCGCAGTTGTGAGTGGACTTCAGAACACAAGAAATCTGATGGAAGCGATCCAGAAGAGAGAAGTACACTATCATTTTGTAGAAGTTATGGCCTGTCCAGGCGGATGTGTAGGTGGAGGCGGACAGCCGATCCATGAAGGAAAAGAACTGGCATCTGACCGTGGATCCAACCTGTACTTCCTGGATAAGACAGCCCATTTGAGATTTTCACACGAGAATCCAGATATCAAACATCTGTATGATGAATACTTTGGATCACCGGGAAGTCATAAAGCACATCAGTTACTGCATGTGCAAAAATAGCTGTTAATACCTTTTAATAAAGAAAATCCAGACATTTAGAAGATACAAATTCTAAATGTCTGGATTTTCTCTCTTTTTAACATAATTACCATCTTGGATTGTCAAGTACAGTTACTTCGCCATTGATCTCACAAACAATATGGCGGTATCCTTTGGTTTCGATTGTTCCATAATCATGTCCTGCATCTGCATCAAATACATAAAAAGCAGTCAGGACTTCATCTCCAGTATTAATGGTGCGGTGAGCATATCCGCGGGGAACATACAATGCTTTCCCTTTCTCCATCCGTTCAACCCGCCAATCACCGTCAAGGTTTTCAAGCATCATATACCCTTCGCCTTTTAATGTATAATAAACTTCGGCAGTGTCTACGATCTGATGAAAATGTCCTTTCGTCATATAATATTCATTTCCAATCTTCCCAGGATGGATCATCGTTGTGCCGAATGCAAGATCACCGGCACGCTCTGGGCATCCAAGTTCATAAAACTCATAGATCAAAGGGTCTTCGTGTTTAAGAATTTCTTCAACAGCTTCTTGATCCTGATACATATTTTTCATCTGGGAAAGATAACGCTTTGTAGTATCTGCGTGCTTGGAAAGTCCGTTATTTAGATCAAAATCCAAAGTAAAAGCCTGATCCCAGTTAAACTGATTCATAAAATACCTCCTAAAAAATTGCCCTAGATCTCAAGTGTGGAAACGCCTTGTTCTTTCATCATAGCTTCGAATTCCTTGATGATCGAGATACCAGCACTTGTTCCGATACGTTGGGCACCGCACTCTATCATTTTCATAAATGTCTTGGCATCACGGATTCCACCAGCAGCTTTTACCTTTACCGCATCGCCAACATGCTCTTTCATTAATTTCACATCATCAAAAGTAGCACCGCCAGTACCGAAACCAGTGGATGTTTTGATAAAATCAGGTTTCACCTCTTTGGCGATTTCACAAAGCTTGATCTTCTCCTCATCATTAAGATAACAGTTTTCAAAAATGACTTTACAAGTAACATCTTTTTCATGGCAGGCAGCAACGATCTGTGACATCTCATCCTTGATATAATCCCAGTTAGAAGCCTTGATCTCTGTCTGATTTACAACATAATCAATCTCATTTGCACCATTTGCAATGGCATCTTTTGTATCAAAGACTTTAGAAGCGATCGTTGTCTGACCTAATGGGAAAGAGATAGCAGCTCCTGTATGAATATCCGTTCCTTCCAGTAACTTTGCACATAATCCAGACTGCACCTGATTGATCGCTACCATGGCAAAATGATGTTCTTTCGCCTCATTACATAAGACCTCCATGTCTTTAGGAGAAGCATCCGTATGTAAATTTGTGTGATCGATCATTCTTGCAAGATCATCTAATGTATATGATTTCATAAAAACCTCCTGTTTTTGCTGATATGTTTGTTTCATGTTAATCAAAGTATAACATTATGTAATCATTATGTCAATATTATGTAAATGAAATAAAAGAAAATAAATTGACATAAAATAAAAAATCCGATAAAGTGAAAGAAAAAAGAAAGAGAGTATAAAATGGGAGCATTTTATTTAGATATAAAAAAAGATTTATTAGATAAGATCTTAAGTGGAGTTTACCAGCAAGGAAGTATCATACCAAATGAATATGAATTAGCTGAGATCTACAACGTCAGCCGGCCGACGATCCGTAAGGCGGTACAGATTTTAGTGGATGAGGGATATTTAGAAAAACGTAAAAAACGAGGGACGATCGTATGTGATCCAACGATCCGGCAGGAATTTGCACAGGTGATTCAGACATTTGATAAAGAAGTAAAAGAAAAAGGACTGACTCCATCGACAAAAGTTCTGACATTCAAACAAGAAAAGGCAGAAGAAGAAGTCCGCCAGAAATTGAATCTCAAAGAAACAGAAAAGGTTTATAAACTGGTCAGATTGAGATACGTTGATGATCAGCCCAATGTTCTGGTTACAACGTATGTGCCATGCAGACTGTTTGAGCATTTGTCGGAAGTTGATTTTGAAAAGGAGAGTTTATATCATACATTTCATAAGGAAGGAAGAAATATCACATCCATACAGAGAAAGTTGGATGTGATCCTTGCAGATGAAACATGTGCGGATCTGTTAGATGTCAAAAATGGAGATCCTTTATTTTATTTTCATTCCACAGGATATGATGAAAGTCATACAGCGATTGAATATTCGATTGCGAAATATCGGGGAGATCGGAATAGCTTTGTTTTTCAACTTTCAAATAATGTGTATTATTCTTAATACATTTATTTACAAATATCAGTTTTTTCTGTATAATAAAGCACAATAAGCTGAAAACAGCGAATAAAACAAGAAACAGCAACGCAGGAGGAATGACCATGAGCAAAATTCAGATGACCACTCCATTAGTAGAGATGGATGGAGATGAGATGACAAGAATTCTTTGGAAGATGATCAAAGATGAATTGTTATTACCATTTATTGATTTAAAAACAGAATATTATGACCTTGGGTTAGAACACAGAAACGAGACAAACGATCAGGTTACATTTGATTCCGCAGAAGCAACAAAGAAATATGGAGTTGCAGTCAAATGTGCAACGATCACTCCAAATGCAGCGCGTATGGATGAATATGATTTAAAAGAGATGTGGAAGAGTCCAAATGGAACAATCCGTGCGATCTTAGACGGAACAGTATTCCGTGCACCGATCACAGTCAAAGGAATCGAACCAACCGTCAGCAAATGGAAGAAACCGATCACGATCGCAAGACATGCCTATGGTGATGTATACAAAGGTGTGGAGATCAAAGTTCCAGGAGCAGGAAAAGCAGAATTAGTATTTACAGGAGAAGATGGAACAGAGATCAGAGAAACAATTCATGATTTTGACGGACCAGGAGTGATCCAGGGAATGCATAACATTGATGCATCTATTGCGAGCTTTGCAAGAAGCTGCTTTACATATGCATTAGACACAAAACAGGATCTGTGGTTTGCAACAAAAGACACGATCTCTAAGAAATACGATCACACATTCAAAGATATCTTCCAGGAAATCTTTGATGCAGAATACAAAGAGAAATTTGATGCAGCAGGAATCGAATATTTCTACACACTGATCGACGATGCAGTAGCCCGCGTTATGAAATCAGAAGGTGGATTTATCTGGGCATGTAAGAACTATGACGGAGATGTTATGAGTGATATGATCTCATCTGCATTCGGATCATTAGCAATGATGACATCTGTATTAGTATCACCACACGGATACTATGAATACGAAGCAGCTCATGGAACAGTACAACGTCATTATTACAAACATCTGAAAGGTGAAGAGACATCTACAAACTCTGTAGCAACAATCTTCGCATGGACAGGAGCGTTAAGAAAACGTGGAGAATTAGATGGTAATGAAGAATTAATGGCATTTGCTGATAAACTTGAGAAAGCTACATTAGACACAATTGAGAGTGGTACAATGACAAAAGACTTGGCACTTATTACAACTCTTGAGAATGTGAATGCTGTGAATAGTGAAGAGTTTATTAAGGCTATTGCGGAACGTTTAAAATAGTGTTTAGTCTATGAGACAAAAATAAGATAAGAACAAATATTTATAAGAAACCGATGGCAACACGCAGATTTTAAGAGCGTTTTTTTATAAATATTTGTTCTTATCTTATTTTTGTCTCATAAAACTGAAGTCTATTTAAATCAGTATATAGAGGGTGTATGTTGATAATTTTTCTTTATAACTTTATTGTATAAAGAAATTGGAAGAAAGATAAGGGGTGTATTACATTTCAAGGTATTTTTGAATTATATCCGTTTCAGATAAATCGATGTGTTTTAGAACAAAATCATAGAGAGGTTTTGCAAAGTCAGCATCTAAATCTAACTCTTCTACAATAAAATAGAGACTATGAAATTACAATATATGTGAAATTCATGGTCTCTATTAGAATTCTTAAATTATGAATGATTTGGGTGATTAGCATCCGCTAGCTCAAGGGTTCCATAGTGGTTCCATCTTCTCGGCGGTGTCTCGTTACTAAATGTACTCCAATAAACAGTATCTCCAGGAGATAGTTTGGGATTATCATCATTATTGTCATAACCACAAAACTCACCATTGATCCATCCTTGTTGACCGTTATGTTCTTGAACATTTTTAAAAATATCACCATTATCAGTGATTACACGATTGGCAGTTTTATCTCCGCATGTACCTTTAGTTCCTATTGAAGAATGAGATACTCTGTATCTGGATTCGGGTTTACCTCCCCACTTATCATTGTTTCCATTCCATCCTAAATTTCCACGTTCACAAGCTAAAAAATAACATGCTGCTACATATTCATCTGCCACAAATGCTTCTTCAAAAGCCATTGGCTTTTCATACATTTTCTTCATAACAACTTCCCCCTTTTAATATTATATGTCAATAAATGATCATTCTTAACCCCCCAGAATTTAATCCCATTATAATCTTAAATTCTGAATTTTGCAATCATTTGTAGAGAAAAATGATTGTTTTTAGCGTGATTTTCGAATTTTGGTATTTTTTTAAGCCTTGAAGAGCTGTTAGAAGATCAATAACTGTATATTGAAATAGCAGATTACGAAAAAAAGATGCCTTTTACAGATGGTTTATTGCATTAAATGGAAGATTCTAGTATAATATAGTCATGAGAAAAGATGTTGCAGAATGTGCAATATAAGATGAAGATAGAATTTGTATAGTAGGAAAGGGGAAAAGATTATGAAAAGAAGATATGAAAGACCAAGTGCTTATATAGAAGAATTTACACCGAATGAGTATGTGGCGGCTTGTGGAGATAAGAATAAGGTGTATAAGTTTGAATGTAATGCGCCAGAAGGTAAGTTATACTATTATCCGAATGGAAGAGGTCAGAGAGCTAAGAAAATAGGAAGTTATCATCCATGTCAAGCAAAACATGAGGCAAGTACTGACGATGATTTTTATGATGGATTTGTTGATTATATTCGGAATGGACGAGAAGATGAAGGAGAGGCTGTAATTGTTTGGAGAGGGCCTTGGGGTAATAATGGTCATGCAACAAAGAATTTAAATAAGAATGAATGGGATACAAATAAATCATAAAAAATACAAAAAAAGAACCGTACCTATCGGTTCTTTTTTATTACAGGAGAGTGCTCATGGACCTATTTGACACTAACACTACCTTCGAACGCCAACTTTTTGCAAAGGCAGCAAGGAACCGTATTCCGCTTTATGGAGTACTGGAGTTATTGCCTCTCTGCAACTTAAACTGTGACATGTGCTACGTCCATTTATCCAAACAAGAAATGCAGTCCCAAGGAAGATTGCGAAGTTTGGATGAATGGATTTCCCTTGCAAAGCAAATGAAAGATGCAGGGACATTGTTCTTGTTGTTAACGGGTGGAGAGCCTTTATTATTTCCTCAATTTAAAGAATTATACTGTGCATTAAAAGATATGGGTATGATCCTTACGCTCAATACCAATGGGACGTTGATCAATGATGAATGGGCGGAATTTTTTGCGAAGAATAAGCCAAGAAGGATAAATATAACTTTATATGGATCAAAGAATGAGACATACGAGAATCTATGCCATATGAAGGATGGATTTGACAAAACGATCAGAGGGATTGAATTATTAAAAAAATATGAGATTGATGTCAAGATCAATGGAAGTCTTGTGAAGAAGAATTTTCATGACAGGATGGAGATCATAGATATCGGAGAAAAGTATGATATCCCAGTTCGGATCGATACTTATATGTATCCATCCGTGCGTGAGCGGACAACTCCTTTTAATTTTCAGGAGAGATTAAACCCAGAGGATGCTGCAAAGGCAAGGGTTGAAATCTTACACCGGGAAATGGGGGATGAACTTTTTGAGCAATATGCGAAGCAGACCATTTATCTGGCAGAACATACAGAAGAAGGAGATGCCTGTCCTGGGCATATGACATGCCGGGCTGGGCAGAGTTCGTTTGTTATTAATTGGCAAGGTATGATACGTTCATGTGTCGTGTTAGATCAGCCAAGTTATGATGCCTTTGACACAACGGATGATTTTATGACATTGTGGAATAAGATCGTGAAAGAAACAGAAGAGATCAAAACAAGCATGGAATGTAATCAATGTAAATTAAGACATGTATGTAACACATGTGCAGCGGCAGCGATTGCAGAATGTGGAGATTCTGAGGGCGTTTCAAAATATTTATGTGAATATACGAAGGAAACAGTTAATAATTTAAAAGAGTTTTACTAAGAAGCAAAATATGGAGAAAGAAGTTGCATAAAGGACTTCCTTCTCCATATTTTATAGATAATAAGTTATTCAATATTCTCAAGATACTTCTGAACCATTTCATCCTCGTTCAAATCTATATGCTTCAATACAAAATCATACAAAGGCTGCACAACATCCGCACCTTCTTCTAACTCATCTACAATTTGGTCAAAAGATTTATTTTTATGGAGTTTTTTCACGATTAACTTAAGCTTATTTTTGGTTTGTCCTTGTAATCTGCCTTCTAATCGTCCTTCCTGGCGACCTTTTTCCTCTAATGATTAATCTAAATAAACATGTAGTTTTCTTCCAAAGAAAAAAAGTAACCATATATATATACTCTTTTCCATTATATTTTGTAATGTTTTTTCTTTGCCTCTGGAATTAAAAATTTTTCATAAAATAAACTACTCATTGATTCCATCGTCAGTAAATTTCTTGTTTTTTCAATTACATCCTTCAATAATTCGCCATCATCAATCTCTAATATTTCTATATTTCTATATTTCCATTAATAACTTCAAAAATAATTTTCATATTATCACTTCTTGAAGTAGCTTTTTTTGTAGATAATCGCTCATATACAATACTGTATCTTCCTGTAACATCTTTTGATAAAATTAACTTATAACGACATACAACAAGAGAATCAAGAATTTTCACCATAAAATCGCTTTCAATGGATAATTGGATTGTTTAAATAACCTGAATCTGTAAGAATATTCTTTAAAATCTTAACTGAAGTCACTATTCCCGATTTTCCCGATCCATTCATTCCGTAAATTCCTTTGATATTATATCCATTCATATCTGGATTTTTAGAAATTGTTTTTTTATAAAATGATAGTTTCACATCTTCATCTAATGATTTTATCCCTTTAACTGAATAATTAATCAAATATATAAGTTGCACTTTCTGATTACTTCCTTTTCAATTTAGCTTCCGCCACTTCACACCTTTTACTTCCTCTAATAGATAATCTCTCCGTCCATGATCGTAACCAATACTTTCGTATCTAATATTTCTTTTGGCTTAACCTCGAACAGATTTCTATCTAACACGATCACTTCGGCCAGCATTCCTTCTTTTAATATTTCTGCCATTGTAATCCTTTGATCATCTTTCTTGCTTTGATCTGTATCCGTATGCTAACTAAGATTATAGCTGAATTAATGGTGCATTCTTCCTATGATGTGAAAGAATCCTGCAGAATCTATTTACCAGAGGTTAATGCAGCTCTATCAACACAAGAAGATGAAGAAACAGATTATTCTAAATTTTATCTGTTCTGTAAAAAATATTAATTAACCACAAGAGATCAGGATATCTTAAAACTACTCCTTGATGATATGAACAATACAGAGATCAGTGAAACTTTATGTATTTCCGTTGGTACTACAAAAGCTCATATTCATAATATATTTGCAAAAGTTGATATAAAACGTAGACGTGATCTGATGCAGATTTATGAAAAATATACAGCTTCTACTGAAGATGAATAACAATATGTTTTGCATAAAAATAATACCATTCACATTTTTTGTTGAATGGTATTATTTTTATTACTTATGAAGATATTTCTCCTTTGTTGCCATCCCACCCCGGATATGACGTTCCGATTTGTTGATATCAAGCACTTTCCTTGCTTGTCTTGCAAGTGTTTTGTTGATCATCTCTAATCGTTCTGTCACATCCTTATGTACTGTGCTTTTGCTGACTCCAAACTGCTTAGCTGTCTGGCGGACGGTTGCATTGTGCTCGATAATGTAAGTTGCACTTTCAATAACCCGTTCTTCCATGTATTTCTTCAATGGAAAAGCCCCCTGTAAATGTTGTTTTTACAGTTTATGCAGGTTTCTAGAGTTTGATAACGTTAATTATTGGTTGAATATTCGCTAGCGGAAGATAAAAGGAATTTCTTTTTCTATTATTTTGATTTAAAATAGTAGAAAATTCCAATAATGTCCGCCAAAAACCACCCTATCGGCACTGACATCCAGATTCCCTTTAATTCATTTTTCTTCCTTTGCCCCGTAGTTTTGTGCCACGTAGGTTGAAAATGCATTTCCGAAGTCTTGTACTGGCATGTATGCGAAGGAGTCTATTTTCACTGCGGCGGCAAATGCTGCCATAATAACGGTTCCAAAGCTGTTTACTAATCCTTTTATTGATGTTAAAAATGTCATAAGTGTATAAGAAGAACCAACAGCTGCCAATGCATTGGCACCTAGGTATCTTCCGACAACCCAGGTGTCTGCTACATTGTACAGCTGTTGTAATAGATTTCCAAACATTAATGGCAGGGCGAAAAGTAATAAATTGACCGTAATCGGTCCTTTTGTTAAATTTCGCTGCATTTTTATTTCCTATCCTAACTTTAAAATCTAGAAATATACCAGTTGTTCTTTTGGTGGTTCTGATTTTTCAATACGGATCGCTGTCAGGATTGGCATTGTCTTATCGTATGCTTCGTTGTATTCTGAATGAATCTGTGCTGTTAATGTAACCCATTCATTATTGAGAATTCTCTTTAATGTCTTAGATTTTGTATGATTTAATCTACACAGATATCCGATAAATGTCATATCATCTTCACAGCAAGTCATTGCTTTACGTCCAGGGATGATCATTCCTGGAGGCATCTTAGGACTTCTCTGAACCTGAACTCGCATTTCCACTGTCTTTCCTTCATAAACCTGTGGACGTTCCATAGCATCAATATACCAGATTCCATAATCTTCATCTTCGACTTTGATCACTTCTGCGTTTACATCATATGGAAGAAGTTCATCCTGTTCCATTTCTTTTCCATCGGCACGTTCGAACCCTACCTGTGCTCTTGGATTAACTGCTTTGATACTTCTTCGGAAACTTCCCATATTCGTGTTATCATCACAGCGGTTGAAAATGACAAGATCTGCCATCTTAAACATTTCCATAAATAAAGATTTCATGTTCTTTAGATACATATCAGCTGTGGATGCATCAACCGTTACGATCGCCTGATATAATTCAAGATCTGTCTCATCGATCACATCCATCAGATCATCAATGGAATACATTCCATTGTATTCGATCATAACACGATCTGGATAATAATTTCTCTGACATGCTCTGACAAATTCTTTTGTAAAATCTTCTATTTTTTCAATATTGATCACGAAAGAATTTGTCTTCTCCAGCATTTCTTTGTCATATTCGACTTCTCCTTCTTCAAATGTAAGGATCATTGTTTTCTCGCCGTCATTAAAATAATCCTGACTTAATGTTTCTTTGATCAATGTGGATTTTCCACTCTCTAAAAATCCCCATACCAGGTATGCCGGTATTTCGTACATCTTTTTTCCTCCTGTTATTTAAAAGAATAAACCTTCTAATTCATCTTCTTTTAATTTAGATCCAATGACACAGATTCTTCCTGTGTAATCCGCACTTCCTTCACGGATTTCATATTCCCCTGGAACAAGGTCAAACTGAACCCATGATCCGTCTTCTGTCTGTAAGATACCTTTGGATCTTAAGATCATGCCATAACTGTCATCTTTAGATAATTTCTGTAAGATTTCTTCCAGTTCTTCTTTCTTATATTTCTTAGGTGTTTCTTTACCCCAGCTTGTAAATACTTCATCTGCATGATGATGGTGGTGATGATGATCATGATTATGGTCATGTCCGCATCCACATCCGCATTCTTCGTCATGGTCGTGATGATGATGTTCGTGTTCATGTTCATGATCGTGTCCGCATCCGCATTCTTCGTCATGATCATGATGATGATGATGCTCATGTTCGTGTTCATGGTCATGATGTCCACCGCATACAGGGCAGATTTCCTCTTCTTCTAATAATTCTTTGGCCATATCATTTCCGTCTTCCATAACTTTTAAGATCTGTTCTCCTGAAAGTTCATCCCATGGTGTTGTGATGATCGCTGCTTTTTCATTATGTTCACGAAGAAGTGCTACGCTTTCATTTAACTTATCTTCTGCTACATCTCCTGTACGGCTTAAAATGATAGATCCTGCATATTCTACCTGATTATTGTAGAACTCACCAAAGTTTTTGATATACATCTTGCATTTCTTTGCATCTGCAACTGTTACAAAACTGTTTAAGTCTAAATCAACATCTTCTGCAACACCCTGTACCGCTTTGATCACATCAGATAATTTACCAACTCCTGAGGGTTCAATGATGATACGGTCTGGATCATACTGTGTTACAACTTCTTTTAATGCACTTCCAAAGTCTCCAACTAAGGAACAACAGATACATCCTGAATTCATCTCTGTTACTTCGATTCCTGCATCTTTTAAGAATCCACCATCAATACCGATCTCACCAAATTCATTCTCGATCAGTACGACTTTCTCTCCTTTTAATGCTTCTTTTAATAATTTCTGGATCAGTGTTGTTTTACCTGCTCCTAAAAATCCTGATATAATATCAATCTTTGCCATTTTATATTACCTTCCTTTTGTATTAGTTCGTTCCGTAAGTTCCCTATTATCTTAAGTTCTTATTAGTTAAAGTACTTACACTCAGTATGTTACTTGCCACCTTAAGTTTTCAGGTACCATGTAAAATACCCCATATAAAGCTATTTTACTACTTCCATCAAATTTGTCAAAACATTCTTTCCGGAGTATAATAAAAACAATTAAAATAGAAGGAGTTATAACACTTATGAGAAAATATTACCCAAATTACTCCATTGGAACCGACGCATATTCCGACATCCCTATGGTATGTGAAAAATACGGAACAAAAGCTGTGATCATCGGTGGAAAGCGTGCTTTAGCCGCTGCCGCTGATCTGATCAAAGAGGCCGTCAAAGACAGCAAGATTACGATTACAGGCGTCTTCGAATATGGTGGTGAAGCAAGCCGTGAGCATATTGATGAATTAAATTCTCATCAAGAAGTCGTTGATGCTGATATGATCTTTGCCTGTGGTGGTGGAAAAGCGATTGATACTTGTAAAGTATTAGCGCAGGAAAGTAAACGCCCATTCTTTACATTTCCAACGATTGCTTCTACTTGTGCTTCCTGCACATCCCTTGGTATCATCTATCACCCAGATGGTTCCCTTCGTGAATATTCTTTTCAGGAAAAACCTTCTGAATGGATCTTTATCAATACACAAGTAATTGCCAATGCGCCTGTAAAATATCTGTGGGCTGGAATTGGTGATACAATGGCGAAATTTTATGAATGTACGACAAGTGCACGTGGTGATGGTGATGAATTAGACCACAGTACTTCTATGGGAGTACAGATCAGTAACCTGTGTGCAAAGCCATTAGTAAAATATGGTGTAGAAGCTTTGGAAGAATGTAAAAATCACAGACCAGGAAAAGCTTTAGAAGAAGTTATTCTTGGAATTATTGTTTCTACTGGCTTTGTATCAAACCTTGTAGGTATTGATCTAAATACGGGCCTTGCACATGCATGCTATAATGGATTTACCGTTTGCAGATCTACCGAAGAACATGGACATCTGCATGGCGAGATCGTTGCTTATTGTATCCTGATTTTATTAAAGGTCGATCATCAGGAAGATGAATTTAAAAAGATCTATGAATTTTCTAAAAATATGGGATTCCCTGTAAAGCTTGCAGATATTCATGCAACGCTTGATGATATGGATGCTGTGATCACAAAGGCTTTGTCTGGAATTGATGTTCGTAAATGGCCTTATGAAGTAACTCCTGATATGATCCTTGATGCTGTAAAAAAAATTGAAGAAGTTTCTTTCTAAAAAATTTAATGCCTGCTCACTGTTTGTGAACAGGCACTATTAAAATTATTTTACAGTTACTTTTATCATTCTTCTATAAATTTTTTAAAGGGCTTTGGTGTCATAAATGTTCCACTAGCAGTTGCCATGAGCTCTTGTTCTACATATGCTTTTCCAACAAAATTCATGATCGTTTTACCAGCAGACACTGCTTCTGCCTCAATTCTTACAATTGCTCCTGTTGGAATTCCTTTTAAAAATGTTGTAGACAGTTGTACAGTCGGTGCTACACTATAATCTCCTAAACCTGCGGTTAATGTTCCAAATGTAATATCAAACATTCCTACAATTGATCCACCAAACATAATACCAAATGCATTTTCATGAAATTTTGTTGCCTCATAGGTCATTGTAAGACTTTTCGTATCATAATCAAATCCCTCGATCTTTCCTTTTAGTTCCTTAAACACTCCATGTGCATTTATCTTTTCTAATTCATTCATTCGTTTTCTGATCTGCTTTTCAAAATTTTCTTTACTCATCTTATTTTTCTCCTGTATCGTACTTTATATTTTGTATATAAACGATATATATGTTTCATTTTCTGTCTGACATTTTATCATATTTTATCCTCTTGATGTATAGAAATTACGATATTCGGTATCCTATAAGAAAAAGGAGTTTTAATTATGGACAATGAAAATTTATTAAACAGTATTTATCAAAACATTGCAATGGTTTTAGAAACAATCCCAGAAATTCGTAAGATCACAACAGATTGTGATTTTAAAGCTCTGATCGTTGGGCAGGAGGAATCATATCAAAATTTATCAGACTCTGTAAAAGACGCTATTACTTCAAATGGAGATTCTACTGAAGAATTAAATGATCTATTAAAAACCTATTCTGAATGGATGACAAAATTAAAAGCCATGAGTGATAAAAATGTCAGCCATCTTGCTGAAATGTGCATTCAGGGATATACGATGGGAATGGTGAAGGCAATCCAAAAAAGTCATCTCTACTGTGACGCTTCAAAAGAAGCAAAACACTTTGGTGAGAAGCTTATTTCCCTTCATGAAAAAAGTATCAATGATTTAAAAAAATATTTGTAATCGTCAAATCATTGTGCTATGATTAATTTTGTTATTGATAGATTTTAATGTTCACGACCGATACGGATGCATTTATTTATTTCTATGAATGCATAAAACAAGTAATGGTTCGTGGACTTTTTCTTTTTTATAAAGAATTTTTATTAAAATGGCTGTCATTAACAGTTACATGTATTTTTTATTAATAAGAAAGTAGAGGTACCCAGATGAGTAATGGTACAGTAAAATGGTTTAATGCAGAAAAAGGTTATGGATTTATTTCACAGGAATCTGGAGATGATGTGTTTGTACATTTTTCTGCAATCCAGGGTGAAGGATTTAAGACTTTAGAAGAAGGACAGCAGGTAAGCTTTGATATTGAAGAAGGACCACGCGGAAAACAGGCATGTAATGTTGTGAAACTTTAATTTGCTGGTTTGATGACGGAAGTTATTGGTGGAATATTATAAAAAGGGTTATCTGTCTGCGACGCGCTCTCGCTCGACTCACACGCAGCTGTACTAAGCTCCTGAATGGTCTAACGACCATCCACTCGCTAAGTGCAGGCGTGTTACTACGGTCTCAGACAGATAACCCTTTTTATAATATTCAAATAATTTACGTAATCGAAACCACTAGTGGGTGTGTATGGAAAATGTTACTGGCTTTAAACTGGGGTTTTCTCAGACAGAAGATATATATGAAGTTAGAATGTATTTCAAACATCTCATCAAATCGGTGTTCATAAGTCTCTTTAATCTTCCGTTAACGAATACAAAACTTATCAGCCAATACCCTATAACATACACTCTGTATAGTGATTTCGATAGACTTCAGTTTTATGTGACAGAAATTAACGATCATTGATTGGTGTATATTCTTTCCGTGGTGCCACAGCCTTATAAGCTGGACGAATAATACGATTACCATTCGTCAATTCTTCCATTCGATGTGCAGACCATCCAACGATACGTGCGATTGCAAATAATGGTGTATATAACTGATGTGGTAATCCTAACATGCTGTAGATAAATCCACTATAGAAGTCGATGTTTGCACTGACTCCTTTGTAGATCTTTCTCTTCTCGCCGATGACCTGTTTTGCGAGACGTTCTACAGTTGTATATAAATGATATTCTTCTTCTCTTCCTTTTTCTTCTGAAAGCTGTTTTACAAAGCGTGATAAAATCTTGGAACGTGGGTCAGACAGTGAGTAAACTGCGTGTCCCATACCATAGATCAATCCTGCTTTATCAAATGCTTCTCTATTCAGCAGTTTTAACAAATACTCACGAATTTCATCTTCATTTGACCAATCTTTTACATTAGCTTTCAGGTCGTCAAACATCTGTACAACTTTGATGTTTGCACCACCATGTTTTGGTCCTTTTAATGAGCAAAGAGCCGCTGCGATCGCTGAGTATGTATCGGTTCCTGATGATGATACAACGTGTGTTGTAAATGTAGAGTTGTTACCTCCACCATGCTCTGCGTGAAGTACTAACGCCATATCTAATAATTTTGCTTCCAGTTTTGTGTATTTGCTGTCTGGTCTTAATAAATGCAGGATATTCTCTGCTGTAGACAATTCTGGGGCTGGAAGATGGATGAATAAACTTTCTCCTCTTTCATAATGATTATATGCCTGATATGCGTACACAGAAAGTACTGGGAATAGTGCGATCAACTGGATGCACTGGCGCAGTACATTTGGCAGTGAGATATCGCTTGCATTATCATCATATGAAAATAGTGTTAAGACACTTCGTGCTAATGTATTCATCATGTCACGGCTTGGTGCTTTCATG
>ERZ857750.2291-NODE-2291-length-18691-cov-7.803445_pt1 | contig 18691 bp, 12 predicted proteins | sample MGYA00519915_ERZ857750 | MGnify/ENA primary metagenome ERZ857750 (study PRJEB31778, sample SAMEA3449358) | human gut metagenome | biome: human gut; feature: human-associated habitat; material: faeces | place: United Kingdom | collected 2010/2012 ... | reverse complement strand
TCAAATAAATGAACAGTAAAGCCCTTGTCCTCAGCAATCTGCTGCACCAGTTCCTTTAGGTATTCCTCAATTCCTGAGTTTAATATCTTCCGTCGGTATTTCACTGACCATACCATATGGTAGTTGATATTACACACGCAAGTTCTATAATGTATTAGATTTTCTTTCATACATATAGTATAGCATAATGCACGGAAATGTGCAATACAAAGTCGAACATATTTTCGTTTGGTTCTATGCCGGTTACGGTATTAATGTCACTGGAGTCAATAGCAGGGAGATTATTATATTATTTTCAATATGCAGACATGCACACTCCTGCACTTTCATCTCGGTAATTGAATTGCCGAGGATTCCCGCTTATTGTCCTAAAATCTCTTCGTAAAGCCAAGTATGCTTCTCTTTTTCTGTTTTTTTTGCATTGCAGTAATAACAGTAATATTCTGCCTGGTGATAGGTATCATCAAGTTTTGTGTAATCTGCAGAATAAGACCAGTTATGGTAACAATCCTCAGCATTAACATTTGTTGGTACTGCTGCCACTAACATTCCGGCTATCATAAATCCAATCCATTGTTTTTTCATAACCCTTCTTCTCCTTATCAAATATTCTCACCGGTTTTCTGTTAAATTTAAGTTTATCAGACAATCCCTGTCTTGTAAAGTTACAGCATCACACCGCTTCTATCTGTTATAGCATCACACCTGCCTGCTTCCTGTCTCATAATTATCAATCAGTAGCATATTCAGTTTTTTCCACCTCTGCAGCTCCGTTTTGGTAAAGAGCAGATGCTTCCGCAGTTCTTCATTCAATTCCTGTTTTTCCAGTGCCACCAGGCATTTGAATGCACATGGCATCAGATCTGCACTGGAGATACCGCAAAGCAGCCCATCGGTATGTGTTCGAAACTCCAGCGGATTGAAAATATAAAGCAGATCTTCTTCCAGCGGATTGTACTGATTGACAAAGGAAAATCGGATCAGCATATCACTGTACAAAACGCTTCCATTATAATAACTCTCACTGCTTCTTCCATTCCCGGATACGGAACAGATAGAAAGCGTCGCACGGTAACTGCCATTCTCTTCTTTTTCGTGGATATTGATTACACCATCTTTCATACGGTTATAGCGGCCGTCATAAAAATAAAAATATAACATCTTTGCCTGGAAAAACGGACTTTTCCGGGCCGCGTATGCAGAAGAGTGATCTGCTTCTGCCTGCAGCCGTCCTATGTCTGTCAGCTGCGGGACAGACACCTGCAAAACCTGACTGATTTCGTATAAAGTTTCAATATCCATTGAGATATCACCATTTTCGTATTTGCAGATCGTGGCACGGCTTTTATGGATTGCATCTGCCAGCTGCTGCAGTGTCAGATTTGCTGCTTTTCGGTATTTTCGGATCATTTTTCCGACGTGTATATTTATGCTGCTCATTTCCTTTTCCTTTCATTGCCTGATTTTTTAAAAAAGACCCCCGATATGCTTATGGAATTTTATCCGATTTCGGTTTCTGTATCTGTACCATTGTTTCGTAAAAATATATATTTTGGATCTGTTTTATACACTTCTCCCTATTATATCTGTTTTTACTTCAAATTGTAATATGTAAAGAAACTTTTTCTTTAAAAATTTCTTTACAGGAAATTCTGTGTGTTTGATTTTGCCGACATATTTTCTTAAAATAATACAGAAAAATCTGACACAAACATCCTGCTGATTACAGAAGTGTGCGGAAAAATATGTCATGTGCTGCAAGTCTCACGTGCGTTCGGCTTGAATGTAAAGCGGACATTCACAATCCGCTTAGTGCTCTGCACACTTGAAGCGGGGGAATGCTTCTCTGCGTTCAAACAAAAAAGTAAAACGAGGTAAAGAATGAAATGAAAGAAAAAAAGAGTAACTTCAGTGGTTCGATCGGATTCGTCCTCGCCGCTGCCGGCAGTGCTGTCGGTGTGGGGAATATCTGGCGTTTTCCCTATCTATGTGCAAAGGATGGCGGCGGTCTGTTTCTGATCGTTTATCTTGCACTGGTGCTGTCTTTTGGATTTGTATTGCTGACCACTGACATCGCCATCGGCCGCCACACAAAACAAAATGCATTGAAAGCCTTCGGAACTTTGAATTCAAAATGGAAATTTCTCGGATACCTGACTTTTCTTGTTCCGGCATTGATCATGACTTACTATTCCGTTATTGGTGGATGGATCACCAAATATTTCTGCACGTATCTTGTCTCAGATGGTTCGATACTGTCACAGGACAGCTATTTTACATCCTTTATCACTTCCAAGGTTTCGCCGATCGTATTCATGCTGCTTTTTCTGGCTTTAACTGCCTGGGTTGTATACCGTGGTGTGGAAAAGGGAATCGAAAAATTTTCACGTTTCATTATGCCTGGACTGATCCTGCTGATCCTTGGCATTGCAATTTTTTCTCTGACGCTTTCGTATACCGATGCAAATGGAACGGTTCGCACCGGACTTCAGGGACTTAAAGTTTATTTATATCCGGATTTCAGTTCGCTGACCGTGAAAGGTTTTCTTGGTGTGCTTCTTGATGCAATGAGCCAGTTATTTTTCTCCCTGAGTGTTTCGATGGGAATCATGGTTACTTATGGCTCCTATGTGAAAGATGATGTCGATCTGAATAAATCAATCAATCAGATTGAAATTTTTGATACCGGCGTGGCATTTCTTGCAGGAATGATGATCATACCGGCTGTGTTTGTATTTCTTGGAACAGACGGAATGGCTTCCGGCCCGAGCCTGATCTTTATTTCGCTGCCAAAAGTATTCGCATCCATGGGTGCGATCGGCAGAATCATTGCCATTGCCTTCTTCCTGATGATGGGCTTTGCTGCCCTGACTTCCTGTGTATCGGTTATGGAAACTCTGGTCGCAAACTGCATGGAAATTTTCCATAAGTCACGCCAGAAAATGTGTGCTGTCATCGGAATTTATTCTCTTGTTACCGCAGTGCTGATCTGCCTCGGCTACAATATACTTTATTTTGAAGTAAAACTTCCAAACGGAACCGTCGCACAGCTTCTGGATATCATGGATTACATAAGCAACAGCTTCCTGATGCCGTTCATCTCACTGCTGACCAGTATTCTGATCGGCTGGGTTGTAGGGCCTAAGCTGATCATTGATGAAGTAGAACGAAATGGCGAACATTTCAGACGTGCAAAATTGTATTGTTTTATGATCCGCTATGCTGTACCGGTTGTGATGCTGATCCTGTTTCTTGTTTCAACCGGCATCGTATAAGATTCAAGAATGCTTCGGATAATTTATTTCAGATGCAGAATATCCCACAGAAAAATCTGTGGGATATTTCGTATTTATATAGGAATGATGAAAAGAGATTTGTATTATTTTTTGATGGTTACTTTTTTTGCAGTACTCCATGCAGTACAGATCTGTTTGCCATTGGAGTCTTTACTGAAAGCCCTTACTCTTACATAATAGGTTTTTCCTTTTTTCAGTCTTTTGATTGTTATGCTGTTCTTTTTGATTTTTACATTTTTCGCACTCTTCATGGATTTTTTCAGGGAATACTGCACCTGATATCCTTCTGCACCAGCTACTTTTTTAACGGTAACGATTGCTTTTCCGGCTTTTTTACTCTTTACAGATTTCACGGCTGCTTTCTTTGCTGCCATTTTTGCTGCCTGAAGATCTTTCTTTGCTGCTTCTACTTCTGCTTTTGCTTTTGCAATCTCTGCATCTTTTGCTGCATTCTGTTTCTGCAGTTCTTCCAGATTTTTCTTTGCTTCTTCAAGATCCTTCTTTGCCTGATCCAGATTTTCTTTTAAAGTACGTTCTGTTGTGATCTCTGATTTATTTACTGTCTGATAATTTGTCAGATCACCGCAAAGTGCTGTGTAAGATCTTGTTGTTGTGCCGTAAATTCTTGCCATATCTCTTGACTGCATAATGACTTTCAGGTTGTTGATCGCACTCTTCTGCACATCACCAAGGCAAATATTGTTGTTTTCTTTGTAAGTACCTTTATAAACAATGGTTTTTCCATCTTCGCTTACAGATGCCACATCTGTCGTAACCGGTGTTTTATAGTTTCCTGTTCCAGCCCAGACATTTGCCTGATACTCTCTGTAAATTTCCTGTCCGTTTACCAGAATCTTTCCATCCTCACCTACACTTGCTGTGTAGTCATCTCCCAGTTTTGCTTCCGCTGTCTGTGTTCCATCCGCTGAAACTTCAAAATCGCCCCATGCTGCTGATTTATAACTGAACATATACATCAGTTCATCTTTCAAACCAATCTGTCCGTTTGCTTCAAAGGTCGGTTTTACATCTTCTGCACCTATGATAATTTCGTTTGCTTTGGATGCTCCGCCCGGCATGATCAGGTCATTTCCTGCATGCATGGATGTGGATGGGTGAGATACACCGCCGTTCCAGTCGGTCATGATCAGACCTTCAAATCCCCATTCACCGCGTGCAATATTGGTATTCATATCATAAGAGTCTGCCGCCGGAACGCCATTGATCTGGTTGTAGGATGTCATGATGGACATTGGTTTGGATTCTTTTACTGCAATTTCAAAACCTTTCAGGTAGATTTCTCTCAGTGCTCTTTCGCTTACAATGGAATCCGTTCCGGAACGGTCTGTTTCCTGATTATTTGCTGAGAAATGTTTCAGGCATGCCCCTACACCCGGCTCTTCCTGCACACCAAGTGTGATTGCAGATGCCATCGTACCGGAAATGACCGGATCTTCTGAGAAATACTCAAAGTTACGTCCGCAAAGAGGATCTCTGTGGATATTCAGGGACGGTCCAAGAAGAATTGTAATATTCATCTCTTCCAGTTCTTTTCCAAATGCTTCACCAATACGTTTCAGCAGATCCGTATCCCAGCTCTGTGCCAGAACAAAATCTACCGGCCATGCGGTACAGTACTGATAGTAAGTTGCTGTTTCTCCTGTTTCTACATTTTTTGCCTCGTATTTCTGTTTTACACGGATACCACCAGGGCCATCTGCTAAAACGATACTCGGAATACCATACTGATCATAAGTCAGCGTTTCTCCTGCTGCTCCCGGTACGGTTGCTGAGTTGGAGCCAACGATCGGAGTATTTTCATTTGCTACTCCCCAGCCGCTTCCACAGTTCAGCTTTGCCAGTTCTTCCAGACTCATCTGTGCCACAAATTCGCCCATGGTTACTTTGTTATCCACAACATCTTTTAAAGTAGCACCTTTTTTGTCTGTAACAACTTCTACTTTTTCGTAATCCTGAACTGCCTTATAGTCTGGATCTGTTGTGTAAGTAGTAACTTTTTCATCTTTATATTCAGAAACATTATTTTCTGTTTTTACTTTGGATGCATCCAGTGTAAATACCGGGGCTTCTGCCATTTCCTGCTGCTCTGTCGCATAAGTATATGGTGTTTTTCCTGCCTTGCTCCACTCGGTCAGATTTTCGCTTTCCGGAACTTCCATCTGATTGGACAGAACTTCTGTCACTGCACTCTGATTCAGTTTGATCGCTGCCGCTACTTTTGTATTTCTGGAAGAATCACCAACACGCACATAGTAGGTTCCCGGGTCAAGTATGTAAGATTCCTTTTCTTCACTATAATAAGCCATCTCATCGGTATCATAAGTCAGTGTCAGTACCTGACTTTCACCCGGTGCCAGTTCATCGGTCTTTCCATAGGCAGCCAGCTGCTGATATTCTTTTTCTGCATCTTTTGAGTCTGGTGCGGAGAAATAAACCTGTACTACTTCTTTTCCACTGTAAGTTTTTCCAGTGTTTGTAACTTCTGCTTTTACCGTCACCTTATCTTCATTTACCGATACATTCTTTACATTGATATCAAAATTTGTATAGGAAAGACCATAACCAAATTCATATGCCGGCTTGATGCCAAAGGTATCAAAATAGCGGTATCCTACATAAATTCCTTCCTTGTACCATTCCTTCATACTCTCACCGTCTGCTTTTGCGAACGTGGCAGATGCAGGATAGTCTGAATACTTTTCTGCCCAGGTATCTGTCAGTTTTCCGGAAGGTGTGACAGCTCCGGTTACTACATCAAGCAGTGCATTTCCGCCTTCCTGACCGCCCTGTCCCATCAGAAGCAGAGAATCCAGACCTTCTGTTTCCTCGAAGAATTTCGTGTCAATGACACCGCCTACATTCAGTACAACAATAGTATTTTCAAAAGTAGAGGCTACCTTTTTCAGATTTTCTTTTTCTACATCGCTTAACTCATAGTCACCTAATTCATATTCTACCTGATTTACTGTAACCTTTTTGGTCATTCCACGGTCGGCACCTTCACCGGCATTTCTTGAGATTACATAAACAGCAGTGTTGGTATCTTTTGCAGAAGCTGCCAGTTCTTCGTCCGTGAAGGTAAGTTCCGGATAAGCAAAGGTTGCCATCGGATTGCTTGCTGCTTTTGCATTTTCTACATCGTATCCTTCTGCATATTTTTCAAGAATACTTGCCGTCGTGATATCGTAACCTGCTTTTTTGAAAGAATTATAAATGTTAATATTATATCTCTCACTCTGGTTTACATTCACATCACCGCCACCGGAAAGTCCGCCGTTAAACGGATCACCGGAACCGGTACCACCTCGGACGGTACGTACAGCTCCGCCTCCGAACAATGCCAGCTTCTTTGTCTTAATCGGAAGAGAATTATTCTTGTTTTCCAGAAGAACCATTCCCTGTGCAGCTGCTTCTCTTGCCAGTGCTGCATTTGCTTTTTCTCTTGCTGTCACTTCATTGGAAGTAGTTGCCGCAAAAGATACCGGGCATGCCGTTGCCGCCAGACTGACAGCAACAGCGGCACTCAAAATACTTCTTGTTGCTTTTTTCATGTTTTGTTTTTCCTCCTTTTTCTGGAAACACCTTATTTATCCGGTGCTCTGTTTGTGCTCTCAGTATAGGAAAAACAATATGTTTTTTAAAGAAGCAGTTTTTGATTTTACGCTTCATTTTTTGATATCAGCTCTTTATACTGCGATGGAGTAATGCCTTCATAGCGTTTAAAGGCTCTTGTAAACGCCTGTGCATCGGTATAACCTACGTCAAGTGCTATATTTTTGATGCGTACATCATTTTTTAACATATCCTTTGCATGTTCCAGCCTTACTTTATGAATGTACTCCAGTACGCCATAATCTCGGAAGTTTTTAAAGCTGCGGCTTACGTGTGGTACACTGATGCCAAATTCCTGTGCCAGACTGGTCACGTTCATATTGCAGTCCTGATAATGCCCCTGAATATATTCCTGCATTTCTTCCATCCACTCCGGTTCTCGTTCTGCAGATTTATTCTGTCTGTACTGAATGATCGCCTCAAAAATTGCCCTGCTTTCTGACAGCAGCTCATGGATCGACTGGATACGAAACAGACGCTCTTCATAATTCAGTGACTGATAATAAGCTTTGTCTTCTTCATTTGCACTGATATCAAGTGTCGTGATCAGGGTTCCGATCAAACCATACATGCGATAGCGATTAATCCTCAGCTCTTTCTGATTTCTGGAAAATGCACTCTGGTAAATCTGGTTAAGCTCCCGGTATGCTCCTTCAAAATCTTCACTCTCCAGGCAATTCAGAAGTCTTCTGCTGCCTGTCATGTAAACCGAGGAATGACTGTCTTCATCCGCATCCATCATCTCACCATATACATAGACTCCGGCAGGTGCACTCGTACTCCAGAACTCCAGATACTGCATACTCTCTTCCAGAAGATGATACGCTTCTTTCATCTTTTTATAGTCACTCTGACATTCTCCGATCATGATACAGGCAGAAATATGAAACGTCCGGCTGTAAAACTGTTCTACCGTCTTTAACAGACTGCGGATTTCTTTTTCATCATGTTCCGGTTCTGAAAGATTGACAACTGCCACAAAATCTTTTTCCGGCTGCAAAAGGATTCCTGGATATTTTTCAAAAATCTGCTCTTTCAAAATATTTTCAAGCACGAAATGCTCCAGCTCTTCCGGTTTCTCCTTTTTTTCCTGATCTCTGAAAACTGCATCACCATTTTCATCAAAAGCAAACTGGATCATTATATACTTTTCTTGATCTGACAGTTTATTCAGACTTGCATATGGAAAATTTTTGACCGCACCTGTCAGATATTTTTCCAATTCCCTGCATTCCCGGGTCTCTTCTTTCCTTTTAACTTTTTTCGAAAGTTTTTTGTTATCACTGATCAGATTTCCCACCGGGACATAAGTTTTTTTTGAAAAATACCAGGAACCGATAACCGCCACGCTGATCAGCATAAGAAGTTCTGCCGTTAGAATCATTGCAAAACGTCTCAGTTCTCCATAAAACAAGGTATTCGGAACATACATATCGCAGTTCCATTGAAACATACTCATCTGTTTTTCTACTTTTATGTATCCGTTTTTCTGATTTTCTTCCAATTTTCTGCTGTAAATAACATTTTCTTTTTCCGGCGTTTCAATATAAATACAGTTTTCTGCTCCTGGATCGCCGATCAGACGGCTTCCGCTGTACTCTGCGAAAATAACGGCAATGCGATTATTCTGCGTGTCATTGACCGGACGGAAAAACCAGATTTGATTATCTGATAAAACCTGATAAGATTTTTGATTTTCTTCTGTCATCCAACAATAAAAATCCTGTGCAGTGATACCATACTGTCGGCAGAAAAAGCTGATATCCTCTTTTCCTTCCCGACGCTGCGAATTGGAAGAAAGAATGGAATCGCTCTTCAGAAAATAGATATGCAGATTCTGACAGAGATTGTTCTGTACATTCAATTCTGACATTGTATTTTTCAGTTTCATGGAATCTAAAATCTGCTGTGGTGAAAAATTTCCTTCTATCAATGCAATATCATCCAGACCACCACTGACGGCAAGCGTATCACACAACTGATATGACAGCCGAATATTATTTTCAATCTTCCCCACAACTTCTCTCATACGCAATGCAGCTGAATTTCGTATTTCTTTCTGCACATAAAAAATCGAACTGCTGTAACCGATGATCGTAACTGTGAGCATTGCCAGGCATAATACCAGATAAGAAATCAAAATAGAACGAAAAGTAAGTGATTTTCCTGTTTTCATAAGTTTTTATCTCCTGCTCTTTACAAAAAGATTTCTTTTCATTTCTTTTAATATAATGTCTGTCTTTTTGTTTTGCAAGGAAATTTATGATTCTTTCTTTTTTGCTGATGATTTTTTTCCTGAGTATTTACTTTTTACTTCCAACACAGTAAACTAAAAATAAAGCTTATGATCTGGAGGAAATTATGAAACACAAGTATAGGAATTACTATTTCCCGGTACTGATCTGTATTGTTTTCTGTCTGTGCATTTTTCTTGTCCGACACGCTTTTTCTGTCAGGACACAAACAAATGCTTCTCTTCCGGTTACAGAAGTCAGACAGAGTTTTTCTTTTTTGAATACCATTGATTCTGAACTTTCAGAGCTGTGCAACGGAGATCTGAATAATACTGTCTTTTTCCAGGAACTGGAAAACAGAACGAACATCCATATTGACTGGATCACTTCTTTATCCAATCTGCAGATTCAAAACCGTTTTGAGCAAAACAGCGATTCCGTACCGGATTTGATCGGTGCCGGAAATTTTTCATCCATCTCTGGAAATATTTCTGCGGATGATGCGATCGCTCAGGGGGACATCTGTGATCTGACGGAACTGGTTCCAAAATATGCACCGAATTACTATAAGATCATTCAGCAAAAGGACATAAAAGATATCGCCTACACGGATTCCGGTCGAATTGCAGCTGTTTATTCTATAAAACAAAACTCGCAAAAACCATGGTGTGGTCTTCAGATTCGAAAAGACTGGCTGGATGAACTGGGGCTTGAGATTCCTGTCACTTATGATGACTGGGAAACGGTTCTCACTGCATTTAAAGAAAGGAAAGGAGCCACAGCCCCATTGTGGATTTCATACAATGCTTATGCACAGGATGAAAGTCTGAATGCCGGTTTTGGAGTCAGTTATGATTTTTTTCAAATGGACGGCAAGGTCTTTTATGGACCTGCCAGGCAGGGATGGAAGGATTATCTCACTTTAATGAACCGTTGGTATCAGAAAGGTCTGATAGATGTTGATTATATGACAGGCAACTCGACTTATGCAGACAGTAAAATGATCGCCAGCGGCACTTCCGGTGCATGGTTTGGTATGTATACCATGCCTTCTGATCTTTCTGCAAAAGATCAGAATATTAAGGTTATTGCTGTTTCTCCGCCCAAATTAAACGAACATGATACGCTGCACATACAGAAAAAATACAGCATCAGTGATAATATGTTTTACATCTCTTCCGAATGCGAACATCCTGAAATTGTTCTGAAGTGGATTGACTATTTATTTTCTGATGAAGGTTCCCGCTTTGCAAGCTACGGAATAGAAGGTAAAACCTATACCCTTGATAAAGATCAGAATCCTGTTTTCACCGATCTGATCTTGCATAATTCTGATGGACTGACTTTTTATCAGGCATTGAAAAACTATACGCTGGCTCCCGGCCTGCCTTCTGCTTATATTGACTGGAAACGGGAACTTCAGTGTGTGCCTCCTTCCAGTGCTGTTATGTGCGATGTATGGGCTTCCACGGATACTTCATATATGCTTCCGGTCAGTCTGAGTTTTACATCTGAAGAACGTACCAGACTGTCTCAAATAATGGCGAACGTCAATTCCTGTATGTATGAATACACAACTGCTTTCATTACCGGGATCAAATCTTTTGATAATTACGAAGAATATCTGAACACCCTGAAAAAAAACAAGATCGATGAAGCTGTTCAAATATATCAGAATGCTTATGATCGCTATCTTGCAAAACATTCTTCCTGATCCTGCAAGAAACACTTGCACACATCATACACAGGTGTTAGAATTTATTAGCGATTCGCATAAACGCAGGATGAATCTATATGCGAAACCAACATAAACCAGGGGGAGCTGACGGAAGTCGGCTGAGAGGAAACGTGTTCCCGTTTCGACCCATTACCTGATTTGGATAATGCCAACGGAGGAAAAAGAGATGAGAAATTACACAACTCAGATGGATGCAGCCCGCAAGGGAATTGTAACACCGGAAATCGAAACCGTAGCAAAAAAAGAGAACATGGATGTTGATAAGTTAATGAAACTTGTCGCTGAAGGCAAGGTCGCAATCTGTGCCAACAAAAACCATAAATGCTTAAGTGCAGAGGGTGTCGGCAGTATGCTGCGTACCAAGATCAATGTCAACCTCGGCGTATCTCGTGACTGCAAGGATTATGATATCGAAATGCAGAAGGTTATGAGTGCCGTTGACCTCGGTGCGGAAGCGATCATGGATCTTTCCAGTCACGGCAACACACAGCCATTCCGTCAGAAACTGACAAGTGAATGTCCGGTTATGATCGGTACGGTTCCTGTTTATGACAGCGTGATCCATTACCAGAGAGATCTGGCTACACTGACTGCAAAGGATTTTATCGATGTTATCCGTATGCATGCAGAAGACGGTGTAGACTTTGTAACGCTGCACTGCGGTATTACACGCAAAACCATCGAACAGATCAAAAAGCACAAACGTAAAATGAATATCGTAAGCCGTGGAGGAAGCCTCGTATTTGCATGGATGTCTATGACCGGCGAAGAGAATCCATTCTATGAATATTATGATGAAATCCTGGATATCTGTGAAGAATATGACGTGACCATTTCTCTTGGCGATGCATGCCGTCCTGGATGCCTTGCCGATGCAACCGATGTATGTCAGATTGAAGAACTGGTTCGTCTCGGAGAACTGACAAAACGTGCATGGGATCACAATGTACAGGTTATGGTAGAAGGTCCTGGCCATGTGCCGCTGGATCAGGTTGCCGCCAACATGAAGGTACAGCAGAGTATCTGCATGGGTGCTCCTTTTTATGTACTTGGTCCTCTTGTAACCGACATTGCTCCGGGATATGACCATATCACTGCAGCGATCGGAGGTGCAGTTGCCGCTATGAACGGTGCTGCTTTCCTTTGCTATGTTACACCGGCTGAACACCTGGCTCTGCCGAATGTGGAGGATACCAAGCAGGGTATCATCGCTTCCAAGATCGCAGCTCACGCAGCGGATATTGCGAAGGGTATTCCGGGAGCAAGAGACATCGATGACCGCATGGCTGCTGCCCGCCAGAAACTGGACTGGGATGCACAGTATGCATGTGCCCTTGACCCGGAAACTGCAAAAGCGATCCGCGACAGCAGAAGCCCGGAAGATGACCACAGCGATACTTGCAGTATGTGCGGTAAATTCTGTGCCGTAAGAAGCATGAACAAAGCACTTGCCGGAGAATACATTGATATTCTTTAAGACAGAAAATGCCCGGGTCAAAAGACCTTTTGAAACAAGAATGCCTCTGGCATTCTTGTTGCTCGCCGCCTACAGAGGCGGGAGTCACCTCACATCTGATGTATAACACAAAAGCGAATCTCGGATATTGTATCCTTGATTCGCTTTTTATTGCTTTTTATTGCTTTTTATTTGTTATTTTATTTATTCTTCCGGTGCTTCAAAGCTGTGATCTACGGTGATCACACAGGTCGCACCATTTTCCATTTCTGAGATCAGCTGCATCAGCTGATGCAATACACGGTCGGTATCTTTCTGTGTATATTCTGCCGGGACAAGAAGATCAAAGATCAGATTGACCGGCGTTGTTTTCACCAGTCGGAAATCGTGAAAACTCAGTTTGCTGTCTAACGCTTTGATGATATGTTCCGTCTTTTCTTTTAACCGAAGTACTTCCGCATCGTGCAGCTCGACCGGATCCATATGGATCACCAGAGTGATATTCAGCTCTTTTCCGACTTCCCGCTCAATACGGTCAATGATTGCATGGGATACTTCAATATTCACATCGTTCGGCACCTCTGCATGAATGGTTGCCATTCCCTGATTTGGTCCGTAATTATGCACGATCAGATCATGCGTTCCGATAATACCATCATAGGATTCTACCATCTGTGAAATTTTCTGATACAATTCTGCCGGAACCCTCTGTCCGATCAGCGGCTCCAGTGTGTCTTTTGCAATTGAAAATCCGGACCAGATGACAAGCAATGATACGATCAGTCCTGCGATCGCATCAATATTTACGTTTGCAACATAACAGATCAAAATAGAAACAACGGTCGCACTTGTCGTAATGACATCTCCGAGGGAATCTGCCGCAGTTGCCAGCATGACTTTTGAATCTATTTTTTTACCAAGTTTTCTATTGAATGCTGCCATCCACAATTTCACGAGGATTGACAGGATCAGGATCAGAAACGGCACCAGGTCAAACGTGATATCTTCCGGATGCATCAGCTTGCCTGCTGACGTTTTGAAAAAAGTAAATCCAACCTCAATGACCAGAAACGATACGATCAGTGCTGCAATGTATTCAATTCTTCCATGACCGAACGGATGCTCCGCATCTGCCGGTTTCCCTGCCATTTTTACCCCGATAAAACTGATGATTGATGATGCCGCATCGGATAAGTTATTAAACGCATCTGCCGTAACTGCCAGAGAATGCATCAGCGTACCGATGATTAACTTTGCCGCAAACAGAAATACATTACAGAAAATACCGACGACACTGGCAAGAATCCCATACCGGGTACGCACCTCCGTTGATTCTGTGTTTTCACTGTCCCTTACAAACCTGCGAACTAAAAAATCTGTCATACCTTCCTGAAAACCCCTTTTGATTTAAATTCCAGATTCAAGAATGTCTCTGGATGACCCGCCGTCTATAACGGCGAGAACCACTGCACTTCTGATATCATTCCCACTATTATATTGAAATCCTCTGAAAAAATCAATATCTGTCCACTTTTTTTTATCTTCCGTTTGCAGGCTCTACGTTAATTGTTTTTCCTTTAATTTTGGTGTTTTTCATGGCACGGAGTACATCAGCCGCATTTTCACGCGGAACTTCAACGAATGTATATTTGTCATACATATCGATCGTTCCGACCAGTTTTCCCGGAATACCGGATTCTCCTGCAACTGCCCCGAGAATATCACCCGGGCGTACTTTCTGTTTTTTACCAATGTTGATGAAGAGACGTACCATGCCTGCTTCTGCCCCGGTATCACCGAAATCTTCCATATGCCCACGGTCATTATTCTGGTCATTTTCACCCAGTGCCTGTTTCAGAAATGCTGCCGCAATGTCCATCGCTGTGTAGTCTTCTTCGTTAAGTTTCTGTTCGATGATACGTGTCATGCGGTTTAAGTCTTCGTTTTTAATGATATGGTCGATCTCATCCAGCACTTTTTCCAGACGGATGGCTGTAATATCATTTAGAGACGGAATTGGCTGTGCGTAGATTTTTGTCTTACAGTAACGCTGGATGTCTTTCAGCTTATAAACTTCACGTCCTACAACAAACGTAAATGCCTTTCCGACACGACCGGCACGACCGGTACGGCCGATACGGTGCACATAAAATTCATCATCCTGCGGCACATCATAATTAAACACTGCCTCTACATCATCTACATCAATACCACGGGCTGCCACATCGGTGGCGATCAGGATCTCTGTTTTGCCGCTGCGGAAGCCTTTCATAACACGGTCTCTCTGGCTCTGCTTCATATCTCCATGCAGACCTTCCGCAAAATATCCCCGTCCTTTCAGTGCCTCAGTCAGCTCATCCACACGTTTTTTTGTATTGCAGAATACAAGGGAGAGCTTTGGATTGTACATATCCAGAAGTCTTGAGAGAACTTCTTCTTTGTTCTTCTGTTTTACTTCATAATAGTACTGGTCGATATTTTTTACGGTCAGTTCTTTCTTTACGACACGAACCAGAACAGCATCTTTCTGATAATTTTTCGTGATGTCCATGATCGGCTTCGGCATGGTCGCAGAAAAGAGAACCGTCTGACGCTCTTCCGGTGCATCTTTCAAAATCGTCTCGATATCCTCACGGAATCCCATGTTCAGCATCTCATCTGCTTCATCCAGCACGATCGTGTGAAGGTTGTCGAAACGTAAGGTACGACGGCGAAGATGATCCATCACTCGGCCCGGTGTTCCGATTACAAGCTGCACACCACCTTTTAAGGAACGGATCTGTTTTCCGATATCCTGTCCGCCGTATACCGGAAGGATCTTGATGCCATGCATAAACTTGCTCAGTCTGCGGATCTCATCTGCTACCTGGATTGCCAGTTCTCTTGTCGGACACAGAATGATTGCCTGCAGTTTCCGGTTCTTCGGATCAATCTTCTGAAGAAGCGGAATACCAAAAGCTGCTGTTTTTCCGGTACCTGTCTGCGCCTGACCGATTACGTCATGTCCGGCCATTACTTCTGGAATCGCTTTTGCCTGGATCGGGCTTGGCTCTTCAAATCCCATCTCTGTAATAGCTCGAAGAATCTTCGGGTCAAGTCCAAGTGTATCAAATTTTATGATTTCCATATATTAAATCCTTTCTTTCTGTTGCAAATACCCTTTTATTTCAAATCTCACTGACATAACGCTCCTCACTGCTCAGTGTTTCATGCACTTACAGCTACAAAATACTTATATGTTCATATAATGACGTCGGAGGCAAAAGTCCCCAACTATATTTGAAAAACAAGGCATAAAAATACCGCCTCTTTATTTATCTAATGTGAGGCGGAAGAGTAACAATTCACATATGCCAGTCATTTTAACATATCCCGTTTTGAAATTCAACTGTTCATTTTAATTTGAAACCAGACACATATTTGAGCAACATGCAATTCCGGCAAACAATGCTTCGCATTATCCTCTGTAAATTTCTGCACAGCCCGGACTGATTATTGGCTATTGTAAAAACAGGGTTGCATTTTTTATGTTTTCGGTATAATATACATATAACTACACATAGTATTCAAAACTACATGTAACGGTTTTGATTTCAATATTTATTTTATATTGCTTTCAAGTCATGAGGTATGATCACGAATATCTGAAAATTGCTCTCTCAATTCTGTCATCTGACTTGAATCATGTTTCAAAGGAGGTATTCACTATGTTAGAAAAAATCAAAGATCCCGGAAGTGCGATCACACACTTCATTGGTATGCTGATGGCAATGTTTGCCGCCACACCGCTGATCATCAAATCTCTGCATGAGCCGGATTATATCCATGTGATTTCCCTGACTGTTTTTATTGTGAGTATGATCCTACTCTATGCGGCAAGCACGATCTACCATACTTTAAATCTTTCAGAAAAGACAAATCGTATTCTCCGCAAGTTAGACCACAGTATGATCTTTGTACTAATTGCCGGAAGCTACACACCAATCTGCCTGATCGTTTTGAAAGGTCCGGTCGGATATTTCCTGTTCGCTCTTGTCTGGGCAATCGCACTGATCGGCATTATCGTAAAAATCTGCTGGATCACCTGTCCGAAATGGTTTTCTTCTGTGCTTTATATCAGCATGGGCTGGGTCTGCGTACTGGCTTTCACACAGATTGTCAATTCGCTCTCTCCGGCAGCTTTTGGATGGCTCCTGGCAGGCGGTATCATTTACACTGTCGGCGGCATCATTTATGCTTTGAAAGTTCCGCTGTTCGATGCAAAGCACAAAAATTTCGGCTCACATGAGATCTTCCATCTGTTCGTGATGGCTGGAAGTGCATGCCACTTTATTCTTATGTATGTTTATATCGCTTAATGACTGTGAAATCATTTCGATTATTCAAGAATGCCTCTGGCATTCTTGCCGAAAAAGGATAAAATTTCAGAGGTTCTGATTTTGCTCAGAGCCTCTTTCTGTATCCTGAGAACCTTTTTGCTGCATATTTTTTTCTTTGATCAGGTTTTCTTTTTCTTTTCTCGTCAACTGTTTGATCGCATATTCCCGCTTCATTGCTTCTTGTTTTCCCTGAAATTCCTCATAATAGACCAGTGTGACCGGTCTGCGGTTCCTCGTATATTTCGCCCCGGATTTCCCGCCGTTATGGGCTTTGAGACGCTTGTCCAGATCATTTGTCCAACCGGTATAATACGTGCCGTCACTGCACTTTAAAATATAGGTGTAACACATACTTTCCATTCACTTTCAACTGTTTCATATCTTCGTATTGTGACATGCTCCTGCCTCTGATACAAATCGCTTGCTCTCTTCCATCAGAAACGCGAGTCATTTCACATCTTGTATATGTAAAGCGGAGGATTTCCCCCGCATTATTTCAAGCAATCGGCAAAGCGGTATATTTTCAACTAAGACAAATTTGTTGCTCGCCACTTATAGAAGTGGAAGTCTTCTCCGACTAAGATAAAACCTGTAAAATGAATCCGATTGCAAATATTGTATGCTGCGTGCAGCTCCTTACGGATACCGTATAGCCTAATATAGTATACGCTTTCTCTCACTTTTTGTGAATCATCTTTCTTTTTGATGTTAAAACAGCTTTTGTACAAGCACATCGTAGTTTCAGGCTTTTGACCCTGGCATCATATTATTATGATGTGGGTGTCAAAAGTTCCCAACTATGATGCCTACGGATTGTTCCGTGCGTTGCACTCCCACAATCCTCCCCAGTATTCGCATATCGTGGGATTATCATCCCACTTTTATGCTCATATCGGGGCGGGTCCCAAGGTCTTTCATCCACCTATGAGCAAGCTCATGTGGATTTAGACCTTTTGACCCTGGCATCATATTATTCCAGATACAGAAACGGATCTTCTGCTGCTCCGTCTTTTTCCATGGCAAAATATAGATTTGTGCCTTCTTTGCAGTAGTATTTGGTCGGCTGTGCCACGTATCCTAAAAGTTGTCCTCTCTCGACTACATCGCCTTCTGCTACGGCTACATTCTCAAGCTGGCCGTAGATCAGCGTGTACTGATCTCCGAGATTCATGCGGATCGTTGTTCCTGTTTCATCATTTGTTGTGATGGAATCAACGATTCCTTTTGCCGCAGATACGACCTGTGCTCCTTCTTCCGCCCCGAAGATCAGTGCCGGATTATATTTATACTGATCCAGCGTTGCAAAATACACGGTAGAATCCATGCTGTAGTCCATGAGCACTTTGCCGGCTACCGGCCACTGAAGTTCCTGTGTGGACGCAAAGCTGACCGTCGGACTGACCACTGCGTTGACCTGTCCGGAGGAAACTTTTTCGGTCTCCATGCCTTCTGTCTCTGCTTCTGTTTCCTGCCCGGCTGTTTCCTGTTCTGCCCTTATCTGACGATTGCCGCCTGCCAGTGATTTCGGATCAACATCCATCTCATTTGCCTGAGAAGCCAGATTTGCTTCCGCTTCTGATGAAATCACCGCCTCAGCTTCTGTTTCGACAGGACTTTCATTCAGATCCACCATATGCTCTTTTGCCGGTTCCTGTGCCGTATCCGACAGATCAACAGCATAGTAGGTCGTTGCCGCAGCCGCCCCTACAAGACATAAAGTCAGAACCAACATCGCACCTTTTTTTCGCGTAAACCATTTTCCATCCTTCTTCTGCATATCCCTTCACCTCATAAATTCAGATTTGCAACCAAACAGTTACCTTATTCTCATTTTTTCCGATTTTGGTTTTTTTATGCGAAGTGAATATGAAAGAAACTATATTTCTATGATGTTCTTTCTTTTTTTTCAAGTCGAACGCACGTGAGACTTGGCACGCGATTCTGGTCAGCTTTGC